>Ga0214473_10001842_pt1 | contig 27065 bp, 22 predicted proteins | sample RVTome_7_FD_203509 | JGI IMG/M metagenome (GOLD analysis project Ga0214473, IMG submission 203509) | Soil microbial communities from uranium-contaminated site in the Upper Colorado River Basin, Wyoming, United States - RVT98D197 | ecosystem: Environmental > Terrestrial > Soil > Contaminated >...
CGTGCTTCGTGGGCGGGAGGCGGGCAAGCACGTTTTCGTTGAGAAGCCGCTCGCCATTCGGGAAGACGACGTGGAACGGATCAGTGCGGCGCTACCGAAAACGGACCGTATCCTGTGTGTGGGCTTCAACCGGCGCTTCGCGCCACTCACGCTGGCTGCCAGAAAGGCACTGGATGGCCGCGTGGGGCCACTGGTCGTGAACATCACGGTGAACGCCGGGGAGCTGCCGGACGATCACTGGACGAACCATCCGGAAGCAGGCGGCGGGCGGTTGGTTGGCGAAGCATGCCACTTTATAGACCTGGCCCGGTATCTTGTTGGGCATCCGATACTCGATGTGAAGCTGACTACGGCACGCGGCCGTGAGCGGCAACGCCTGGAGGCCGTGAGTCTGATTCAACTGGCCTTCGAAGACGGATCTATTGCGTCAGTCCAGTACCTGGCCAACGGTCCAGGAGCGTTTCCGAAGGAGCGGGTGGAGCTCTTCTGGGATGGGAAGGGCCTGCGTATCGACAACTTCCGGAGCATGAAGGGTTGGGGAGTGAAAGGCATCAGCGGTTGGCCAGGTAGAAGGCAGGACAAGGGGCAAAAAGCATTGGTAGCCGCTTTCGTGGAGGCTATCCGTGGCGGTGGGGTTGGACCTATAGCCCATGACGAACTCCTGGAGGTGAGTCGTGAATCGGCAGCGCTGAGCCGTTCACGCATCCAGGCGCCGCACCAGTAAGCTGGCAGCCTCCATGCGCCGGTCCAAGGGCCCATCATCGGCACCTGGACCCGAAGCCTGAACCGCCCAGCGTCGCAACGCTCCGACGGGAGTGGCCGGAATGGCCGGAATGCGCACTCAGCCATGGCCATGGCCACGCCACGTGATGCGTATTTGCAGAGCCGGGATCGCTCCGCCCGGTCGGGGGTCCCCGAGGGTTTCGTCAACCTCCATCACCGAGAAGGCCGTCCTCCAGAAGAACGACGGCTCCGATGGCCGGAACGTCATCAACCCTATCGCGGCGGCAAATCTTCGATCCACGGTCAGCCGAACGGATTGGCGTTCGTCCCCCATCTCGACCCACCCTTCCGTCAGTCCCAGGCCTCCGCTGGCGGACACCAACGACGAAGCAGATTCGCCGTGATCGAACGACTCGGCGCCAAGACTGTAGCTTTCGGGTTGAGCCCCGCCGTTGTGCGTTCGATACACCAGGCTCGAACGGTCGAACCGCTCGGGGTTCAGGGTCACATATCCCAGGCGCAACGATCCCCGGGGCACCGACTCCCAGTCCACGACGTAGCGGATCCCGATTGCCGGAGACTCCCCACCCTCCACGACCACCCGCTTGCGGATCAGACCCAGGGGCGTGGACACCGACCCTGATACCACGATGTGCCCCCCAGCGCCGGTGTCGACCTCGGGTTCCACGGGCTCAAGGTCCGTGAGCTTGGGGAGCCCCAGCCTCTCGAACACCAGGTGCCCCGTGTACCAGTCTGCCCCGAGGTGGATGTCGTCGTAGTACCCGTGGGGCAGCGTGCCGATAACGGGACCTCCTTCGAGGTCGCCGAACCAAGCACCATCCACGGCCAGTCCGCGTCGGCAATTCAAGCGGACTCGGATCCGCCGCCCTGTCACTTCGAGGAATTGACCCTCGCGCTTGATCTGGAACGGGGCCGATTCGCCGGCCCGTGGGCCCGTCTCGGCGGGCGGCGCAATAGGACGATCCTGGAGCGACGCCGCAAACGCCTCCAACCGCTCCGTGAAGCCCGACCACCGACGGTCGGTGATGTGCGTCCGGAAGTCGCTGCTCCACAGGTAGCACAGCTCCTGCCATTCCTCGTCGGAACCGCCTCCGCTGCGCAAGTCCTCGTAGGCTCGCCAGCAGGCGGTGTTGATTCCGATGTCGTCGCGGCCGCTCACGCCCCAGCGGGTGATGTTGTACTTCCGCTGTTTCTTTACCGGGATCGGCTGCTCCGGTGCCTCGAGTCGGATCGAGTTGCCGGCGTCTTGGTTAGCTAGGAGCGCCAGGGTATCACCGGGAAGCGCAAAACGGACACCGGCCCTGGGCTTCAGCTCGTCCACCAGTCGCTGGATCCGGTCCCATTCTCCCGTTGCGACGATGGGGGCCTCCGTGTCGTATCGCCCTGGACGGAAGTCGAACACCTCCGCGTCGTTGCCGTACAAGGACAGCACGCGTCGCCCCGGTCCCCCATGTCCCTGCACGAAGTCGAGGTATTCCGGGAGCTCTGTCTCCCCGTGTGCGTAGCGCTGGAACTTTTGGAACACGATGGACTCGTTCCAGATCAGGGCTATGGTCTCGCCCGTGGGGCCCAGCGCCCTCTGAGGGAGGTGCCGCCAGCGAGCATCCCATTCGGGGTGGACCCGCGCCGCGTTATCTCGCTCCATGATGATCCCCTCGTACCCTGCCTCGATGTACAGGGGAACCAGTCCGCAAGAGTATGCCTGCTCGTTCACCAGGGCGAGCCGGGGACGGCCGCCGAGGAGCTCGTCGTAGACGCGAGACCCCAGTCGCAGGTTCTCCCGGTTCACGGCTGCCGGCACCAGGGGGCCGATGAGTTGAGCGTATCCGCTCCCGACCAGCTCGCACACGCCGGAGTGGCACAGCTCCCGGAACATTTTCACCCAATTGGGATCGATCTCGTGGATCAGGGACAACGTGATGCCCGTCGCCTCGATCCCCACGGGCGTACCCTTGTCGGCGGCCATACGCAGGAGTGGCCAATAGCAGCGCTCAAGCACCGTGGCACGCTCATCTTCTTCGACGGCCGAGTACATGAGGTTTAGGTGGAACAGGAGAAACAGATCCAGCGACCCAGCGCCGGACGGTAGGATCTCGCCTTCGCCTGCTACTTCCTTTTCGACACCCCTGCTCATTGGTCGTGGATCCAGGCGTGGTCCGGGTCTTCGAACCAGACCGGATCTCTTCCGTCGCCAGCCAGCACCCAAAGATAGTACAGACGATAGCCCGGGGCTGCCACCACGGGATGGTATCCTCTCGGCAGCGCCACGACATCATCGTGCTTCACGGCATACGTATGGTCCACCGCCGTGCCGTTTGAACTATCAGGATCATAGACACGCTGTAGCCCAAAACCCTGCCGAGGTTCCAGGCGGTACAGATATACCTCTTCGAAGTCTGACTCATGCGGGGGATCGTGCCGGTCGTGCTTGTGGGGCGGACTGCTGGACCAGTTGCCGGGTGGGTTCAACGTCTCGCCGACGATCAGGTGTTCCGCCGGGAAGTCACCGCCCACGACGTCGTAAACCTGTCGTGACCAATTGCCTCGACCGACAAGTTTCTCCCGCACGTCGGCCGGCGTTATGATTTGTGGTTGTAAAAAAGCGCGTTTGGCGGGTGCGGATGCCACGGCCAAATCACTGGCGGTTGAGGCACGAAAAGTAGCGCCGCACCCGCGGGGAAGGTACACAGCCCAAGCGCGCTCCTCAAACACGCTCGGACGCGGGCCGATGGACAGTGGCTCCAGGTTCGGCGCCCGGATCTCCAACCGCCCGCTTAGCAGCACGACGACTCGCTCCCGAGCGTCCCCCCCTATCATCTGCTGCTGACCCTCATCCAAGCGCACTGTGTCCAAGCTAAGCAACTTCAGCCCGCCGTCACCCGGTTTCACTCGGTGTGTCAGCCCCGATACGAGCCCGGGTGCTGGATAATGGAGTCGTTCCCCGTTCATGTCAGTCCTCCACATCGCGTCAACTGTACGTCCTTTCGTTGGTTGCACGCTGCACGCTCAATCCGGCGATTGAGTATCCGGTCTTGTTAGCGCCCTACGAAAAGCTCCTGTCAGCACATCCAATCCTTCCTCGATGGCATCAAGGGGTATCGACAACGACGGCGCAATCTTGATGGTGGCCCCACCAAAGCCCACTGGAGCAAACATCAACAGCCCAGCGTAAAAGCTCTCGCGCACCACCTCAAATGCAAGAACCGGATTCGGCGCGTCGCCGCCCGGCCTCACCACGTGGATCCCGTAGACGAGGCCACGCCCGTGGACGGCACCGATCACGTCGGGTAGATCCCGGGCCAATGCATCCAGTCCCTCTCGCAAGCAGTGTCCAACCCGAGCCGCGTTCGTCACCAAGCCCTCCCCCTCCAATACATCGAGGTTGGCCAGCGCTGCGGCGCAGGCTACCGGATTGCCGCCGTGGGTGCTTGTCATTAAGCCAGGCCCGTACTGGTTCATTACGTCTTCGCGCCCAACGACGGCCGATAAGGGCAGCGATCCGCTAATCGCCTTGCCCAGACACACCACGTCGGGGACAATCCCGTAATGTTCAAACCCGAATAACCGGCCCGTCCGACCGAACCCGGCCTGCACCTCGTCCATCATGAGCAGCGCATCGTGGACGCGGCACCAGCGTTGGAGCTCCTGCACGTATTCCGTCGGTGCGAAACTCGCGCCTCCGCCCTGGTAGGTCTCCATCAATACGGCGCAAACACGATCTGGAACAACCTCCATGTCTTCCAGTGCAGCTTCGAAGCTCCCGAAGCTCGTCTCGACGGTACGGAAGCCATCCGGAAACGGCACCTGGACGAAGTCAGGATCCAGGTTGCCGATCCACTCCTTCGCAGCGTCGTCACCCCCGGCTTGTTGAGCGCCCATCGTCCTTCCGTGGAACGCTCCTTCAAAGCTCACGACCACGAGCTTCTCGGGGCGGATATTCCTCCCCCGGGTCCGAGCGAGCTTGATCGCGTTTTCCGTCGTCTCCGAGCCAGTGGTCAGGAAGAATACACGGTCGAGCCCCGGAGGAGTCAGTTCGATCAGCCGCTCGGCCAGCCGCGTGCGGACGTCCGTAATGAAGCAATAGGAGAAAAGCAGCCCCCTCTCCAATTCCTCTCGCACCGCGGCGCGTATCCTGGGATGGGAGTGCCCCGCATTGGCCACTAGTACGCCGGAGCTCCAGTCGAGCCAGGCGTTGCCCCACCGGTCGAACACCTGGCAACCCTCCGCTCGGTCCCAAACGACTGGCGGCTGCCCGAGCATTGACCGCGTCTCGTACCGTTCCACCCGATCGAGAATCGGGATCGACTCGGGGACGGGGAGACGGGTGTGGATCCGTCGATAACGGGTTTCCACGGGTTCGCATTCCTGCGGTACGTGGTCGAAGACCTTGCTCATATTCACCGTTTCTGCCCTTGCCGTCCTCAACTCCTATCAACTCCTATCAACTCCTCCGCAACCCGTGACATGGGAGGGTCGGCTAGTCATATAACTTGATCACCCGCACGCCATGATCGGCTTCGATCCAGCGAATGTCCTCATAGATCTGGTCCTGATGCCCACGTGAGGAGATTACCACCAGCCACTCTGAATCCCTCGGCAGTTCTGCGGGAGGCGACACCTTCAACGGTCCAATCTCCTCCCCCCATTTCCCTGGATCCGAATCATAGATCGCTTCAACCCGAGCAGACACCGCCGGAGCCTTTGCCAGGAACTGTGAGGTGTGGATGCCGGCACCGAAGAAAGCCAACCGCTTAGACGAATCCAAAACCGACATGACACGCTCGGCTAGTTTTGCCCAGGAGGTGGGTTCCCGGGCAAGATACGCTTCCATTAATGCCGACGCGCGTGCCACTTCCTCGGCACACGCACTGTGGGAAATTGCAGCGTCGGAGGTTGATCCCGCGAGTGAGGCGAGGACGATGATGACCGGTGAATCGGTGTTGTGCCCCTCGTGAAGCACCTCTTCAGTGGCGACTCGGAAGCCAGCCAGATGCAGCGTCTGGGACAAAGTTCGCCGCGAAAAGTACTGCAGGTGCTCGAACGTGAAGTAGCCGTTCGGCCAATGCTCCGGGGCCTCTAAGACGGGGACCTCAAGTAGAAGATGACCGTCGTCGGCCATCCAGTCTCGGCACCGGGCAAGCGCAGCAACGGGATCGCGAAGATGCTCGAGCACGTGAGTGGCCACAACCAGCTCAGCGCGAACGCCAGGATCCATGGCAGCATTCTCGACCCCGCTCACCAGAGTGGCAACGCCGTAGTGATCGGAGGCGAACCTGGCGGCGTCTGCGGAGGGCTCGATCCCGAGCACATCATACCCCTCTTCGCGAAAACGGGAGAGGGTGTACCCGATCGAAGACCCGATTTGGACGGCCAGTGGCCGGTCCTTTCCGGTCCGGCGGGGCTGATGAACTCTCCAAAACTCCAGCTGACGGTCCACCTGGGCTCGCCACCAGGCCGGAAGATCGCCGGAACTGCCGGAGACCGTCATCGTGGACACCCGTACGTAGTGTGCGTTGAGGACGGCAGGAGCAGGCGCGGGATCCTGAAGGACCAGGCCGCATTGGCTGCAGATTCGAAATCCCACCTGGACTTCGCCGAGACCCGCGATGGGCCACTTCTCGACAAAGCCGCTCGTACGTCCCGAGGTTCCGCAGATAAAGCATGACCTTGGCTCAGACTTCGAGGTGCTCATCAACACAACTCGGTTCGGATTTGTATCGATGTGACCGCCTCTTCGGCAATGCGTACTGCAGCCGCTCGCGTGGACGCGTGGGCCAGCACGCTCCCAACCCGCTCACCCATGGAGCGCGCCGGGGTGATCTCGGTACCCGGCCCAATCTCTCGCCACCGCGGCTCCCAGTTGAAGAAGCGCACGCCCGGACGCGAACGCACCTCCTCGACGCCCCGGATCTCCCGGACGACACCAGGCTCCGGCCAGACGTAGCGCAAGGCGACGCCCCGCTCGTACTTCGGCTCCAGGAGCCGTTGATCCACCGGCAGCCCCAGCGCCTGGTCCATCACCGCCCGCAGGAGGTCCGTCCCATTGTGCAGGGGGACCGTTTCGTAACAAAAGTAATCTCCGCTCAAGCGGGCGGCCATTTCGATCACCTTCGGACCGTTCTCGTCAACGAGGATATCACCCTTGACCGGCCCCTGGTCGATCCGGAGTGCGCGCACCGCCTGATCCGCGGCAGCCATCACCTGCTCCACCACCTCTGGGCTCAAATCGCTGGGCAATGTGTCCCCATCTTCAAGGAAGTAGGGCGGATATATCTCTTTTTTGTCGTAATTGCGATCAGAGAATCCCGTCCAGCGGATCTCACCGCCCAAAACCAGACCTTCGATGCTGTGCTCGCTACCTTGAAGGAATTCCTCCAGCAAGATCTCTGGGTCCTCCTGCGATGAAAACTCCTTGGCTTCGCTCACGGCCGCCTGCAAGTCGCCGATGCCGGAGACCTTTCGAACTCCGCGGGAACCAGCGCTGTCAGCGGGCTTGACAACGACCGGCCAGCCCAACTCCTGTGCCGCACGCCTGGCCTCGAGGAGATTTCTCGCGCTTGCGAAACGTGGCGACGGAACTCCCGCGGCCTGGAAGGCACGCTGCCGCTCCACCTTCTGAGCAGCCCGCCACGCAGCGGCGGGTTTCAGCCCCGGGAGGTCTAACTCCGCTGCAACTTGGGCGACCGTATACCCGCTTTCCGAGGCCATCGTCATTACCGCGTGAAGCCCGATGTCTCGCGCGATTTCGCGTGCGAACGCCACCGTGGATTCCACGTCTCGGGTGCTGACAATACCTGCACGGTCGACAAAGGCAAAGCCCTCCGCGTCTGGATCCATGTCGGTGGCCACCACCTGAAACCCACGGTCTTTGGCCATGCATATGGCCGGCACTTGATTTGGACCAGCGCCAATTATCAGAATGACCGGAGTGGCTGTCATGAAGTCATAAATGCTCTACCCGCACGGTGATGGTATCGAGCGCCTTCTGGAAGATTTGACGCAGTCGAATACCCCTTTACGGCAAAACCCATGTCACGGATCTGAGTTAGTAGCGATAGGTGGGATGCACCGCACCCAAGCACCACCGCAGCCCTTGGCTTCCTGGGCTCACTCTCATCGGCTTGCATAAACAATGCTGCTTCTGCCAAATCCCGCCTGTCCAAGCGCGGCGGAAAAACGGCGGCGGTCTTCGCCATGTCCGCTTCTTTCCAAATTCAACTCAAGAGCTTTTCGCTTGCCGTGCACGACCTGGCCGGTAGCCGCATCGACGCGATAGTTGTCCCCCATAAGCGGAAACAACTCCATGGGGAAAGTCGCTTCCACATGTTCGATGCTAAACCCGATCTGTTCAATCACTCCAGCGAGAGAAACCGTATCAAAATAGGAGATGTGATCAGGAACGATCCACCAACGAACGTCGTCATACAGGCTGACGATGGCTTCCTGAAGTGGATTGAAGTCATTGCTCGTTTCCACAACCAGCAATCCACCCGGGACTAGTAGTCCGTCCCAGATCCGCTGTAGAACGGCCCGCGGATCTAGGACATGATTAATGACTTCGGCCATGTGGACGACATGAAAGGGCCCACCTAATTCCTCGTTAGAAATCTCCTCAAACATTCGGTTGATAATGAGGGCATCCGTTTTCTCCACAGCCACGCCAGCGGCAACGTGCGATGGTTCCACGCCGACGGCCCTCCAACCGACATCTGAAAAAGGGGCAAGGAATTGACCGAACGATGCCCCAATATCCAGCATTGCTCTCGGGCCTGCTGCCGAACCACCGTCCAAGATCCGTTCGCAGACAACACGCTTGCTCTCTGCCCAGAGGCGGATATGGTCCGCGTCCTCCTCCACGATCTTGCGGTAGTCGGGCTTAACCTCTTCATAATATTCACCTTCGTAGAGTGCCTTGACTTCCGCTTCGCTGGGCCAAGGGTGCTGGTGTTTGAAGCCACACGGTTGACAGTCTATCACGGTCACGCCCTGGTGCTCCCACGATCGATCCCATTCGCATACATCTCCTTGATTCATAATGCTTTCGTAGTGAGTATAAATATCTTCGCATATTGGCGAGATCTCCAGCTCTTGCTCGGAGTAGCACCAGCCGCCGGTCCCAACAGCGCCTCACGGAGCCGGAGACCTCAACCCTCTATTCCGACGGAAAAGAGCAGTCGCTGATACGCTCGCGTGACTTCGCCCGCACGCGCGGCGACGCGCCGGCGTCCATTCTTGGTCATCTCTGCCCGCGCCGCAGCGTCTTCGGCCAGTCTGGTGAACGCCTCTGCCACCCCCTCTGGGCCGGCTCCAGGCGGCTCCACTACCCTTGCGGTCTCGTAGCGTGCAGTGTACACACGCGCCACCTGGGTGTTCAAGTCGTCGTCGGTCAGGAGCAGCACGGGAACCCCCAAGAACGCCATCTCGTAGGTCGTAAGACCGAGGGCGGAGAACCCTACGTCTGCGGCCCAGAGTCGGCCAAAGAAGTTGAGCGGATTTCGCTCGACACGGCCTCGCAAACGGAGATCCCGAAACAGCTCAACTACGGTGTCCTGGTGCGGGTTAAGAGGCCCCAGCACTACCTCAACATTCCCACGGAATCCGGCCAGCGCGAGCCCCCCTAGGACCGTCGCGGTGAGGTTGCCAGGATCGCTACCTCCCATCGCCACGACGACATTCTCCACCGGCCCCGAGCGGTCCCGACTCCGACCGTGGTACTTTTCCAGGGCGTCCTGGACCAGAAAATATTCCAGCCCGTCCAGCCGATCAGATCCTTCCGCGCTGTAGCCGTCATATGCGAGGTGGGGCAGCGGGTTAATCAGGAGATCAGCCCATTCGCACGTGGGCGGGAGTGGGTTGTCGAGAAAAGTCAACGCGGCAGGACCTCCGCGAATACCCGACAGCGGGCGCTCGTACTGCTCCAAGTATCTCTTTGAAAAATTAATGACGACTGCGGACCAGCCCGAGTTTACGATCTTCTCCAGGAGCCGGGCGATATCTGCTTCTGGATCGATATCGGGATCCAGGACCTCGACCTCAAATCCTTCTCGGCTGATCCGCTCCACCACCCTCGGGTCATCACGCACAACAAATTCAACACCTACACCGAGTTCGCGTGCCAGTAAGTGCCCGAGCCGGAGTGAGCCGACGACGTGACCGAAACCGGTTTTCACGTCGCCGTCGCAGCGGAAACCCACCCGAACACGTTCGTGGGCCGTGCTCTTCCGGCCGACCCGGCTGTTGAGTGATCGAAGCCTGGGGTCGGCATCAAGGAGCTCGACTATCTCTGCCAAGCTGACGGTGTCGACCGCATTTCCAAGCCTACCTAACAGGACGGACATGAACTCGAGATCGGTCCGGGTATCAACCGTAAGCCTGATATCTGCCCTCCTGAGGTAAGGCTTGCTTTCGACATAGTTGACTCGATACCGCTCCGGCTTCCGGTAGAGCAGGGTTGTCACATGCTCCCGATCGCTTACCGTCAGTTGCGGATCGGCAGCCGCTCTGGCCAAGGCAGTGGCCGAAACCACTTCCAATCCCTTGTCTACGTATTCGTAACCGGGGGCGTAGTTGGTAACGTCTGCCGCGGCCCGTCGATGCGATGAGACGAAAGTTGCCAAAGCTTCGAGATTGATGAGCGGGCAATCTCCGGTGATCCGGACCACGTGCCGTGAAGGGTATGCCGCCACCACTTTCAGAAAGCGCTGTAGGACGTCCTCTTCGGGTCCCCGCACACAGGGGACATCCGGCCATACGTGTGCAACGTGGCGCGCGAGCGGGTCGTCGATCTCGCGATCGGAGGTGGCCAGCACCACCAGATCCAAGGGGCCGTCCCTTCCAATCGCCCGAGTCAAGCGGCCAAGCAGGTGGTCTATCAGCGGTCGGCCGGCCACTGGCTGAAGCACCTTTCCCGGCAACCTCGTGGATCCCATGCGTGCCTGCACCACTCCAATGACTTCAGCCACTCCGATTACCAGCTTCTTGCTGCTGGTGCCCAGCGATGGCCGCCTTCAGCCGCCCGACTTCATTCCTGAGTCGTGCGAGCTCCAGCTGTGGAAAATAACCGAGCTTATCTCCCCGACGTAACAGGAGATCAGCGCGGATTGGACCGGCGCCATCTCCCGCGATCTCAGCGCGCAGAACCTCGAGGCACGTGTCACCCGTCTTTACCCATGCACCGCACCCCCTGATCACCCGGACAACCTGTCCCACTGTCGCATGATATCGAGGGCACGCCGCAGGTGTTGCTTCCCATATAACGATCGTATCGTCCCCCCTATGAGTGAAGGCACCCGGGTAGACAGGCGGCGGAAGGGCCCGAACCTTCCGCGAGATAAGATCGGCCGAGGCGTTCCAATCGATTATGCCATCCTCTGGCACCCGTTTCGGCACGTATGTCGCGGCTTTCTCTTGCTGCGGCGTGGCCACCCAGTCCTCGGCCCGAAGGCCGCTCTCTAAAAGGCCAAGAACGGCGTCCGCCTGAAGCTCCGCGAGCTGCTCGTGGACGTCCACCAGCGTCTGATCGTCGCGCACTGTCACGGAACGCTGCGCCAGGATATCACCCGCGTCGAATTCTTCCGTCATCCAGTGGACGGAAAGCCCGATTTCCTCCTCCGCGTTCAACAAGGCCCATGCGGTCGGATGAACTCCCCGGTACTTTGGCAGGAGTGACCAGTGCGTGTTCACGCAGGGATACCGTTCCAGGTATTTCGACGGAACGATCTTGGGGTAATTAGCGGCCAGCAGCAGATCGATCGGGTACCTCTCTACGTCCTCAAGCTGATAGCTGAAAGGCACCCCCATCGCCTCGGCAATGCGGATCAACGCTTCATTCTTCTCACCAGCGCTTCGGGGAAGGATCACGATCCGAACCCAGTTCCGCTCTACAAGTTCACGTAGCGTCGGTACCGCCGGATGAAACGTTCCCAGAAAAGCAATATCCCACGTCATAGCAGGTGGCTTTCCTTCAATGGTTCCCCCCGAGTCAGCGGAACGCGGAGCGTCTTTCCTATAACGTGTTCCAGACGCTCTGCGCCCAAGCCTTCTCGAGGGCGCACCGCCAATACATCCTCCCGCTCCAAGACAGCACCTTCCGCCAGATCCTGGGCCGCCCACAGCCCCCGGCGCACCCAGTACCGCTCGACCTCTTCGCTCTCGGCCCATCGCTTCTCGCCGCTGCCGAGCGCAGCCTCCGCATGGCGTACATCCTCCACCAACTGGCAGAATTCATGGGGTTCGAGAGCGAAGTGATGGTCCAGCCCCTCCGACCGGCGCTCAAGCGTGATATGCTTCTCGATGACCGCGGCCCCCAAAGTCACTGCGGCCACCGGAAGGGTCGAGCCCGGCGAATGATCGGAAAGGCCGACGGGCACCGAGAACCTCTCACGAAGTGTCTCCATGGCGCGGAGGTTCGCATCCTCCCATGCCGGTGGATATGTGGAGACACAGTGGAGGAGGGCATACTCCCGCGCCCCGCCGTGCTCCAGAGCTGCCACGGCCCGCTCGGTCTCCTCGAGCGTGGAAGCCCCCGTGGAGAGGATCACCGGCTTTCCCGTACGGGCCGCGGCCTCGATCAGCTCGAGCCACGTGATGTCGCCAGACGCGATCTTGTGGGCCGGGCAGCCCAATCGCGCATCCAGATGCTGTAGACGATCAAGGTCGAACGCCGTGACCAAAAGATCGACTCCATGGCCCTCCGCCGCGTCCGCGATCGGAGCCCACCACGTCTCCGGGACGGTGTACTTGGGAAGCAGATCCCATCGCCGTCGGAGCAGCTTCCGGTCGCTTTCACGGCGCCCCTCGCCGCCCGGGAGGTCCGGCGCCAACAGAGTCTCGCGACGGAACGCCTGCATCTTTACGGCGTCCACTCCCGCCTCGGCCGAACGCCGGACGAGCTCCAGAGCCATCTCTAGAGAGCCGTCATGATTCGACCCGATTTCGGAGATGATGTAAGCGGGCCTGCCCGCGCCGATCAACCGGCTCCCGATGGTGATCTGCCGTGCAATTTCCTCGTTCAGCTCATCCTCCGTAGCCGCCGTTCCTGTATTCATGCCCCCTCCCTCACCACAAACCGCTCGACCGCCGTTACCACGGTCCGGGCGTCCTCGTCAGTCATCTGCGGGAACATGGGCAGGGACAGTATTTCTTGGTATGCCTTCTCGGCAACGGGACACTGACCCGGTGCGGTCCCGAACCGCCGATGGTAATAAGGGTGCAGATGAACTGGGATGTAGTGCACATTCACTCCGATCCCTGCGGACCGTAATGTGCTGAACAGAACGTTCCGGTCCTCCGCCATTCTCGACTCGTCCAGGCGGACGACGTAGAGGTGATACGCATGGGAGACGTCGACGCGGGCGTGAAGCGGCCTCACGGCGGGGATTGCTGCGAACGAGCGGTCGTACAACTGCGCGATCGCCTGTCGCCGCTCGATCCAGGCCGTGAGCTTCTTCAACTGGCTGAGGGCTAGGGCACACTGGAAGTCGGTCAGGCGGTAGTTGTAGCCCAAATCCACCATCTCGTAGAACCAGGAGCCCTCCAGCTCCCGTTGGTGATGGTCGCAGGTGATGCCGTGATTTCGGAAGCGGCGCATACGCTCGGCCAGCGCGCGATCGTCGGTGGTGACCGCCCCACCCTCCCCGCTGGTGATGTGCTTGACCGGGTGGAAGCTGAACGTGCTCAGATCGGCCAAGGAACCCACAGGCCTACCCTGGTATTTGCCTCCGAGGGAGTGGCATGCATCGGCTACAAGAGCCAGGCCGTGACGGTCCGCGAGATCCCGTAAGCGGTCGTATTCGCAGGGTTGGCCGGCATAGTCGACGGCGATGATGGCTCTAGTGCGACCGCTAACCAATGCTTGCGCACACTCCGGATCCAAAAGGAGGGTATCAGGCTCCACGTCGGCGAAAACGGGAGTGGCGCCTTGGAAGACGACAGCATTGGCGGTCGCCGCGAAAGTGAGGGCTGGGACGATCACCTCGTCACCGGGCCCAATGTCGAGCGCGTACATGGCGGAATGCAGGGCGGCCGTCCCGTTGCTCACGGCAACAGCCTCTTCCGCGCCCACGGCTTCTGCGAATGCCTGCTCGAGCCGCCCCACCATGGGTCCGGTCGTGAGCCAATCGGACCGGAGGACCTCCACGACGGCGGCGATGTCGTCCTCGTCGATCCACTGTTTTCCGTAGGGCAGCATCGGGTCAATCTACCCCGGCGGCGGCCGTGGGCGCGGGGTCTTGGGACTGCAGTCCCAGCAAACGTCGCAAGTCCTCTGCGCTCAGCCACCGGTCGTTCGTGTTGCTGGCAAAGGAAAACCCGTCCGGCAGCGTTTTGCCTTCGGCCCAACTAGAGGTCCCCCACCAGTGGAACTCCGGCTTGATCACATACATGTCCTCCAGTTCCACCGTGTGGCGGGCCTCGTCGATGGAAACCAGCACCTCGTGGAGCTTCTCCCCGGGCCTGATCCCGATATGCTCGATGTCCACACCCGGAGCCACCGCCTTGACTAGGTCCATGATCCCCATGCTCGGAATCCGGGGAACGAATATCTCACCGCCCTTCATCAATCCAACGGAGTCCGCCACGAAACGAGCCCCCTGCCCCTGGGTGAGCCAGAAGCGGGTCATCCGCTCATCGGTCACGGTGATCCTCCCCCTTTTGACCTGCTCTTGGAACACCGGTACCACGCTCCCACGACTCCCCACGACGTTGCCGTACCGGACGCAAGAAAACCGGGTCCTGGTGCCACTGGCATAGGAGTTCCCCTGCACGAACAGCTTCTCCGCGGCCAGCTTCGTGGCGCCATAGAGGTTCACCGGATTCGTGGCCTTGTCCGTGCTTAGCGCCATGACTTTCGGCACGCCGCAATCAATGGCCGCCTCGATGATGTTCTGCGCGCCCAGGATGTTGGTCTTCACCGCTTCGAACGGGTTGTACTCGCAGGCTCCCACCTGCTTCAGCGCGGCGGTATGCACCACCACGTCAACATCCGCCCTGAAAGCGCGGTACAAACGGTCTTTGTCTCGCACATCGCCTATGAAGAAGCCAATGCGCGAATCATTGAAGTGCTCGCGCATCTCGTGCTGCTTCAGCTCGTCACGGCTGAATACGATCACCCGCTCGGCACCGTACTCGGCGAGGGCCATCTTCGTGAAACGCTTGCCGAACGAGCCGGTGCCGCCAGTGACCAGAATCGTCTTGTTGCTAATGGACATCATCACTCCAAGTGGAAACGCTGCTACCTATCCATCATGTGAGTGAGATCACTCACCTAAGGCGCGGCTCGACGGCCAGTTTGAAGGAGAACGCCATTCATGCGCACCGCCCCACCAGAGTCCAGCCGTTTCCTTCACAACCCGGCTGAAGTCCCACAACTGGAGTCGCCCCTCCCGGTGGACGGGTGAACGCTTTCCTTTCTAAGCGACGATGCTCGGACGCTTTCCGGCCATCCAACCCGCCACGCCCGAAAACATCCGTCGACGCGGCGGCCACACGGCCGATGCCGCGAACGGCCGAGCCTCATCTCAAGCCGCGGCCGCCTCACCCGACGATGAGCGGACGGACCGCGCACATGCGGCTCAGTTCTTGTTCAACTGGCTAATAGCAATGAGCAGGGTGGCCGTGGTGCTAGCCACGGTCAGCGCCGTGCTCAGGAATGAACTCCAGTCGAACCCGTCCTGGTCTTCCGGCTCCGCCGGCACGTAGATGGACGCACCAGGCCGCACCTCCGGCCAGCGCTCGACCCAGAGGATCTTGTGGACCCCCGCCCGTTCGCCATTGGCGTAACTGATCGTGATGCGATCCTTGTCCGCCTGGTCCACGAGACCGCCGGCTTGCTCCAAGTAGTAAGGCAGGCTCCGGCCTTCCCGGAACATGATCTTGGAAGCGAACATCACGGCGCCATTCACGTTGACGGTCGGGTCATAACGTGACACGTGCACCGCGTCCCCGGGCTCGAGTGCGATGTTGCTCCGGCTGCCCGGATCGCTCACCGCGTCGCCGATGTCCACGGCCACCAGCGTGCCCCCCCGCGTGAGGCGGATCCCTTCCAGATGCGCCTCATCCGTGAGCCACCCCGCCCGGCGGAGCACACTTGCCACCGGCTCCGAGCGGCTGGTGAGCGCGTAAGCGCCCGGATACATTACCTCTCCAGTCACATCGACGAAGCCCAGCGGCGCGTATCCGGGGGCTCGCCGGACCACCACCCGGTCACCACGCGCCAACTCGACGTCCGCCAGCGCCGCCGGCCAGTCGCCCGCACCCTGATAGGCAACGCCCGCATCGTCCTCCCCGAGCGGAACCCGGATCACCAGTGCCGTCGTGTCGCTCCGCACCGAGGGGTCCGGCATACGAAACACTTCGACCTCACTAACACGCGCCCCGGTAGTGAAACCGTCCGCCGCGAGCAGGAGATCCCTGAGGGACATACCCGCGGCGTAAGCGTAATCCCCTCCTACCTTCACGAAGCCGCTGATGGACACTGAAGCCGGATTCGCCAACGTCTCCCTGCTCAGCACCACGATCGAATCGCCCTCCGCGAGCGCCACATCCGTACCTGTTCCCGGCGCCGGCGCCTGGATAAGCGTTCGGGTGCCGTCCACGCGGCTACGCCGGTAGATTTGGAGCCGAGGCAGATAGGCATCCTCAGAAAGGCCGTCCGCCCGGTCCACCAGTTCAGCTAACCCGAGACCTGGCGACCATTCGAACACGCCCGGATTGTTCACAGCGCCATCGAGCCAGATCCGATCCCGCCGTTCATCGGAGACGGCGAACACCCTGATGATGTCGCCATCCTCGAGGCCGATCAGGCTTGACGGATCGGAGAGCGCCGCCAGCTCCACGTCCAGGAGCGCGCGGTATCGGCCAGGCGTCCGCTGCGTGGGGGGCAGGATTCGATCGATCGAGATCCGCCGCACCACCGCCTGCGGCTCCAAGCCACCCGCGAAGGCAATGACATCACGGAGCGCCTCCCCCTCGACCACCTCGTAGATCGCAGGCCGACGGACTGCACCTTCGACGGTAACCTGCGGGCCGGCGGGAGGCACGAATACACGGTCACCGTGCTCCAGCCGGATGTCGTCGCTGGCGTCCCCGCGCAAGAGGTAATCGTAGAGGTCCACGATCCGTACCAGTCGATTTCCACGGAGGACCTCCACATGGCGAAAGGATCCGCTCTCCGTTGGCCCGCCGGCACGGAAAAGCGCGTTCCAGACCGTACCCACGCTGCTGACCTGCTTGGCTCCCGGTTCCACCACGTCTCCGATCACGAAGACCTGGTTCATCCGGAGGCTACCGAGGGAAACCTGCATGTGGGTGGTGGGTGGATCCTGGCGTAGGCCTGAATAGGCCTGTCCCAGGCGGTCGTGGAGCCGGGCTTCCAGCATAGCCAGCGTCAGCCCGTTGACCGCCACCTGGCCCACATTCGGAATGATGAGAAACCCTTCGCGGCTGACCTCCAGAGGATAGGCCAACTCCACATCTCCTGTAAGGACGAGGTGGATCTCATCGCCCGGACCGATCCGGTAGTCCGGGTCCACAGGTCCCAGGGTGATCGGCGCGAACTCGCTGGAGATGCGCAAGAATACATCGCGGCCGTAGACCTGTGGGCCACGCGCCGATTCCGGCTCAGCGGCCGGAAGGAGCACTTCAAGCGTGGCCTCCTCCGCACCGGCACCCAGAATGCCGATCCGGGCCAACGCCGCCACGAAGGAGGAATCCGCGGCCGTACCGCCCAGGAGGTCCTGTCCCTGTATGGAGGCTATGTACTGATCCGCCAGTCCCGGATCGTAGCCAGCCTGCGCCAGCCGCTGCCGGATCTGCGCCTGGCTAAGGCCAGACTCCTGGATCCGTCGGAGTACTTCAGCCTGGGACACGCTTCGTCCCAGCCTGCGCTCGGCCTCCTGCCGCGCACGCGTGGTATCCGCCACCTGGCCGACGACTGGCATTGCGGACGAAAGCTGCATAGTGACAACGATCAACGCAGAATGGAAAGATATTCGGAGATGAGATGTAGCCATCAATGTGTACTCCATGAAAAGCTTCGTACCGGATTTACAGAAAGCCAATCCGGTCCAGTTCGGTTTGCTGCGAGGACCGATCGCTGGTCGCCAACGGCCACTGACCTTCAAGTACCCCTCCGGAACCAGCGGGCCGGGCGCCGCATGTCTTCCAACGCCTGCCTGGCCAGGCTTTGAAATTCGGAATAATCTGGATCACCTGTCTCCCGACTACGGCGGAAGAACTCACCGATGAAACCGCCGAACACCGCAATCATCAGCCCGAACATAAACGCCAGCAAGGCGCGCAGCACGGTGCGGAGCCCTTCCGATTCTGCCGCTCCGATGGGGTGTCGATAAATGCTAGGAGCGGCGTATCACGCACGGCGTCGATCCGCGCCTGCTCCTGCGAGCGCAAAAGTGACGTGTAGACTTCCTGCCTCATGGCCACCTGCCGCTGAAGCCGGTCGTGCTCGGACATGAGCTCCGGCGAGTTCCCGAACCCCCGGTTCTGCCTCAGGAAGTCCTCTCGCGCCCGTTCCGCGTTCACTAGCTCCTCACCGGCCTCGGTCAGGCGACCACTGATGAACCGGCCCTCTTCCTGAGCCCGGCTCTGCCGCGCATCTATCGAATGACAATTAGTGGCTCCTCGCTGCCCTGGATGGGTGGCGGCGTGCGAACGGATAAACGGATGAGCTATCGTGAGGGACCGCGGCGGGCGATGGGGCCCGCCCGGGATCACCTTCGACGGCGGAGTCCACGTGCGCGACCTCGATCTCTTCCAGCTGGCCCTCGGCATCCAGGCGCCATGGTGTGTTGACCGCTCCGATTTCGATCCGGAGACGAGGCGCCTCGACATCCACATCGACTTTCAAGCGGGGGGCACGTTCTGCTGCCCCGATTGCGGCCGGACCGGCTGCAAGGCGTACGACACGACCGAGAAGACGTGGCGGCACCTGAATTTCTTCGAGCACCAGGTCTACCTTCACGTGCGCACACCGCGTGTGTCCTGCGAGCAGTGCGGGGTGAAGCTCGTCGAGGTGCCTTGGGGCCGGCACGGCAGCAGGTTCACGCTTCTGTTCGAGGCCTATCTGCTGACGCTCTGCAAAGCGATGCCGGTGGCGGCTGTTGCCCGACTGGTCGGTGAGCACGACACCCGGCTCTGGCGGGTGCTGCGCCACTACGTCGAGAAAGCGCGGGCTGAGGCGGATCATTCCGAGGTCGTCCGCGTCGGGGTGGACGAGACGAGCCGCCGCCGGGGGCACAACTACGTGAGTCTCTTCATGGACCTGGATGATGCCCGCGTGCTTTTCGCCACACCCGGTCGGGCGTCGGTGACCTTCGGGGCGTTCAGGGAGGATCTGGTCTCGCACGGTGGTGTCCCCGATCAGATCGGTGAGCTCTGCATGGATATGTCCCCCGCGTACCTGAAAGGGGCGCGCGACCACTTCCCCGAGGCGAGCGTCACGATCGACAAGTTCCACGTGATGAAGCTTTTGAACGATGCCACCGACCAGGTCCGCCGTGAGGAGCAGAAGGAGCAGCCGGAATTGAAGCGGACACGTTGGATCTGGCTAAGGAATCCTCACCGCCTGCGTCGTCGGGAGCAGGCTCGGCTCGAGGCCATCCTTCCAGAGGAGGTCGGCCTGCGAACGGCCGAAGCGTACCGCATCAAGCTGGCGTTTCAAAAGTTCTGGGAGCAGCCGGCCCGAGAGGCACGCCTCTACCTCTACCGCTGGCACAACATGGCCGTGAAGAGCGCCCTGCCTCCGATGGTGCGGGTGGCGACGACCCTACTCGGATTCCGTGAGCAGCTGCTGAACTGGTTTCGGTCCCGGGCCAGCAACGGCCTCCTCGAAGGAACGTCGAGCCTGATCCAGGCGGCCAAGGCGAAGGCCCGTGGTTACCGCTCCGTGGAGAACCTGATCACGATAATCTACATGCTTACCGGAAGACTCAGCTATCCCGGCCTACCCATTTGAACAGCGAGGAGCCTTTTTTCTGGTCTGGAAGGCGCGTGTTGCCAGGGGGAAGATGGTGTCCCCGGCAGAGTGCCGCAAGCGGATCTCCGGTGTCGTCCGAGGCGGTTCTACACCTGGGAGGAGGGATGGTCACGGGAAGCTCCGCACGGAATGGTGAAGCCCGCCCGCCGTGCATCTTCCACGAACATGGCCACCGTTTCCCGGGAGAACTCCTCCAGGTCCTTCCCCCGCAAGGCCAGCCGGGCCAGCAGCTCCGGCGTGATGGCGATAAGGTCGGCGCCACAGGCGTCCGCCTGATACAGGTTCAGGATCTGACGTGGACTCGCCCACAGGAGGCTCACTCCCGGGCGGGCGTGGCAGAGGTCGGCGGCCTGCCGCACGAGGGGACACGGGTCACGCCCGGTGTCGGCGATCCGGCCCGCGACGACGGAGAGTATGGCGTCCGCGCCCTCCGGGAGCGCTGAGAGCACCTCCTCGACCTGCCGGAGCGTGAGCACGGCCGTGACGTTGACCCGGTGACCGGCAGCGGCCAGCTCTCGCACCACCGGCGTCGTACTGACGCTAGCCGTCGTGCAGACCGGCACCTTGATGAACACGTTCGGTCCCCACACGCCGATGGTGTGGCCCTGGCGCAGGATGCCGGCCAGGTCGTCGGCCAGCACCTCGAACGAGATGGGCAGCCCCCTCACCCGCCGGAGGGCCTCCCGGGCGAAGCGCTCGTAATCCGCCACACCGGCGCGGGCCATCAGGGTAGGGTTAGTGGTGAAGCCAGCCACCCTGCCGCCCTGTGCCGCCACTTCCATGTCGTCCAGACCTGCGCCGTCGAGGAAGCACTGCACACCGAGGTCAGCGGCCAGTGGGAACGCCGGTTCACCGATGACGGCACCCAGGCGCCCGAGCCGAACTCTCAGGTCGTGTGCCGGCGATCACCAGGAACGGCGCACTCAGGATCAAGCCCATGACATTAGAAGCGATGTCCACGGCTCTCTTGAACCACCGATACAGCCGCGATGAGATGGGCAGCCGCCTCAGGAGGACCGGGCTTTCCCGCACCGCCACATAAACCGAGGCGCCCCCAGCAGAGGACGGCTACGGCGCCTCGCGCAGTTCGCACGTCAGCGCGGCTCAGTGATCGCCAGACGCCACCGACTTATTTGTGCCGCGCCGGAGCCACCGGTTTGGACGGCGGATGTCTTCCCACGCCTGGCGGATCAGGCCCTGGAACTCGCCAAAATGGGGGTCGCCCCTCTCCCGACTGCGACGGACGAACTCACCCATCAAGGCCACGAAGACGGCGATCACGAAACCGAGCATAAAGGCGAGAAAAGCGCGCACCGCAGTGCCGCGCGCCTCCGGCTCCGCGGCTCCGATGGGGCTATCGATGATGGTCAGGAGCGGCGTGTCCCGGAGAGCGTCGATACGGGCCTGCTCCTGCGAGCGCAGGAGCGACGTGTATACTTCCTGCCGCATGGCCACCTGCCGCTGGAGCCTATCGTGGTCGAACCGAAGTTCCGGCGAGTTCATGAACTCCCGGTTCTGACTCAGGAACTCCTGTAGCGCCCGTTCCGCGGACAGCAATGCTCCCTCGGCCTCGGCTAGGCGACCGCTGATGAACTGGCCCTCCTCCTGCGCCCGACTCTGCCGCACCTCCAGGTTGTACTCGTTCAGGAGATCGAGCAAGCGCTGGGCGATCTGCTCACCCAGCGCTGGATGAGCGGCCGATACGGTCAAGCGCACGACGCCCGTCTCCCGCGCCACGGAAGTGGACACGTCATCACGCAGCCGGTCAGCGGCCTCCATCCAGGCCGTGACAGGACCCGAATCGTCCACTTCGTAAAGCTCGATGAGCGTCGCGGTCCAGGCACCGCCGTCGGCTCCTGGCACCTCATACTCCGATTCCACGGCCTTTCTCAGGATGGCCCGGCTCTGGAGGATATCTGCATAGAACTGCGGAGAATGCCCGGGTCTGTCCGTGCTCAGGCTCACACCGAACTGCTGAGCGAGGGCCGCAGCGCCGCCCCCTTCGCTCCCCTCCGCCGCTTGGGGGATGAAGCTGGCGGATGCGGAGTAGGTCCGATGGTGAGACATCGTCCACAACCCGATGGCCAACGCCAGGGTCACGGGCACGACCGCAATCATTCTCCAGTTGCGAAGGATCGTATTCGCGATCTCGACCAGCGAAATCTCATATTCCTCGCCAGAACTATGATCCATTTGGAATCTCAACAGGTTGAACTGCTAGCGGAACGGTATAGGTAATGATGCCGCTCAGCGACGTGCTGCCAAGCGAACCTGATGACTTCGGGAACCCGCGCACTTCGGATATCCTGCAGATCAGGCCATCACGGCAAGCGGCCGGGCTAGCATTCCCAGCGGGCGTGCAGGGTCGGGCTTGTTGCAGCGAAGCGGCCCGGCCAGGCAGCCGGTCGCGCGGCCGCCGGCCTCGGAGAGGATGACTTGGGAGGCGCAGCTAACCCACCCCTTGAGATAGGGCGACGGGGAGGGCGTGTCGCTCCGGGCGGCCGCGATGTATCCAGGATCCGGGCGGTCTCCTGTACGTTGACGCTGGTGCAGAGCGCGGGCTCTCGATGGAGCGGCGCACGCCGGCCGGGCCGGCGAGGTGGGGCACCATCGCGACCTCCTCGGACGAACGAGAATTCCAGTCCGGAGGCCGATTCGACCTCGCCGAGGGCCTCCGCCGCTCGATCCGACGCCCGCTCGTGCCGGGAGAATGTCATCACCGCGTTCCCACCCACCGACTCGACGTCGCGGATCTCCTCATCGCAGGTAGCGACCCATACGGAATCTAGGATGAGGGATAGGCGGCTCCCGAGCGGGCAGTGCCCCGGCATGGGGATGCCATGGATCTCCTGCATGGGTCTCCCGGGGAAGCGGGTGGACGCCATCCTGGCCGGAATGATCCCCAAAGCACTCACTTCTAGTCACCCTCGCGGTGGAAATGTGGATCCTGCAGCAATTGGGTCATCTCGTTCCTGCAACTGGTGCCCAGGAATAGAAAGTCCGTGCTGAATGCCAGGAACGTGTATCCCTGGGAGATCCGCGTCTGGACGGCCTCCGCCGAGGGCTCGATCACATGATACCCCATGGCCTTGCCCTTCGAGGCCGAAACCTCCTGGTAGCGGTCCAGAAGGGAAGTCACCTCCACGTGTTCCATCTGCCCGGGTTTCCCTATGGAGCCCGAAAGATCATAGGGCCCGATGATGGTCCCCGATACTCGGGGTACGTCCAGGATCTCCTCGAGGTTTTCGACACCGGCGGCATGCTCGATCTGAAGGATGACCACGATCTCTTCCCTCGACCACGCAAGGTACTCCTCGAATCCGGGTCCGTAGCCCTGGGCCCTGCCGAGGCCGACCCCCCGGTTCCCGAGAGGCGGATAGTGCGCCGCCCGAACGGCCCTGCGTGCCTCCTCGGCGCTGTTCACAGAGGGAACGATGATTCCGTGTGCTCCCGTATCCAGCACCCTCTTGATCTGGACGGGATCATTCGAGCTGAGCCTCACCAGGGCCGGTACTCTCTTCAGATCCAGTACCCGGATCATGGCCTCGGCTGCACCCAGCGAGATGGCCGTGTGTTCCAAGTCGATGACCAGCCAGTCAAACCCGGCCCCGGCCATGACCTCCGCCACCCCGGCGGAACCGAGGGACATCCAGGAGCCGAGAGTAGTCTCCCCGGCTTCGATCCGCTGTCGAAGGCCCCTCGGCCGCAACTCTTCCCGACTCATCAGCGAGTACTCCTCGGGGGAACCGGGTGCCCCCACCACCCTTCGAATCGGCATGCCATCCGTTCCTCGCAATCCGGCGCACCTGGGTGCTCCTCCTCCCCGGAGGGAGGGCCCAGCACCACCTTGCGCTGCTTCGTCACGAACCTGTTCTGCGCCTCGCCGTTTCGAACGCGTAAAAGCGACAACCCACTTCGTCCCGCGGCGGGTCCCCGGGCCAGGCCCCCCGACGCGCTCTCTTCGCAGTCTACACTCTCGCGCCTCCTACCGCACGCAACCCTTGCATCCCCGCCCAGATCCGAGGCCCAATCCCGCACGTCAGAAAAAATCCGAGTCAACGCTGGGGACGGGTCAGCCGTGCCGAGCCGGCTTGAAACATTTGAATACTATCACGTCCAGACGCTCCTTTGACTGCATTCCGTTTCGCAGCAGAAACGCCGTACTTCTCAACAATTCTGACAGAGTGGTTCCGGAGGGGTACTTCAGCCTGTAGCTCGACCTGATGATCTGCAATGACTGGGGCAGGTCATAAACCTGTTCCACTGTGAAACCTTCATTCTCGAGAATCTTTCTTGCCAACTGCACGTGGAAGAACTGCATGTGGCGGGGTACATCGAGCCCCCTCCAGTGTTCGCCAAACGTCTTTCTCCCAGCGGAATCGTAGTTAGGAGTGGACAGGTACAAATATCCACCGAGCTTGAGCTTCTCAGAGATATCCTTGACCAGCTGCACGGGATCACGAACATGCTCGATCACGTGGCTCAAAGTAATCACGTCATACGCTCCCTTTCCCGGCAGCTCGTGAAGCTGGGCGACGTGCGCGTTCAATCCTCTGGCACGGGCGATTTGAATCGCAGATGCATCGATATCGATACCCGTCGATTCATAGCCGCAACACTCCGCTCGCATAAGGAAATCCCCGCTCCCGCACCCTACATCCAACAGCCGGGGTGCGTGGCTCTCCGGGGCACGCTTCTTAGAGGGTCGATCCAAGAACCGCACGGCCCGGCGCAAGAAGAACCCAGCGAACGGCACCACACGAGAAGCCGCCCAGACCAACCAGCCTCTCGTCGAGAACACTCCTTTGTAGCGATACAGGTAGTACGGTTTGAAAACTGTGAACAAGTCATGGCGAGCGTGAGTTGACGACTCGAGATTATCGGTCCTTTGCGTGTAGTACCCCTCGTAGGCGAGATGCAGATTCTCTGGGCTTAGGACCGGACACAGGAACGTATGCCCACAATCCGAGCACCTTCGAATCTGTCCGGAATAGTCCACCGCTCCCAGCACTCGGTCGTCCAGATCGCTCATGACTGCCTCTTGGAAAGCGCTGTGACAAACCGGGCATTCGGACGTCTGCTCCACGTTCAACGGCATGCTGGCTTCCATGGCTTACGCGCCCGCCAACTGACGCAATGAACCGACAAGACGCTTGAACGCGAGCTTTCCATAGAGTTTTGAGGCACTTCTCCATGAGAACGAGCCATTCCGGTGCTTGTGTGGATACACGACAAAGTACGGATTGAACAGGCTCCGCGGCGAAAACCGGAAGAAATGCTCCCTGAGCTGGTACTTGGCCCTGACAAGCGGCAGGCATATCTGATCCCGGCCCGTATAGCTGCTAACCAAGTCAAACCAATGTGACATAGCTTGGTCCATTCTCCTGCTCGGTCTCCTTCTCATCAGGATGCTGTTCTCAGATAGGCCTTTCCAATCCGATAGCGACATCGCCGAATAATGCGAAAGCTCCCGCCTAAGAGCCTTTTCATCGCACTTCCCACTGGCCACACACAACTCCAACTCGTCTTCCAGGCTGTCGTGGTAAGGGTGACGAAACAGCCCGATATCCGCATCGCTAGCGAAGTATTCTTCGATCAAAGAACTGAAGTCGTCGAGCACAACAATGTTGCCATCCATGTAAATTGTGACATCATATGTTCTCATAATCGGGGGCAATACTATCTTTAGCTTCCGGTTGGTAAGTGAGGGGCCACAGCTGACATCCTGAACTAGTACGGTTCGATACGGATAGACCTGGAGACTCGGATCATCAGTAAACAGATAATAGTCTGCCCCTCCAATCACAATACGCTCTGGCCGCACCACGTCATAGTCGCCGAATACGCATCTATAGATCGCGGTCTCTTGCATAGATTGCTCGTTACACCCTTCGTCCGTGAAGTGCCGCCGGAAGCGGGTCCAGTTACTCCCTGGGTGAAAGTGAGGTCTCCCCGCTCCCGGTCATGTCCGATGAGAGTTCCTCAAGAGTTCGTTCTCCCAAGGCGCTTGCATCAACAGCCCTCAAACAGGAAGGATGCCAACACATTTTCCAATGCTTGAGTGCTCGCCTGCGTCAACAGTTTCCATTCCTGCATCACCAGAACTGTATTCCGGGTGCAGCCACCTCGACGTAGATCCGCAGATGAGCTCGAGCCATCCTCCGGATCTCCTCGTCCAGCACCAACTCGGCCCTGCAGCTCTCGAACCGCGTCGCTCTCTTCGGGAATCCACCGAGGGGTCAAGAGAGGACAGTATACTGTTGGAAGACGCCTGCAGGTGCATTTCGCAACCGTTGATCTAGACCGAGAGGCTAGCCCCTCACGACTTACGAAGGAACTTTAACTTGTCAGCAACCAAGTCGTCTCCTAGGTCAATCGTACAAAGACTCCGCGTTCCATCATATATCCCGTCGAAACACAGCATCGACGAGTTCCTGTCCCATCTTGGATGCAGATCACAAGACCAATGCTGTCGGATCGAAGGGCTCTGGAAGGCTCTGTCCATCGACAATCTGGCGACGTCGTATCTAATGTCTGTACCGGTGTCGTATAAGATTAGCGATTGCAGTCGTTTCCGATCAGGGTAGGTATCCGTCAGGATCCACCGACCGCTACGATCAAACGACGGATGCCCATCACTTGTCAGCTTGCCCCGTCCAAAAGCCCTCGTAGCTGACGGTTCGCCGATTCGAAATGAGACGTACTGGTCGCCCATATCTTCGACCCGGCAGTACGCGAGCGTGTGCGCCGAATCACGCCAAGCGATATGCGATACCATATCCTCCGTGCGAAAGATATCCAGAATGCTCCCATCCCGCTCGCAAGCGACCATGCGAGTATGCCTCCGTTCGATGCACTCAGGATCCACCCAGCGATGCAGGAAAACAAACCGCGTGGAATCCGGCGAGATCAGCGCGTGCGTCACAAAATGCATGGCCCTCCGCATAGAAACCGTCGCGTCGCGCTTGGCTAGGTCCGCTATTGTGATGACGACCTTGCTGGTTCCAGTTCCAATGTCCACTACATATATCCCAGAATCTTCTGGCGCTCTTTCATCCAAATCGTGATCATCGACGTCGCTCTCGTACCCATATCCCGGCATCAGCTTGTTCACTCTGCCGAAAGAGTACCCCACAGCCCAGTTGCCATCCGGGCTTACCGAACTGATCGCTCTCGGCAGTATCGTCTCTTGGGCATTGTCGACGTTTACCATCCTTCCGACGATCTTCCCTTCGCGGCGATCGTTGAATACCACCACATTTCGATCGCCTACCCACTGAAGCCGGCAGCCCATATGCCAATTCCAGGCACGCGTTTCCCCCAGCCCGTG
>Ga0214473_10001843_pt1 | contig 27050 bp, 25 predicted proteins | sample RVTome_7_FD_203509 | JGI IMG/M metagenome (GOLD analysis project Ga0214473, IMG submission 203509) | Soil microbial communities from uranium-contaminated site in the Upper Colorado River Basin, Wyoming, United States - RVT98D197 | ecosystem: Environmental > Terrestrial > Soil > Contaminated >...
TCCGGATCTTGTCCACGTCGAACTTCTCCAGGGCGGTCTGGATCTTTTCCCAGGTCTGATCGAAGGTGGGCAGGGTCTTGCGGGCGCGGGTCAGGGGGTTGCAGCGGGCCATGACGAAGTTCTTGATATACGGGTGCATGATGCCCCGCTTCTTCAGGCGGGTAGTCACGTCGGTCAGCAGTGTGTCGGCCGCCTCGACCACCTCGGCGCGACGTCGGCGCTCCTCGTAGGCCTTGGGCAGGGTCTGCTTCAGGAACGTGTCCACCCGCCGGAGAATGGGGGCGTGGACGCTGCCCGAAAAGCGGGGGTACTTCTCGTACAGGAGGCCGAGGGTGACGAAGTGGGCCTCCTCGAATTGGAAGGCGAAGTCCTCCTCGGCCTTCCGCGGCTCCTCCTCCAAGAGGCCGCGGAACATTCGGATGACCTCCAGGGACTTCTCCTTGAGGTTGTGGGCCTTTTCGGTGTTCAGGGCCAGGATCTGGAAGGCCACCGCCGGCTCGGGGATGAGGATGACCGGGATGTGTTTGGCCTTCAGTTTCTGAAGGGCATCGCGCCGGTGGTTCCCGTTGGGGGTCCAGTACTCCCTGGGACCGTGGCGGATGACCACGATGGGGTCAATGAACCGATCCAGCTTCTGGATGACCTCGCGCAGCCGCTTGGCGTGGGCGGCTGACAGGTCGCGCTGATACGGGGTCGGCTGCACCTGGTCCATGGGGAGCAGGGCGAAGATCTGCCAGGCCTGCCCCACCGGCTCGCGGTACATCGCCAGGACGCTGCCGCCGTCCTGTGCGACCTGTTCCGCCAGGCCGAGGAGCGCCCTGGGCGGCTCCCCCTTTTCGGGGAAGATTCCCCATCCCTCACCGGCCATAGACCAGCCCCCGCCAATCCTTCCCGGCCGGCCGCTCCACGCCCAGGACCCGGAGGTACGTGGCCACCTGGCCACGATGCTGGGCGTCGTGCTCGAACATCAGGAGAAAGAACTCCAGGGTGGTTCGCTTCTTCCCGCCCCAATCCGTGGGGCGGGCCAGGTCCTCGTCACTCAGCCCCCCGAGCGTTTGAAGGGAATAGGTATGGGCTTCCTTCAACCCTGTCAATTCCGCGTGCAGGTCCGTGACCTCGCCGAGTGTCGCCTTGAGGTTCCTGGACTCGCCCTCGCCGTGGCGCAAGACATAGTACATCTTGGTGTCGATCTGGCCGCTCAGGAAGCGCATCCGGTTGAGTTCGGATCGGTGCATGTGTCGCAGGATTTGTCCCAGGGTAAGCGTCTCAGGCCGCGGGGCCCACATGAGCTTGTCCCGGGGGCACAGGGGCGCCACCTGCATAGTTCGGGAAAACATCTCCTCCTTCAGCGCGATAAGGGATGCCACGTGGCTTGCGCTCATCTCGCCTCCTGGCTCTGGCCCCTTGCTTCCATATCAGCGCTCCTTGCCGGCCACACGTCCATCCGGTTCCCACGGACCTCCAGGCGCATGACGAGCTGTCCCCCTGCATTCAGCGTCGCGAGCGGAGCCACGCCCGAAGCCGCTTCCAGCTCGTGACCCGCCGTTCATCGGTCAACCAGCCCCGGCGGGTAAAGAAGACCAGCATGACCACCGGCAGCCCCAGCATCAGGGCCAGGACGAGTCCCAGCAGCCACGACCGGTTGAAGGGGATGCCGGTGAAGTTCATGCCGAAGAAGCCGCTGAGGAACGAGAGGGGCATGAAGATCGTGGCGATGATGGTGAGCTGCTTCATCACCTGGCCCAGCCGGTTGGAGATGGCGGCCAGGTAGGCATCCAGGGTGTTGGCCACCAGGTCCCGGTAGGAGTCGATGACCTCGAAGGCTCGCACCAGGTGGTCGTGCACGTCGCGGAAGTAGACCGCGGTCTGCGGGTCGATATAGGGATAGTCGCGGCGGCTCAGGGCGTTATAGACCTCCCGCTGGGGGCTCACGACCTTCCGCAGCTGCACCACCACCCGCTTCACCTCGAAGATGCGGTGCATCCGGGCCCGGGCCGGGGCGGTCACCACGGCATCCTCCAGGGCGTCGATCTCGTCTCCCAGGGCGTCCAGCACGGGGAAACAGCCGTCCACCACGGCGTCACTGAGGAGGTAGAGGGGAAAGCTCGCCCCGTGCTGGAGGGACCGAGGATCGGCCAGGCAACGGTCGAACACCCGCTTCACGGCGTCCAGGGGCCGATCGTGGACGGTGAGGAGCCAGTTCTGCTTGAGGGCCACATGCAGCTCGTCCGTCTCCAGCTCATCCTCCCGGATGGCCCGAAGGGCGTGGATCACCAGGAAGACGTACTGGTCGAACTCCTCGATCTTGGGCCGCTGATTCCGGTGGATGAAGTCCTCCACGGTCACCGGGTGCAGGCTGAACAGGCGCGCCAGGGCCTCCAGCGCCTCGGGCGGCTCTCCCTCGGCGTCCACCCACAGGAGGACGCGGGGATCCCGCAGGACCTCTGCCAGGGCGCTGAGATCCGTCCCGGTCTCCACCCTGCCGTCACCATGCCGGACCAGAATCCGCTGCACGCTGTCCGCCTTCTGCGAGAGCCCCCTGGGGAAAGAGGTGCCGGCAGCTAGATAGCCCCGCTGCCGTCCCAAGTCAAGGGAAAATCCACTCCCGGGCACCACGCCAAAGTTATGCAGGTGACGTTGACAGGCCCCGGGCAGCGTGGTAGCGTGCCGTGACTTGAGAAATGGGTGCCCAACCGCTCCGCCTCGAACTGTACACTCGCCCTGGCTGTCACTTGTGTGACGATCTGAAGATGCTCTGCGAGCGGCTGGCCGGGGAGTTTCCGGTCCAGCTCAGGGAGGTGAACATCGAGGCCGATCCGGACCTAAAGGCCCGCTACGATCAGGAGGTCCCGGTCCTTTTCATTGAAGGGCGCAAGGCGGTGAAGTACCGGACGACGGAAGGAGCGCTTCGGCGGTTGTTGCGGCGGCGGTTGCTCCTCCGGCGGGTCCTCGGAACCTGATGGGGCACCCGAGGGCGCCGGCGCCGAACGGGAAACCTAACCCAGCCTAGCCGGAACCAAACAGGACAGACCTTCAAGGAATATCGAATGTCGAATAATGAACGCTGAATTTCGAACGGCTACGGCTTGCGGGGCCGCCGGGGTACCCGTTGCGTTTTTCGTGTGCAGCGAGTCGTGACCTTCGTCCTTCGACATTCCTTGTTCGATATTCGACATTTCGTGAGGAGAGTCCAGAGAGTTGGGCTGTTGGTTGCCGTCGGAGACGGAGGATCGCGGCGAAGCACTGGTCTCGGCTCCGACCGACGCCGTGGGGGATGCCATGAAGGATCAAGGCCGCTCGAGCCGCGGCGGACACGGACGGATCTGGGAATTGTACCGGCGGGCGAACCCGCGGTCGGAGGCCCTGGCCGCCCGGGCGGGCCGGTCCATCGCCGGCACCATCACCCACGACATCCGCCACATGAAGCCGTTCCCCGTCTACGTGGAGCGGGCGCAGGGGACGCGGAAGTGGACCGCCGATGGCCAGGAACTGATTGACTACTGGATGGGCCATGGGGCACTGTTCCTCGGGCACGGCCACCCCGTGATCGTCAAGGCGGTTCGGGATCAGATGGAGCGGGGGACCCACTACGGCGCCTGTCACGAGCTGGAGGTCCGCTGGGCCGAGCTGGTCCAGCGGCTGATCCCCTCGGCTGAACGGGTGCGGTTCACCAACTCGGGGACCGAGGGGACGCAGCTGGCCCTGCGGTTGGCGCGGGCCCACGTCGGCAAGTCGAAGGTGGTGAAGCTGGAGGGGCACTTTCACGGGTGGCACGACTACGCCCTGGCCGGGGTCAAGCCGCCGTACGACGTCCCCATGTCCTCCGGCATTCCGGACGAGTCGCTGGCCCAGGTCATCCTGTGCCCGCCCAATGACCTGGCGGCCATGGAGAGGCTCCTCACATCCCGTCAGGACGTGGCCGCGGTGATCCTGGAGCCCGGCGGCGGGAGCAGCGGCACCATCCCGACGGACGCGGAGTACCTGCGGGGACTACGCGACCTCACCCGCCGCCACCAGGTGGTCCTGATCTTCGACGAGGTCATCACCGGATTCCGCAGCGCCCCCGGGGGCGTCCAGCAGCTCACCGGGGTCACACCCGACATGACCACGCTGGCCAAGATCATCGCCGGGGGGCTTCCGGGCGGCGCGGTGGTGGGGCAGGCGGCCATCCTCGACCGGGTGGCCTTTGGAGGCGACCCGGCCTGGAACCGCAAGGAGCGCGTGGCGCACGCGGGGACCTATAACGCGAACCCGCTTTCCGCGGCGGCCGGGATCGCCATGTTGAGTTTCATCGCCGACGGCGAGGCGCATCGCCGGGCGAACCGGGCGGGCACTGCGTTGCGGCAGGAACTGGCGGGGGTGTGGCGGCGCCTGGGGATTCCGGGTTCCGTGTACGGCGACACCTCGATCGTCAATTACAATCTGGAGCCGGCGGTGGGGACGCCACCGGACCCCGGGACCCGGGACCATCGGACGCTTCAATCCCTGTCCAACCCGGACGCCTACCACGCCCTCCGCTGTGCCCTGGTGCTCAACGGGCTGGATATCTGCCCCCTGCATGGCTGGGTCTCAGCCGTGCATAGCGACGAGGATGTCCAGCGGACCGTCCAGGCCTTCGAGAAGGCCCTGCTCCTGATGCAGGAAGACGGCTTCTTTTCCTGAGGCCGGCGTTCGGATCGGGGTTGACACGCGCCCGCGCTGTGCTAGCATCGGGGCCGAAGCCCTAGGGGAGTCCGGCGACAGGGCGGCCCACCAGCCGTCTGGTCCTGTCAAAGGGCTGAGACCCGTGAGAAGCGGCCATTCCGGGCCGCGTCTGATGGGACCCTGGAACCTGATCTGGGTCATGCCAGCGTAGGAAAGCGGCTTCTTGGAAGGCGCGAAACCCACGCCGCATCCCCCATGGGCGATGCGGCGTTTTTCTTTGCCCTGCAGTACGCAGGGAGAACCCGGGAGAATCGGGAAAAAGGGGGAGGTCCCATGCGGTACCCAGTGATCTCTGGCCTGGTGGTGGCGGTTGCATGTGTGGTGGGGAGTGCGGCGGGTGCCGGCGCGGGGGAGATGCCGAAGCAGCTCGTCCTGGCCGTGACACCCTCCAACATCCCCACCGAGCTGTTCAAGGCCGGCGAGGTCTTCGCCGCCGAGCTGGGCAAGAAGCTCGGCCTGTCCATCAAGGTGTACATGCCGACGGATTACCTGGGGGTGGTGGAGGCTTTGCGGAACAAGACGGCGGACCTCGCCTTTGTGCACCCCGCCGGATACGTCTTCGCCAACCGCGAGGCCAAGGCCCAGATCGTGGCGGTAGACGTCTGGCACGGCAAGACCAGTTACACCTCCCGCATCTACGTCCGCAAGGATTCCGGTCTCAACAGCCTCGAGGCGCTTCGGGGAAAGACCATCGCCTTCGTGGATCCGGGCTCGACCTCGGGATACGTGTACCCCATGGTGATGCTGATCAAGAAGGGCCTGGTCAAGGAGCGGGATCCGAAGACCTTCTTCAAGGATGCCATGTTCGCCGGCACGCACGAGGCGGCCCTGCTGGCCCTGCTCAATGGAAGCGTGGACGCCGTGGCATCCTTCGACCTGGCGCCGCAGCAATACCTGAAGGACAAGGAGCGGGTGGAGAAGGTGACCTATATCGCCGAGACCGAGCCGATCCCCGAGGCCGGGGTCATCGTCCGCGAGGGGCTGGACCCGGGCCTGGTCAAGAAGCTCTTCGACGCGCTGATGACCTTCAACGCCCCGGAGTATCGGCCCATCCTGAAGGACTTTTACGGGATTGACGGGTTCGCGCCGGGCAGGGACAGCGACTACGACCCCGTGCGGGAGGCGATCGACATGCTGGGGTGGCGGCCGAAACGCTAACTCGGAGCAAGAGCGTTCGGCTGTTCGACCCCGCCGCTGGCGGGGTTCGGTCGTTCCCGACCCACCGAACAACCGAACCCTCGAACCACCGAACCGTCGAACGCTCTGCAATTCTGCCACGTGAACTCTAGGCACCGAGAGATGGCATGATTCACATCCGCGGCCTGCGCAAAGTCTTCCCGCCCGAGACGGTGGCCCTGGACAGGGTGGACCTGGACGTCGCCGCCGGCGAATTCCTGATGGTCATCGGCCAGAGCGGGGCAGGCAAGACCACGCTGCTCCGGTGCCTGAACCGGTTGGTGGAGCCGACGGAGGGGGAGGTGCTGCTGAACGGGTCGCGGGTGACGGGGGCGCCGCCGGAGGCCCTGCGGGGGCTGCGGCGCCAGATCGGGGTGATCTTCCAGCAATTCAACCTCGTGAAACGGGCCAGCGTGCTGGAGAACGTCCTGGCAGGTCGGCTGGCCCATGTCCCGGGATTCCCCAGCCTTCTCGGCCGGTTTCCCCGCGGGGATCGCGACCTGGCCTTCGCCTGCCTGCGCATGGTCGGCCTGGAGGAGTTTGCCGACCGCCGGGCGGACACGCTCTCCGGCGGCGAGCAGCAACGGGTGGCCATCGCCCGGGCGCTGGCCCAGGAGCCCAAGGTCATCCTGGCCGACGAGCCGACCGCCAGCCTGGACCCCAAGCTCACCGAGAGCATCATGGGGATCCTCCAGCGGATCAACGTCGAGCGCCGGTTGACCCTGGTGGTCAGCCAGCACATGCTGGAGACGGCCCTGAGCTACGGGACGCGCATCGTGGGCCTCCGACAGGGGCGGGTGGTCTTTGACGGGCCACCCAGCGGTATCACGCAACGGATCGTCGAGGACATCTACCAAGGAGGGGTGCGGTGAGGCGCAGCCTGAAACGCACGGGACTCATTCTGGCCATCCTGCTGGTCTATGGCTGGTTCCTGGCCGCCACCGAGGTGAGTCTCATCCGGCTGGTTCGGGGGCTTCCCTGGATGGCGGACTTCGTCCGCCGCATGATCCCGCCCGACCTGTCCGTCCTGGCCAGCGCGGTCACCGGCGCGCTGCAGACCCTCCAGATCGCGGTGGTCGGGACGACGCTGGCGGCCATCCTGGCTCTTCCGCTGGGGTTCCTGTCGGCGAGGAACGTGGTGCCCGGGCCGCTCTTCTATCCGGCGCGGGCAATCCTCAACCTCTTCCGCAGCGTGGACACCATGGTGTATGCGCTGTTCTTCGTGGCCGCGGTCGGGCTGGGCCCCTTTCCGGGCATCCTGGCCGTCGTGACCTACACGATCATGACGCTCGCCAAGCTGTATTCCGAGGCCATCGAGGGGATCGAGCCCGGACCCGTCGAGGCCATCGCCGCCACCGGGGCGAGCCGCCTGCAGGTCCTCCGCTTCGGGATCCTGCCCCAGGTCTTGCCCCTCTTTGCCTCCTACGTGCTGTACCGCCTGGAGACGAACATCCGCGCCGCCACGATCCTGGGATTCGTCGGGGCCGGGGGGATCGGGTTCTACATCCAGACCTACCTTCGGATGATCAACTACCCCGCGGCCTCGGCCGTGCTGCTGGTGCTGGTGGCCATGATCATGGGCGTGGACTTTGCCAGCTCCCGGCTCCGGGCACGGATCGTGTAGCCCGCTCCCTCCGCCGCCCCGAGGGGTCGCCCGCCGGCTTGACCGGTTCGAGTCTTCCTGGCATCATGGCCGCAACGGAGGCGTCCCGCCATGCCACGCCCACCTGCCGAGCTTCGCAAGCTCGAGGACGAAGAGCGCCGCCGCGCGCGCGCCCATCGCCGGCTACAATGGGAACGGCGCCTGCGGATGGGTCTGTGGCTCCTCGGCGGCCTCGTGCTCCTGGCCGTTTTCGTCCTGTTTGCCCGGCTGGCCGGTTTCTCCCTCGGCTAGGCAAGGCGCCGAGTGGGCGGAGCCCAATCCATCCGACAGCCATCGCGCCTTTGAATCTCGATAGTTCCAGCCTATGATCCGTCCCGCCGGGCGCTGAAACACCGGCGGGCATTCCGACGTAGTGTAAGGATGAGCCTATGACGGCGCTGGCCGGAAGGCAGGGGAGCGGTGATGATCCGGACGATGGGGAGGTGGTCCAGCGGGCGCTCGGGGGTGACCGGGACGCCTTTGGAGTCCTCGTCCATCGGTACCAGCGGCTCGTCTTCAGGATCGTCGGCGGATTCCTTGCGAATCGCGCCGACGTTGAGGAGGTCGCCCAAGAGACCTTTCTCCGGGCCTTCGCGGGCCTGTCTGGCTTCAAACCTGGCTCGCCGTTCGGTCCCTGGATTGCCCGGATCGCCACCCACGCCAGCTACGACCGGCTGCGCAGGCGGCAGCGAGGGCCGGAAGTCTCCTGGGAGGACCTTTCTCCTGACGAGCAGCGCGCGGCGCAGACCTTGGCAACCGGCGGCGATCCCGCCGACCGAGCTGCTACCCGCGACATGTTGGAGCGGGCCGTGGCATCTCTCGGACCCAAGGACCGGCAGGCGTTGATCCTGGCCGATGCCCAAGGGCTCACGCCGGCCGAGGTCGGCGCGGTCCTGGGGTGTTCGCCCCTCGCGGCGAGGATTCGCCTTCACCGGGCCCGGCGGGCGATGCGAAGGGTAATTGAGAAACTGGTGGGCGGGATGAATCCCGCCAGGTAACGACATTCGCGGGGTGAGAAATCCGCCATGGGATCGTGTGAAGACGTCGGAAAGCAGATGGACGAACTTGCGGTGCTCGACGCGACCGCAATGCCCTCCTGGGCGATGGAGCATCTGGCGGGCTGCCCGACCTGCACCCGCTTGCTGATGAGGACCCGCCTCGCCCACGGGTTGCTTGCCAGCGCGAAAGACGGACCGGAGCCTCCGGCGGATTTCGCCCAGCGAGTCCTGGCCGCTCTGCCTGCCACCCGTCTGACGGGGGCCACCGATCCGGAACTCTGGCGCCTGGCCTGGAGACTGGTCCCGGCCTTCGCCGCCACGGCCGCTATGCTCTTGATTCTCCTCCAGGTCGAAGGGGGCGTCGGGTCCGTGTCGGTCGGCCTGGCACCAGGACTGGTACCGGAGGAGGGGCTTTCCGCCAGCGAGCGCCTGGTGCTCGGAGCCACCACGCCGGACCTGGACGTGGTCCTGGCAGCCGTCATGGAAGGGGACGTGAGATGAGACCGCGCCTCAAGGGGGCCCTGCTCTTGCTGCTTGCCTTTGTCCTGGGTGCGACCGCCGGGGCCCTGGGGTTTGGCCTGTACCAGGCCCGCACGGGGTGGTGGGGCCCGCGCAGGGACGCGGGAAGATTCCAACAAATTATGCTCAAGCGTCTGACCAGCGAGCTGGACCTCCGGGCGGATCAGCAGCAGCAGGTAGAGGCCATCCTTCGCGAGTCCGGCGAGGAGTTTGCGCGTCTGCGGCAGGAGATCCGGCCCCGATTCCAGGAGATCCGGGAGCGGAGCCGGGATCGCATCCGGGCCCTCCTGGACCCGGGGCAGCAGGCGAAGTTCGAGACGCTGGCCCAGGAATGGGAGCGCCGGGCGGAGCGCTGGCGTGGCGGCGCCTCCCGGCCGGAGGAGAAGGGGTCCAAGGGCCCGTGACCCCGGGGGAATGGGTCTCGCGTGAAAAACGCAGGGTGCACACGGACGGCGGATCGTCGTGGCCTACAGGAGGTCAACGTGAAAACGAAATGGTTCCAGCGGGCATTGGTATTGACGGCGATTCTTGCCCTGGCGGCAAGTAGTGTCGGAGTGGCGCAGGCACAGCAGGCGCCGGCGCCCGCCAGCATCTGTGCGAGGCCGGAGCGACTCCTGAGGCATCGCGCCACTCCGGGCAATAGGCTTTGACAGGTACGTGTGCACCGATTAGACTCAGACGGTCAATTCTCCTTTCAGCCAAGAGCGATCCTTCCATGACCCGACGCAAGCTGATCTTCGTGTCCATCCTGACCGTGCTGATCCTTGGCGGGGCCGGTGGGTTTTACTGGCTCGGTAACGGGACGGGGAAGGCGTCGTTTCGCACGACGCCGGTAGAGCGGGGGGACATCCAGTCCACCATCTCGGCCACCGGGACGCTGAACGCGGTGATCACGGTCCAGGTGGGCACCCAGGTCTCCGGGACGATCAGTCAACTCCTGGTAGACTTCAACTCCCCGGTGAAGAAAGGCATGCTGATCGCCCGGATTGATCCGGCCACCTTCGAGGCCAAGGTCAACCAAGCGAAGGCGGACCTCGAGAGCGCCCGGGCGGCTGTCCTGAACCAGCGGGCCGCCGTGGTCAAGGCCGAGGCGGACGTTGCCACGGCCAGGGCCAACGTCGTCCGGCAAGATGTGGCCCTCCGGGACGCCAAGGTGAAGGCCGATGCCCGGGCGCGCCTCTACCAGGAGGGCGGGATCTCGCAGGAGGAGCGGGACTCGGCCCAAGCCACCCTGGAGTCCGCGCAGGCACAGTTGGAAGCAACGCAGGCGAGTCTGCGGGCATCCCAGGCGGCGCTGGAAGTCACCCGAGCCCAACTCACGTCCGCCGAGGCAACCGTGCAGCAGAAGGAGGCAGCTCTCGCCCAGGCCCAGGTGGATCTGAATAATACGTACATCCGCGCGCCCGTGGATGGCATTGTCGTCTCCCGCAACGTGGATGTCGGGCAGACCGTGGCCGCCTCCCTGCAGGCCCCGACGCTGTTTCTCATCGCCCAGGACCTGACCAAGATGCAGGTGGATACCAACGTGGACGAGGCGGACATCGGCCGCGTGGTCCTTGATCAGGAGGCGACGTTCACCGTGGACTCGTACCCCGGCCAAGCCTTTCGGGGCAGGGTGGTCCAGATTCGCCAGGCCCCTCAGGTCCTCCAGAACGTGGTAACCTACACCACGGTGGTGGCCGTCTCGAATCCGGAACTGAAGCTGAAGCCGGGAATGACCGCCAACGTGCGGATCCTGGTCGCCCGGCACGACAACGTGCTCCTAGTGCCCAATGCAGCATTCCGGGTCCGGCTGGAAGGCACGGAGGGCCAACGTGCCCCACAAGCGGCCGCCACCGGCCGCCCAGCCGCACGGGCGGGCGGCGGGTCGGGTCCTGTGATGCGGGGGGCGGCGACCAACGCGCAGCAGCGGATCTGGATCCTCCAGGATGGAAAACCGGTGGAGCGGATGGTTCGTACCGGGCTCAGCGACGGGCAGAGAATCGAGGTGCTGGAGGGGCTGCGGGAAGGCGACATGGTTGTCGTGGGCCTCCCGGCGCAGCCGCGGAGTGGGTCCGCACCATCAGGCGGCCCACGCATCCGGTTATAGAAAATGCAACCGCAAATGAACGCAAATGCACGCAGATGGGATTCGGCACGGACCCGCGAGAACCGAATCGTCTCTGCGTGCATCGGCGTGTATCGGCGGTTCCAAATCCGAAATCCGGTATCAGAAATCCGAAATGCCGCTGATTGAAGTTGACGGGCTCACCAAGGTCTATCAGATGGGCGAGGTGGCGGTGGAGGCCCTTCGGGGAGTCACCGTCGCCATCGAATCGGGCGAGTTTGTCGCCGTCATGGGGCCCTCCGGTTCGGGCAAGTCCACCTTCATGAACATCCTGGGCTGCCTGGATAAGCCGACCTCGGGAATCTATCGGCTGGACGGGCAAAACGTCGGCCAGATGGACCGGGACCAGCTGGCCCGCATCCGCAACCGGAAGCTCGGTTTTGTCTTCCAAACCTTCAATCTCCTTCCCCGGACCACCGCGCAGGAGAACGTCGAGCTGCCGCTGCTCTACAACGGCGCCTCGGCCAGGGAACGGCACGGGCGGGCAAGGGAGCGACTTCGGCAGGTGGGTCTGGAGGGTCGGGAGAACCACCATCCGAACCAGCTTTCGGGCGGCCAACAGCAGCGGGTAGCCATCGCCCGGGCCCTGATCAACGAACCGGCGATCCTCCTGGCCGACGAGCCGACGGGGAACCTGGACTCCCGCACCAGCGTGGAAATCCTCGGGATCTTCCAGCGGCTCAACCGGGAGAATAGCATCACCGTGATCCTGGTCACACACGAGCCGGATATCGCGGCCTACGCGTCGCGGAAGATCCTGTTCCGCGACGGACGCATCGTGAAGGATGAGCCGGTGACGGCCCACCGGGACGCGGGGGCAGAATTTGCCGCTCTGGCCTGACCGGTTCCGGCCTCGGGTTTTCTGAAGGGATGAGCGGAGGCTGGTCGCCCTGCCTCCAGGGGAGTTGACGGATGTACCTGGTCGCCAGCGTCAGGATCGCCCTGCGGGCGTTGCGGGTAAACAAGCTGCGGTCCGCCTTGACCATGCTGGGGATCATCATCGGCGTGGGATCCGTGATCGCTATGGTGGCGGTGGGGAGCGGGGCGGCCAACCGCATCTCGGAGCAGATCGCCAGCATCGGATCGAACCTCATCATTGTCCTGCCGGGCAGCGCCACGAGCGGTGGAATGCGCATGGGGCACGGGTCCACGCTCACCCTCACGGAGGAGGATGCCAAGGCCATCGCCCTCGAGATACCCGGGGTCCAGACGGCCGGTGGATCCATGCGTGGGACCGCCCAGCTGGTCTTCGGGAACCAGAACTGGTCCACGATCGTCCAGGGCACCACGGCGGATTACCTGGAGATCCGGGACTGGGACCTGGCCGACGGCAAGTTCTTCACGGCGGAGGACATCGACGGCGCGACGAAGGTGGTGGTCCTGGGCCAGACGGTGAGGGAGAATCTCTTCGGCGACGGTGACCCCATCGGTCAGATCATCCGCATCAAGAAGGTCCCCTTCGAGGTGATCGGTCTCTTGACCCGGAAGGGGCAATCGAGCTGGGGGCAGGACCAGGACGACGTCGTCATCATCCCTCTCAGCACTGCCAAGAAACGGGTCTTGGGGGTGAGCCAGGCCAACGCCCGAAACGTGGGGGTGATCCACGTCAAGGTGAAATCCGTGGAGCTGATGCAGGAGATCCAAGACCAGTTGACGGCGCTCCTGCGGCAACGCCACCGGACCCAGCTCGACCAGGAGAACGACTTCCAGGTACGGAACCTGGCCGAGACCTTCGCCGCCCAGGAGGAGAGCAGCCGCACCATGACCCTGCTGCTGGGGGCCATCGCGTCGGTCTCCCTGCTGGTGGGCGGGATCGGGATCATGAACATCATGCTGGTGTCGGTGACGGAGCGCACGCGGGAGATCGGCCTCCGAATGGCGGTGGGCGCCCGCAGCCGCGACATCCTCGGCCAGTTCCTGATCGAGGCGGTGACGCTGGCCCTGATTGGCGGGATCCTGGGCATACTGTTCGGGGTGGGCGGGTCCACGCTCATCGCAATGCTGGCCAACTGGTCCACCCTGATCACGCCGGGTTCCATCACGGTGGCCTTCGGCTCTTCGGCCCTCATCGGGATTTTCTTTGGTTACTTTCCCGCCCACAAGGCCGCCTTCCTGGATCCCATCGAGGCGCTGCGGTATGAATAGCCAGATCCAATGACCAATGACCAATGTCCAATGACCAATCAGCGTGCCGGGTTCATCCCGGCGGAGAATCAGCCTGCGAAGCCCGAGTCAATGGATTGACCCCAGATGGCCGGGGCGCTACGCGACCGGATTCGGGGATGCTAGAGTGGTCCCGTGTTGAAGCACTATCAAGCGGGGTTCGAGGTCTTTGCGGTCACCGCAGACAAGGGCGTCCGGGCCTGGGGCAAGGACCTGCCCGAGGTCTTCGCGAATGCGGCCCGGGGCATGTGGAGCCTGATGGTGGAACCCGGCAGGGCGCAGAGGCGGGAGATGCTCCCGGTGACGGTCGAGGCGGGCGACCGGGACACCCTGTTGGCGGCGTGGCTGAACGAACTGCTCTACCTGCACGAGGTCGAGGGATTCGTGGCGGCCGACTTCGAGGTCAGCCACCTCACGGACACCCGGCTGGAGGCCGAGGTCTGGGGGGAGCGGATGGATCGCGCGCGCCATCCCCTCGTGGGTCACGTGAAGGCAGCCACGTATCACCTGCTTCACGTGCGGCCCACCGACGGGGGCTGGGAGGCGCAGGTGGTCGTGGATGTGTGAGACACCATGGATGGAACAAGGAACATGACAATCAGGCTGGGGACGCTTCTCGCGCTGGCAGTGTTGGCCTTTGGGGTCTGGGTCTGGGCGGCTGACAGCAGTCAGGTTCGCGAGCAGATCCAGGAGAAGAAGGTCGTGCCGGGCCAGTCGGCCAGGGATGTTCGGACGGCCATCGGCGAACCGACGAGAATCGTGAAGACGCAGACCTACTGGACGACGATCGAAGATTGGGTATACGGCGAGGGAAAGGATGCCATCCTCCTCACATTCGAGGGGGGGAAACTGAAGTGGATCTCTGACGGATCGATATCCAAGCCGAGGTGACGACCGGGACTTTTCACACTGCGTCCTTGATTTCATAAGTTCGTGTAGGGTAGGCGCCGGCCAACCCTCCACGAAACGCCCTTGGCAAAGGGCGATCCGTATCGGGAGAAGCCCGATACGGACTTATGAAATCAAGGACTAAGGAGCGTGCGCGGATGGCGGACAAAGTGCTGATCTTTGGCAAGGACACCTGACCCTACACCACGGCCGCCCGGGAGGATTGCGGCAAGCGGAAGGTTCCCTTCCAGTACATCAACGTGACCAAGGACCCGGCGGGGATGAAGCAGATGCTTCAGCACTCCAAGGGCGAACGGACCGTTCCCGTGATCGTCGAGGGAGGAAAGGTCAGCATCGGATTCGACGGAGGTGGCTGAGAGGTCTGATCGGTCCGCCGGGGGCGGACCAAGTAAATGACCAAGGACCAAATCCCAATGAGACCGCCAGCCACCCCCCGGCGCACCCAAGACTTGCGGGTGCCCGCCGGGGGACGTAGCCGCCCACCCTGCTCATCATGAAACCGTCCGATCAACTCTCCACCCGGATCACTCCCCTTGAAGCTACGCGGGAGGGGGGACCCGTGCCCGCGCGTGACCCGCGCCGCCGGCGACACTGGTCCCGCGGCCTCTTGGCCCTGGGACTCCTCGCCCTCGTGGGGTTGGTGGTCACATTCCAGGCCGCAGTTCACTGGATCGTCGAACGGGAGCTGACCCGCACCTTGGATGCCCGGGTGCGGATCGACCGGCTTCGCATCTCCCCTGTGACCGGAACGCTCGCCGCCACGGGCCTGAGCGTCTATGACAAGTCGAGCCGCCAGCCTCTCCTGCGGATCCAGGACGTGGAAATCCAAGTCCTGCCCGGCGCCCTCTGGTATCGGGAAATCCTGATCACTCACCTGAGGCTGGTGCAGCCGGAGGCCTGGCTGGCCCTCACCCCCGGGGGGATCTCGTGGTTGTCGTTCGGGGTGCCCGGTGACAACAGCCCGTCCCGCTTGGCCGTCTCCTTCCGCAATGTCGAAGTGCGCGGGGGACGCATCCACATCGCGGATCGTCGGCGCACGCCGGAACACCGCGAGGTGGTCGAGGCCATCGCCGTCAGCCTGAGAGACCTCAGCACGCGGGACGACCGGCGCGAGGCGCACCCTGTGCTCACGCTGTCCGGAAAATGGCGCGGTATGAGCGTCTCGGCCGAGGGATGGGTGGCCCCCTTTGCCCAGCGCCGCGCCTTTCACCTGCCCATGCGCATCAGGCGGGCGGATCTGGGCCAGGTCGCGGGCATCCTGCCCCCGGGTCTGGCGCCCCCGGGCCTCGCGGGCACCGCCGAGGTCGCCGTGGACGTCCAAGGCCAGGAGGCAGACGGCGGCTGGCAAGTCCAGGCGGGCCTGAAGGTCGAGGCCCGTCGCGTCACTGCCCGGCCGCGACCGGGCCTTGCCGTTCAGGGGAGATCGTTACGCCTCGAGGGTGAGGGGCGCTGGAACCCCAGGGTGATCGGATTCTCTCACCTCAAGCTTGATCTGGCTGGGGCGACGATCGAGATCGGGGGGCAGTTGCGAGGAACCGTAGACCGCCTCGTTGCCCGCGGCCAGGGGGACCTCGACCATCGAGGCCTCCTGGTTCCGGAGATGGTCGTGGAGGTGACTGGGCTCAGCCTGGGTCGTGCCGGCCAGCCGCCGGCAGTCGAGGTCGGTCGGATCGCTGCCGCCGGCGGAACGGATCAACGGGCCGGAACCGCCCGCCTGGAACGGGTCAGCCTGGCCGACGTGCGCGTGCGCGCATTGCGGCAGGTCGACGGGTCCCTGGATGTCGCGGAGTGGCTGGGCGGTCTGGGCCGGGCAGGGGTGGGTGGCGGGGAGAGCCGTCCTCTCACCTGGGAGGTTCTGAAGCTCCAGATCGAGCGGGGAGGCCTGGATCTCACGGACATGGGAAGCGGGCCAGAAAAGTCCCTGAGAGTGACGAACGCCAGCCTGCGCCTCGACGGCGCCACCTCGGATCCGGCCCAGCCGATCACCTTTGCATTCGCCGCCTCGACGTCGGTGGCGCCCGCCATCACGCTGAGCGGCACCTGGACCCGCGCCCCGATGCAGCTTGCGGCGAAGCTGGTCGTCCGGGATGCGGACCTGCCCGCGGTCCGTCCCTGGCTGCCGGCGACGCTCCCGGTGGGGGTTCCCTCGGGACGGGCGAGCCTGACGGTTCAGGCGGATGTTCGGAGCGGCCAGGACGGCCTGACGGCCAGTGGGTCCGGCAACCTCGCGCTTCACAGCATCCGCATGCTGTCCGAACCGGTGGGGGAGTTCGCTGCGGAGGACCTCGAGGTCGGTCTCACAGGGATCCGGGCTGCGGGACCTGGACTGGCCGGCCTGACCATCCGGGCCGAGGGGCGGGTCCGTGGGACGACACTGCGTGCACGGATGGGGGAGCAGACGGGTTCCACCGCGGGGGAGGCCGCTGCCGGGGAGATCCAGGTGACGCTGGAACGCCTGGGCCTCGCCCCCCGACAGGGAGGCGGTCGGACGCTGACGGCCCGGGGCCGTGCGGTGATTCGGGACCTCCAGGCCTCAGCCCCAGGGTACGGCGTGAATGCATTGAACGTGCAGGAGATCCGTGCTGACGTGGGTTCCGTGACAGGAAATCTCGGACTCGGGGCAGCCGGGGAGGACCAGGGGTTGCCTCGGCCGGCGCCATTTCGCCTCCGTCTCCGAAGCATCGAGGTGGACCAGCCGCAGGTCCAGGCGGTGCGCGCCGGTGACGGCCGCGCCCGGACACCAGGCGGCACTGGCGTGGGCGACCTGCCTTCCGTTCGCTTGGACCAACTGGTTCTCCGGAACGGCCGCGTGGGATTCCGTGACGAGACGGTGCAGCCGGCATGGTCGGCCGAGTGGACGCAGGTGGAGGGAATGATCGAAGGCCTGGAGACCGACAGAGATGTCCCGGCCTCGTTCCGGTTGTCGGCCACGGAAAGCGACGGGGCGCAGGTGCGGCTGCATGGGCAGCTGCGGCCGGCCACCTGGTCAGGAGAGGTTCATGCGGACGTCCAGAATTTGGACGTCCTGCGACCGGGACCCTACCTTCCGGACCTGATCCACCGAGTGGTCCGGGGCGGGACGGTGAGCGGCGGGATGGACCTGAGCCTGCGACGGAACGGCCAGGCCTTCCAGGTCACCGGGAAGGGGGAGGTGACCTTCGCCCCCCTGGAGCTTGGCGATGCGAAACGGCAGCTCACCCTCGTCCTGGCGAACAAGGTGCAGGTACGGGCGGATCAGTTCACCCTGGACCCGCTGACGATCCGGCTGAGTTCCATCCGGCTGGAGGAGCCCTGGATCGCCGTCGGCCGGGACGAGGACGGAATCCTGCCGGTGTTCCGCCTGCTGAATGAGCTGCGGCAGGCGACCGGGACCGGCCCAACCGCCGCGGGCGCAGGCGCGTCCGTCACGATCGGACAGCTCACGATCACCGATGGCATCGTCGAGATCGAGGACCGGGCCGTCCAACCCCGTTTCCGGGAACAGGTGCAGAAACTTCAGGCGTCGATGGAGGGCCTCGCCACGGACGGGGACCGCAAGGCCGGCGTCACTCTCACGGGCGAGTTGGGCGACCGGTCCACCGTATCCCTGAAAGGCTTCGTCCTGCCGCTCCCAACGAATCTCACCGTTGATCTGGAGGGGGAGATCCGCGATTTCAATCTGTACCGGCTGAACCCGTACGCCACGCGGGTGACTTCTCACCGTCTGGACGGGGGGAAGCTGTTCACCCAGGTGCATTATCACATCGAACAGGGCCGGCTGGAGGGAGAGAACATCGTGCACATCGACCAACTGGCCATCGGAGACCAGGTGGAGCCCGAGGATCGGTTCGAGGCTCTGGTCGGGGTGCCGCTGGCCGTTGCGGTCTCGCTCCTGCAGGATACTGATGGGGAGATCATCCTCCGGATCCCGGTTCACGGCGAGCTGGCCCGTCCGGAGTTCGACCTGGGAGAGGTGATCGGAACGGCCGTCAAGAACACCCTGGCGCAACTGATCGCGGCCCCTTTCCAGATGATCGGGGAGATCTTCACGCTCGGAGGCAAGATCGGCGCCATCGAGATCGCACCGGTCCTGTTCTCCCCCGGGTCCTGGGCGCTGGATGATGCCGCCCGCGAACACCTGCGGAACATCGCGGCGGTCATGCGGGAGCGACCGGGGATGAAGGTCAAGTTGTCCGGCATGGCCCATGTCGAGTCGGATGAAGATGGCCTGCGCGCGCAGAAGGTCGCAGCCGAGGTCCAGCGGATCGCCCGCGAGCCCGGCGTGAAGAGCCCGGATGACGCGCTGGATCGCCTGTTCCTCCGGACGGTAGGCGCCTCCACCTCCAGGCTCACATCCGAGGCCAAGCTCGCCCGGCTCAAGGCCGCCCAGAGGGTGACGGCCCGCGACATGGAGGATTTGCCCGACGCTCGGACGTTGAGCCTCTACGATTACATGGCGGGGGTCGAGGGGATCGAGCGGAACCGGATGTTTCTTGCCGAGGGGAAGGTCTATCGAACCGCCGAGGGCGGAGGCGACTGGGCACGGCGGGCCGACTTCACCATCTTGAAACCCTGAATCCGAATGCGGATCTGAAACTCAGGCTGAAGCCCTGAATGAAACCACAGATTGCGCCCCTCGACAAGCTCGGGGCCCTGAGCAAGGTCGAAGGGCAGATTTCGCAGATTTCACCCCCACCCTAACCCTCCCCCCTTTGAGGGGGAGGGGGTGGGGAGGGGGGGCGGTAGGCCGCGCTGTGAAATCTGCGGTTAAGTTGGCTGTCGATTTCGTGCCGATTCCTCATACGAAACCCGAATTCGGCGTGAGGTGAGCGTGGGCGACTCCGAGCAGGAGCAGACGGCGGCAGAGATCCGGCAGCGGCTGCAGGGGCTGCGGGGGCAGGACTTGACGGATGCCCAGGTCGAGGCGGAGGTTCGCGCCCTTCTGGCCAGTGGCCCGCCCGCCTTGCCCATCCTCTTGGAACAGTTCAGGGAGGAAGACGAGACCCTCCTGGCCGTGGCGACGCAGGCCTTGAAGGCCTGGGAAGAACCCCGCCCGGTGGAGCCGTTGCTGAATCTTCTTCGGGACCCCGACGTGAGCGATCTGTCCAAGGCCTTGATCCTGAATATCCTGGAACGGTACGGCCTGGACGTTGACGATGCGGAACTCCTGGGGCTGAGCATCAACCTCGAAGACTATGATCTGGATCCCGACGGGAACGGGAGCCGGAGGACCTCGGACGGATGATCACCGAATGGAATCCTTCTCCTGAATCCGTCGCGATCGTCGGCGCGGGCGCCTGGGGGACCACGCTGGCCGTCATCCTGGCCGAGCGGTACGCGCGGGTGGGTCTCTGGGCGTACGAGGCGGACCTGGCGGCGGAGATGGAGCGGACGCGCGAGAATGCCGTCTATCTGCCCGGGGTGCTCATCCCCCCGGCGGTCCAGCCGACGGCGTCCCTGGAAGCGGCGCTCGCCGGACAGCGGCTGGTCGTCTTCGTGACGCCCTCGCACGGGTTCCGCGGCGTCCTGGAGCAGGCGCGCCCCTTTCTCGACCCCGCCGCCCTCGCCATCAGTGCGACGAAGGGCATCGAGGTGCAAAGCCGGAGCACGATGTCGCCGATCATGCGGGAGGTGCTGCCGCCCGCCCATCACCCGCGGCTCGCCGTGCTTTCGGGTCCGAGTTTTGCGCGTGAGGTGGTGATGGGGCACCCCACGGCCATCGTGGCCGCGGCCAAGAACGCGGAGGTGGCCCGGACGGTCCAGCAGGCGCTCAGCGGAAAGAGCCTTCGCATCTACGCCAGCACCGACCCTTTGGGGGTAGAGCTGGCCGGGGCGGTGAAGAACGTCATCGCCATCGCCGCCGGGGCGATAGACGGCCTGGGCCTCGGGTTGAACGCGCGCGCGGCACTCATCACCCGGGGGCTGGCCGAGATCACCCGGCTGGGCGTGGCCATGGGGGCGCAGGCATCCACCTTTGCGGGGCTGGCCGGGATGGGCGATCTGATCCTCACCTGCACCGGCGATCTCTCGCGAAACCGCCGCCTGGGGCTGGCTCTGGCCAGGGGAACGCGGCTCCTCGATCACCTCGGCGCCTCCCGGGCCGTGGCCGAGGGTGTGAATACCTGCCGGTCCGTGGTGGCCCTGGCAGAGCGGCACGGCATCGAGATGCCCATCTGCCGGGCCGTGCACCGGGTGCTGTTCGAGGATAAGGATCCCCGCGAGGCCGTCGGGCAACTGATGACGCGCGTGCTGCGATTCGAGACCGAATGAGCGGCGATGGCTCTCAGGGGAAGGTGTGATCGACGTGAATATCCCGAGCTGGATTGCGTCTAATGTCGCGTTTTGCGAGGGGAAAACCGGGGGGTTGACTTCACGGGGACAGTCAGTTACAAGACTTGCAGGTCACCCTGGAAGTGTTCCAGGAATGTGGAGGGCAAGGGAATGAAAAGACTCGCGCTACTTCTGATCGTCGCACTGGTCCTGTCGGCGTGTGCGGAGATGTCCGGCGCCCAGAAGGGGGCGGCGGTAGGGGCCGGAACCGGCGCCGTCGCGGGGGCCATCATTGGAAGCACGGTGGGCGGGAATCGCTCCGGCCATGCGGGCACCGGGGCGATCATCGGGGCCTTGGGTGGCGCCGCGGCCGGGGCCCTGATCGGCGATTCCATGGAGAAGAAACCGGCCGGTGGCGGACAGCTTCAGCCGGTGCCCCCGCCGGGCCAGCCGGGTGCCGCGCCCCCGCCGCCACCGAGCCAGGCCGGCGTTACGGTGCCCGGGCAGTACGGGAGCGATCCGACGCGGGGCCAGTTCGTGAACAGCACCACGTTCCAGTTGAAGGTGTACGTGGACTTGGATCCGGCGCGTGAGTCCTCGGCCCCGTATCTGACGATGAACCCGAGCGAGGTTCTTCCGGTCAATCTGGATGTCGGGAATCACAGGGTCGTGGCGGTCGCGACCCGGGACACCCAGTTCGGACCCCGCAACGTGGGCCGGTACGACCGACCACTCAAGGTGGACGTCCGAGGCTCTGGCTGGGAACTCCGGTTCCGCGAAGGCGACTTCAATTAGAGATTGTTAAAGACATTTGGCACCCTGCGAGCCACACCGGCGAGCCGGCTTGTGCCCTCGCCCGTTTCTTCAAGACACATCCCTTCGGAGAGTTCGACGCGGCCCACGCCGTGGGAAGCCCCACCGTCCCCGTTCAGGAGGAGTCCGTGGTTCCGTGTGGAATCCAGTCGGTGCTGGGGTTCGGCGGCATAGTGCCTTCGGGGACCTCTTCGCGATGATCCTGTTCGCACAGGTCTCCATGCCGGATGAGACGGCGGATCTCTTCAGAACCGCGGAGCCGAACGTCACCGTTCGGGTGTTGCCGTTCGAAGCAGTAGTCTTCACGTGACCCGGGGGGAAATGGGGATCGTGCATGACGATGGACGATAGTGCGGATAGGACAATTCAGCGGCTCCGTGCAGAAGTGGCTACCTTGCGGGGGCTGCTGGAAGTGCGCGAGCGGACCGCGCTGGAACGATCCACAAGGCTGGCCCTGGAGCGGGACTCATTCCGAGCCCTCGTAGAATCCGCGCCGAACGGCATCGTGACGATCGATACGGAGGGCAAGATCACCCTCGTGAATACGCAGACGGAGAAGTTATTCGGCTACGACAGGGAAGAATTGATCGGACAGCCCGTTGAGATCCTGATACCTGAGCGCTTCCGGAGCGAACATCCTGGAGCCCGGGCAAGCTTCTTCGCCGATCCCCGCACTCGAACCTTGGGCGCCGGCCGGGATCTGTCTGGCCTGCGCAAGGATGGCCGCGAGTTCCCGGTCGAGATTGGCCTCATCCCCGTCAAGACGTCGGGGGGGATGATCGCCATGGCCGCCATCATCGACATCACCGAACGCAAGCGGGCGGATGAAGCCCACGGCCGACTGGGGGACATCGTGGAGGCGTCCGATGACGCGATCATCAGCCAGGATCTGGCCGGCTTCGTCGTCAGTTGGAACAAGGGCGCCGAGCGGCTCTTCGGCTATACCGCGGGGGAGATCGTCGGGCGGCCGATCACGCGGCTCGTTCCCGCTGAATATCAGGAAGACGAAGCGCAGATTCTCGATCGCGTCCGGCGCGGGGAAAGGGTTCAGCAATTCGATACGATCCGCCAGCGGAAGGACGGCTCCCTCGTCTCGGTCTCGATCACCGTGTCGCCGGTCAGGGATGGGGGCGGGCAGATCGTCGGCGCCGCCAAGATCGTCCGGGACAACTCCGCCCGCAAGCGGCTGGAGGAACAGCAGACCCTCATCAACCGCGACCTCGAGACGCTCATCCACGTGATCTCGCACGACCTCAAGGAACCCCTCCGGGCGATCGAGAACTTCTCGATGATCGTCCACGACCGGTATGCCGAACGCCTGGATGAAAAGGGACAGGACTTTCTGCGACGCATCCGGAAGGCATCGGGCCGGTTGCGCCTCCTACTCGATGATATCGTGACCCACTCCAAGGTGAGGCTGTTGAGGCTGGAGAGGGAGGAGATCGAGAGCCAAGTGATCGTGGGAAAGGCACTGGAGCGGCTCAAGCCCAAGATCGAGGAGACCAGGGCCAAGATCCATGTCGCCCCAGGCCTCCCTTGGATACGGGTGGACGCGATGTGGGCGACCCAAACGGTCTACAATCTGGTCTCAAATGCGCTGAAGTTCACGCGCGAGGGCGAGGCGCCGGAGGTTGAGATTGCGCCCTACCTTCCGGACACGAGCGATCCCAGGGGCATAGGCCTCATCATCCGGGACCGTGGCCCAGGGGTCTCGCCCGAGCATGCCCAGCGGATTTTTGAGCTCTTCCAGCGAGCCGTGGGCTCGGAGGTCGAGGGGACGGGTGCGGGGCTGGCCATCGTCTTGGAGGTCGCCCGGCGCCACGAGGGCTTGGCCTGGGTCCAGCCGCGCGAGGGGGGCGGCTCGGAGTTTATCATCACCTTTGGGAGGCAATAAGCCATGAGAAGCGACGCCGTGAAGCATCAGCACAACCAGCCGTTGCGCATCCTCCTTGTCGAGGATAACGAGGACGATATCGTGATGCTCCAGGAGGCCTTTGCTGGCGTGCCGCTCGTCCCTTTCACTACGGTGCGGGATGGGGACGAGGCCTTGGCCTATCTGCGGCGGGAGGGGAAGTACAAGGACGCGACGCTGCCGGGTCTCATCCTGCTGGATATCAAAATGCCGAAGAAGAACGGCTTTGAAGTCCTGCGGGAGATGAAGGCCGATCCGGCGCTTCGCCGGGTGCCAGTCATCATGCTCACGACAAGCTCCAGGGAAGAAGACGTCGTGCGATCGTACGCCGAGGGGGCATGCTCATATCTCCAGAAGCCGATCGGGGTCATGAAGTTGCAAGACATGGCGAGGCAGTTTGCCCTCTACTGGACGAAGGTCTCGCGCGTTCCCGTTTCTGCGGACTGACGCCCATGCGGATCCTCCTCATCGAGAACAACGCGGACGATGTTCGGCTCATCCAGGAGAAACTGGCTTGCACCCAGGAGCCAGTGGCGCTTGAGTGCGCCGACCGGCTCTCGACCGGACTCGAACGCCTGGCAGCCGGCGGCCTCGACGTCGTCCTGTTGGATCTGGGCTTGCCAGATAGCACGGGATTCGACGGGTTGGTCAGGTTGCAAACACAGGCCCCCGCCATTCCGATCGTGGTGCTGACCGGCTCGTATGCTGACGAACAGTTTGCCCTCCAAGCCCTGCGGGAAGGTGCGCAGGACTATTTGATCAAGGACCGGGTCGATGGTGAGGCGATTGTCCGCGCCATGCGGTATGCCATCGAGCGGAGCCAGACGGAGCAGGTGCTGAAAGGGCTCAACGCAACCCTTGAGAAGCGTACAGCGGACTTGGAACGTGCCAACGTGGACCTCAACTCCGTCACACAGGAACTTCGGAAGGCCAACGAGCACCTGAAGCAATTGGCCCTGATCGATCCCCTCACAAGACTGCTGAATCGGCGTGGGCTGGAGCAGGCCCTCGCCCAGGAGATCCAACGCGCTCGGCGGGAGGGGTCGGCGCTCCTCGCCCTGCTCGTGGATCTTGACGATTTCAAACAGATCAACGACGCCATGGGCTTTACCGTCGGGGACCGAGTGCTCGTGCAGATTGCACGCAAGCTGAGAGCCTCCTTGCGTGCCACAGACCATGCGGGCCGAATAGGCGGGGACGAGTTTATGATCCTGCTGCCTCGGATTCGTCCGGGCGAGGGGGTGCTGGTCGGTGAAAAACTGCGCCGCACGGTCTTTGGGACGCCCGTCCCGGTCTCCCCAACATCGAGCCTCACGGTCACCGCGAGCCTGGGTCTCGTGCAGGTGTCTGAGGTGACCACCTCACTCGATGAGTTGCTCTCCCAAACACAGTCGGTGCTCAAACAGAGCAAGCAGGCGGGGAAGGACCAAGTCTCCTATGACGAGCGTGTGGGCGCTGCACAGGTGAGCGGTGGCAGCGACGTGCGAGGCGATCTCCTCTCGGTGCTGCGCCGCGGCGGGGGATTTCGCGCCGTCCGGCAGCCGATCTTCTCCCTGGACGAGATGAAACCGATCGGCTATGAGTTGTTGAGCCGCCTGAGTATCCAGGCCTTTGAGATGCCGGATGATTTTTTCCAAGCCTCTCGCGAGGCCAACCTGCTGACGCTGGTTGACCACCACTGCTTCAAGACCTGCGCCGCCGCCGCGCATCGCCTGCCGCCTGAAGCTCGACGTCATCTGAACCTCTTTCCGTCCACGATCGTCGATATCCCGGTTCAACAGCTCCTGGGTGAGCTCCATGGGAGTAGCCGTACGGGAACCTCCTGCATCGAGATCAGCGAACAACAAGTCCTCGGCGAACCATCATATCTTGCCGAGGCGGTCAGGGCGTTTCAACAGGCGGGGGTGTTGATCGCGATCGACGACGTCGGATTTGGGCGGAGCTCCCTGGAGAGCCTGGTTCTCCTTCAGCCTGAGATCGTCAAAATCGACAAGGGATGCGTGAGGGGGATCGGCGTAGATAAGTCGCGGGCTCGATTGTTTAAACGGCTGCTGAACGTGGTCGAGAGTTTAGGGGCTGAAGCGGTTGCGGAGGGAATCGAATCGACGGATGACCTTGATGCCTTGAGAGTGCTCGGGGTGAAATACGGTCAGGGATTTCTCTTGGGCGAACCAAGGACTTGTTAAAGAACTGTTTGACCAGACCCGTAGTGCATCCACCGGCTCCAGGCACGTTCGGCCGCGGCTGCCCGGTGGCCTCCGGGCGGCCGCGGCTTTTTTGTGAGGTGCGCGCGTGCCCTTCACCACGGTCAAGGGGTTGACGCTCCACTATGCCGCCGAGGCGCGCGCCGATCCCGGCACCGACCCCGCGCGGGGATCGGGTGTCGTGTTCGTGCATGGGGCGGGCGGGACGCAAGAGCACTGGCGTTTCCAGGTGAGGCACTTGGCTCCCAGGTGGAATGTCTTGGCCGTGGACTTGCCGGGTCACGGAGAGAGCCAGGGCGACGGCTGTCGAACCGTTCCAGAATACCGGGACGTCGTGCGCGATCTCCTGGATGCCTTGGGTGTCCAGCGTGCGGTTCTCGTGGGCCATTCCATGGGGGGCGGGATCGCGCAGAGTTTTGCCCTGGCCTACCCGGATCGCCTTGCGGCGCTGGTCCTCGTCGGAACCGGGGCAAAACTTCGCGTGCACCCGGATGTCTTTGCCGCAATCCAGCGGGACATGGGGGAGGCGGGACGGCTCATCAGCGGATGGTCCTATGCTCCGGCCGCCATGCTTGCCACGGTGGCATCCGCCGCGGAGGCCTTTGCCCGGAACCGGGCGTCCGTCCTGGAGGCAGACTTCCGCGCCTGCGATGCCTTTGACCTGATGGGCGAGATCCCCAAGGTCCGGACTCCCACCCTGATCATCTGCGGCCAGGATGATCGCCTGACGCCTGTGAAATATGCCCGATTCCTCCATGAGGCGATCCCGGGCTCGGAACTGGCCGTCATTCCAGGCGCGGGTCACATGGTGATGCTGGAGAAGCCCGCGGAGTTCAACCGGCGCCTGACCGCCTTCCTGGATGCCCACCTGGGTCCGCACACTTGAACGAGAGAGACCGGGCCCCCATTTTTCTGCCCCCTTCCAGGAAGTTTCGGGTGCCGAGTCGGACTTCGGAGTGCCCATCGCGGAGTTGAAAATCCGAAATCCGAAATCACACATCCCAGATCCATGGGGTTGTCGGGCTTTTCGCTTGAAGGGCTCGGCATCCCGGTGGTATAAGACGATTTTCATTTCGGATTTGCGATTGCCGACTTCCGATCGCACAATCGAAAATCGTACATCACCAATCGAAAATCCAAGTGGTGTCCAGTAATGAGAATCGCGATGATGGGCAGTGGGGGGGTCGGGGGCTACTTTGGTGGCCTGTTGGCGCGGGCGGGAGAGGACGTGACCTTCATCGCCCGGGGCGCGCACCTGGAAGCTATCCAGAGGAACGGCCTCCAGGTGAAGAGCGTGCTCGGCGACTTCCACGTACACCCGAAGGCGACCCACGATCCCGCGGCCGTGGGCCCGGTGGATCTGGTCCTCTTCAGTGTCAAGGCCTATGATACCCAGGCGGCCGGATCCGCCATTCGGCCCATGGTCGGCCCGGAGACCGCGGTCCTGTGCCTTCTGAACGGCGTGGATAACGAGCAGAAACTGGAAGCCATCCTGGGGGAGCAGCATGTGATGGCCGGGGTCGTCCACATCCTCTCCACGATCAGCGCCCCTGGGGTCATCAGTCAGACCGCCGGTCCCCGGACGATCAAGATCGGGGAAAAGGATGGCCGCATCACGCCCCGGGTCGAGCGGGTTCTGGGTGTCCTGAAGGGT
>Ga0214473_10001844_pt1 | contig 27048 bp, 23 predicted proteins | sample RVTome_7_FD_203509 | JGI IMG/M metagenome (GOLD analysis project Ga0214473, IMG submission 203509) | Soil microbial communities from uranium-contaminated site in the Upper Colorado River Basin, Wyoming, United States - RVT98D197 | ecosystem: Environmental > Terrestrial > Soil > Contaminated >...
TCCTGAGCTGCTTAATCTCCTTCTGAAGCGATTCGACGCTTTGGGCTTGCTCGGTTGACTGGGCGGTCAACGCCCTGACCGTCTCCTGCGTTTGCTCGGCCGCAGCGGCCACTCCGGTCCGCTCTTTGAGAAGCTGCTCAACCTTCAGGTGCAGCTCGTCACGGGTCTCCTTGGCCGCAACCAGCTCTTTCCTGAGATCGGCGACCTCTCTTCTGGTTCGGGCTAAATCCCCCCTGACCTTGTTCAATTCGGTTCGGGCTTCCTCGGCTTCAACAAGGGCTCTCTCCTTCTCCTTGTTCTTGCAGCCCCCGAGGGCCAGCGTACAAACCACCACGCCCAGGAATCCGAGCATTTGCATCCTTCTGGCCATCTCCGCGCTCCCTTGCCTTTTGCGGACAATCATCAGCCGAAAAACCGCACTCCCTATCCCCTGAACTTATAGCTGAGCGATTTGTAGATGAGCTTTGCAGCGAGAAAATCCGGTGCCTTGTTCCTGTCGTCGGGACATAGCTCTACAACGTCGAAACCCACAACATTCCTCTTCTCATTGACTACCTTCAGAAGCTTCAAGACATCATACCACAACAGTCCACCCGGTTCGGGCGTTCCGGTAGAGGGCATTATGGACGGGTCGAGAACATCCAGGTCCACGGTAACATACACGTTCCTTGAAAGTTTGGAGACGGCCTCGTCGATCCAGTCCGTGTGAGTGTGTATCTTCTCGGCAAAAAACACGCCAGACTCATCCATCCGCTCTTTTTCGGATAAATCCATACTCCTTATGCCTACCTGGACAATCGGGCAGAATTCTTTGGCTCGGGCCATCACACAGGCATGATTGTATTTCGAGCCGTTGTATTCGTCTCTCAGATCGGCGTGGGCATCCAACTGTAAGACCGTAAGGTCCGGATAACGCTCCGCATGGGCCTTGATCGAACCGATGCTGACCGTGTGCTCGCCACCTATCACGACGGTGAATTTGTCCTTCTCGATATAGTACCGTGCCACCTCGTGGACCGCTTCGATCATTCCCTTCGTGGAGATTTCCCCGCCAATCGTGCTCTCCGTGAATATGCCTTTCTTATAGACTTCCGAGTCGGTCTCGATATCGTATAATTCCATGTTGGCCGAGGCTTCACATATAGCATCGGGACCTTTGTCGGCACCTTTCATCCACGTGCTCGTTCCATCGTAGGCGACCGGAATGATCACAATCCCGGCATTTTCCGAATTGGAATACTCCTCGGGCAAATACCCGAAATTGATCGTTTCCTTCATGGCCAATGAACCCCAATCAGCGGACTCAGTCAAACAGGAACATGGCAATCGCCACGGCTGTCGTCCAGAGCCCCTCCTGGCCCTTGGCGGTCTGAGTGATATTGGTCGTTCTGATAAACAGCCCGCTTGACTTATACGCCTGCTCTTTCTCCGACCAGGCTTTATCCGGGTCGATCTCCATTCCCAGCGTCGTTCCCAACATGCCGGCAGCCAGGTCTTCAGCCATATCTCCGGCCTGTTGACTGTTCATGCCGTGACCGTGAACCTCGCTCAGATATCCCCATTGAGTGCTGTCCTTGGGAACGGCCACTCCGACTGAGGAAGCAACCAGTCTTCCCTGCTCGTTCGTGTCGGCCCGGGCGATGACACAGTAGCTTATCTGGCCCGAGACCAGGTGTTTCAATCCATTTTTCCGGCTGATAACTCGACATCGCGGCGGCAGAATCGAAGAGACCTGCACCAGATTTTGCTGGGCCACGCCGGCCTTCCGTAATGCCTCCTCAAATGATTTGAGCTGATATTTATGGTACCCGACTCCTTTGGTCAAAAACACTTTGGTGGGAACGAAATTGTTCATTGGGTGTCCCTGTGTCTTCATCCTATTCCCCTTATCGACTCGACCACCCGCTGTCAAGGTATTGCGCCCCGTTGGCGTCCGGTTCGTCCGTTCCGGAAGCCGGAATTGACGAACCGACTTGCTTCAAACGACGCCGCCCGGCAGCCCTGATATCGGGAAAGTCAATGTTCTGCCCCGGACGATTAAGCCGGTCATTTCATTTTATCCTGTTCCTTACTGAGTCGAATAAGATAGTAATTTCCTTGCAGAAGTCAAATTTTTTATTGACCATTTGGTCAGTTTTGGCTAAATAGTCAGCCCTATGACACCGAAGATTGAGAAGTCTGGGAAGAACAGGTGTGGGGAACGAACGCCGGCGACCCGCACAAGGCTCAAAGAAGTCGCCCCGGACGTCTTCAGCCAAGAGAGTGCTGATGCCGCAACACTTGAGGAAATCAGAGATAAGGCTGTCCTCGCCAAAGGCAGCCTGTGTCAGCATTTTGACGACAAGGGCGGCGAAATTCTGGATAATTAGGATTCGTATGGGAAAAAAAGAGCCAAAAAAGAGCAAGTTGTCGGCGGCAGATATCCGGAAATTCGAAGCGCTGCTGTTGGCGAAGCGAAATGAAATACTCGGCAACGTGACCAGTATGGAATCGGAGACCCTGCGAAAGGAAAGAAGCGACCTGTCCAATTTGCCGATTCACATGGCCGACCTCGGAACAGACAACTCTGAAATCGAGAACATCATCGGCCTGATGAGCAGCGAAAGAAAGATGCTTTCAGAGATCGATGACGCCCTCGGCCGTATCGAAGAGGGGACGTATGGAATCTGCGAAGGCAACGGCGAGCCAATCCCAAAACCGCGACTCAATGCAATCCCCTGGGCCCGCTACTGCGTACCCTGCGCCACACTTTTGGAAAAAGGCCTTCTCGCGAAGAAAGAGGATAACGGCCTCGATATGTCATACCCCGACGAATCAATGGACGACAATTAAGAGACGGTGGGCATATCCTTTCCGCCGGGACCGTTGCCGCTCCGAGCGGAACAATCAAATGGTATGACAACTGCCATCGTCTGCGGTCGATCTGCGACCAAAGGCAGCAGCGGTGATTAAGAGCTTCCGCGAAAGTTCGGGGACATCACGCAAAGCGGGACATCGCTCTCGACCAGAGGTCGTCACTGTGGCCGATGATGGTCGGGCTTGTCCCTCAATCTATCGACATTGCGTGTGACCTTATCGCGGTTTTGGGAAAATCTGTGCGCGGTGCACCAAGCCGTCCGCCGACCCAGCATCCTGCAGCGCGCTGCTGCTCGCGGGGTTCTTGATGAGCCAAGTGAAAAAAATAAAAAAAATGATTGCTGATTCTCGAATAATGTTATACTTGGCATTCAAGATGATGAATTGTCGCAAGTGTACGAAAGATGGAGCTTGGTACAGGCGGAAGTGTTAGGGTTAAATCCGCCTAATAACACTTACTTCTTCTATTACACGGAGGTGTAAAAATGGCAAAGAAGAAAGCGAAGAAAAAAACGGCAAAGAAGAAAGCTACAAAGAAAAAAGCCAAGAAGAAAAAATGAGCGATTTGTAATCTCAGATCGTGATAAAGCCATCGCTGCCCTTGCATCGATGGCTTTATTTTTTTCTGCGGCGCAAATGGAGTCGGAGATTGCCGGCATTTGGCCAGACTCTACGGAAACGGCCAACACCATAACAACAGAACCGGCGGGCGAGCTGATTCGCGAGAGAAGCGGGTGATGGGAATCGAACCCACGTAGCCAGCTTGGAAGGCTGGAGCTTTACCCCTAAGCTACACCCGCATCATCATTGACTATTTACTACTTACTATTTATTATTGAATTATAAACCATCAATAACTGTCGGTCAAACAAAATGAACATAACCGAAATAGCTGCGGTCGCCAAGTCGGCTTCGATTCGACTGGCAGCGGTCAAAACGGATGTCAAGAATAATGCCCTGGCCGAGATAGCTAATGTCATCAAGAGGCGCAGCGTTGAAATCTGCGCGGCCAACAAGGAAGATGTGTCGGCGGCACAGAAGAATCATCTGGCGGCCCCTTTATTGAAACGGCTGAAGTTCGACCGTGAGAAAATCGGTCAGGTTGTCGCCGGCATCGAGAGCCTGATTGCGCTCGATGACCCGGTGGGCAAGACCCTGGCCGCTACCGAGCTTGACGCCGGCCTTGAGCTGTACAAGGTCAGTTGCCCCATCGGCGTGATCGGCGTCGTATTCGAATCACGACCCGACGCCCTCGTGCAAATCTCGACGCTGTGCCTCAAGAGTGGCAACGCCGTCCTGTTGAAAGGCGGCAGCGAGGCGGCCCGGACGAATCGAATCCTGACCGAAACCATCGCCGAAGCGAGCGAAAAAGCCGGGCTGCCTGCGGGCTGGATTCAGCTTCTTGAAACGCGCGAGGATGTTGCGCAGATGCTGGCCCTGGATGAATACATCGACCTGGTCATTCCTCGCGGCTCGAACGAATTCGTCCGATACATCATGAACAACACGAATATCCCGGTGCTCGGGCACGCCGAGGGGATATGCCACGTTTATGCCGATGGCGACGCCGATGTAGAGATGGCCGTCAATATCGCCGTCGATTCCAAATGTCAGTACGTTGCCGTCTGCAACGCCGCTGAGACGCTGCTGGTCGATAGCGCGATTGCCGGGAAATTTCTGCTGAAGGTCAAAACCGCTCTGGAAAAAAAGGGCGTCGAGCTTCGCGGCTGCGAAGAGACGGCTGCGATCATTGACGTAAAGCCCGCAACCGAGGCGGACTGGTCAACGGAATATCTGGACTACATTCTTTCGATAAAAGTTGTCGATGGCCTGGATGAAGCGATTGAGCATATCAACCGCTACGGCTCTAAACATACCGACGCGATTGTCACCGCCGACAGAGAAAAGGCCGAGCGGTTCATGGCCCTGGTCGATTCGGCGAACGTATTCTGGAATTGCAGCACGCGCTTCAGCGACGGCTTCCGCTACGGCCTCGGTGCCGAGGTCGGCATCAGCACGAGCAAAATTCACGCTCGCGGCCCCGTCGGCCTCGAAGGCCTGGTCATCTACAAATGGAAGCTCTTAGGCAAAGGCCAAACCGTCGCCGACTACTCCGGACCTAATGCAAGAAAATTCACGCATGAGAAGCTGGACAAGGGATTTAGTGACTGATTAGGAAAGAGTTATTCTATGGGGTGGTTTGATATTACTATCAGCGGCTTGATAATTATATACATCATCGTCCCCATACCACTGACTAGAGTCATTGAATCCTATTTCTTTAAGACGAAACATCTTACATTGGTCAAAACAACTATAATTTGGTTTGTCAGCAATATCTTAGCAATTATTCTGTTGAGGGCCACACGTGCGTTACTGCAAACATTAGACGGGTATTATCTCCAAGAATACTATTTGATTCTCATATACACGGCAGGTCTGTTCATCTTCTTACCTCTTACATTAAGGTTCCTCTTAAGAAGTCCATTTGGACTTTTGCAGGTATTGAAGATAGCCTGTCCTTATATACTCCTTTTTGAGGTTGTAAGCTTTGGTATGCTTGGCCTATCAGAATTGAACAGCTATACGCGCAGATATGCGTATGCTGTATATGCTAATAGCACTGCAGAAAAGAAAAAGCAAGCGCTTGACAATCTCTTTGATCGGACTAAACTTGAGTTACCAGAGAGCACTTCCCTGATCTTTGCAAACTGGCCAAAAGCCCACCTCGGAGCTACGAAAATTGAAATTGATCGAGAAGATATGCTCGAATTTGAAACTCAGTTAAAAGAGAAATACCCACAGTTGTATTCTGAACTCAGGACAAGGTCGTTGAATGAAGATGAACGATCCTATTGGAAATGGTGGGGTCCGAGAAGATTCTGGAGGCCATTTTCTGCGAAGAATTTCAAAATAGCAAGCAGGTACGCAATAAAGCCAGTCACAATCCGTAGTAAAGGGCCGGAATTAGACATATTCATAGATCTTGACGACGAGAAAAAAGCTCTGATATACATAATCTACGGCGACTGTTGATCCCCAAAGTAATCTATTTGGTGAGATCGCATACAATGCGTGATTTTAGCAAGGCAAAACGAATCGTCATAAAAATCGGGACGAATATACTGTCGAAGGATGACAGTGTTGACGCCGGATATGTGGGGCAGGTGGCCGAGCAAGTGGCTTCTCTGCTCAAGACGGGCCGGCAGGTGGTCATCGTGACCTCCGGCGCCATCGGGATGGGGCTGGGGCAGTTGCAGGCCGAGAGCGCAAAGGGCATCAAAATGCGGCAGGCCTGTGCGGCTATCGGCCAGCCGCTGCTCATGGCCGAGTACCGAAAAGCGTTCCTGCGCTTCGGCGTCACCGTCGCCCAGGTCCTGCTGACCGCCGAAGTGCTCAACAACCGCAAGACCTATCTGAACCTTCGCAATTCCATCGAGACGCTGCTGGGACTATCCGTCGTGCCGATCCTGAACGAAAACGACAGCGTCAGCACCGACGAGATCGGCTCGGCCTTCGGCGACAACGACAGGCTCAGCGCCCTGGTCGCCAGCAAGATCGACGCCGACGTGCTGATCATGCTCACGGACATCGACGCGCTTTACGATAAGAACCCGCAGGTCTGTGAGGACGCCAAGCCGATATCGACCGTTTTCGAGATCACCGAGCAGATCATTCGAGCCGCCGGGGGCAAGGGCAGCAAGCACAGCACGGGCGGGATGAAAACCAAAATCGCAGCGGCAAAGATCGCCTCGAACGCCGGCTGCCGGATCGTCCTGGCGAACGGCCGGCTCGAAAACGTCATCAACCGAATCATCGCAGGCGAAAACATCGGCACGATTTTCATGCCGAAACGAAAACTCTCCAACCGCGCGCGATGGATTCTCAACAGCACGCCCGCCGGGACGATATTGATTGACGACGGCGCCATGCGAGCCGTCAGGAACCGCAAGAGCCTGCTGCCCAGCGGCGTCATCGGCGTCAAAGGCTCCTTCGAGGCCGGCTCGGTTGTGATGCTCAACGACAACGCCAAGGCCGTCGCCAGCATCGGCAGCGCCCAACTCAAGGCATTAGCCGGCAAGCACAGCACCGAAATGAAAAAGCTGCTCGGCCCAGGCCACCGTGACGTCGTTGCCATCCCCGAAGATATCGTCGCAATTGATTATTGATTATATGGATGAATCGTACATCTCCAGCCCAGCGGGTGTCTTGACGGTCCTGTGCGGGATCGGAGCGTGCTTGTTCTTTCTCGAAGAGCGGACCCACTGGAAGCTGTTCAATTATTTTCCGCCATTGATTTTCATCTACGCCGTCCCAGCCATACTCTCGAACACGGGCGTTCTTGCGAAGAGCTCTGTCGTCTATGACTGGCTTGGCTCAACCGTGCTGCCGATGTTTCTCGTCATCATGCTCCTGAAGGTCGATGTCGCATCGACGGTTCGAGTCATGGGTCGGGGGGTTCTCGTCATGCTTTTCGGCTCGGCCGGCGTCGTGATCGGCGCCCCGGTTTCACTGCTTCTGGTTAAGGACAAACTGCCCGAAGATATATGGAAGGCCTTCGGGGCACTGGCCGCCAGTTGGATTGGCGGCACGGGCAATATGGCCGCCGTTGCCAAGGGACTCGAAACCAGCCCGGAAGGATTCGGACTGGCCGTGCTCGGGGACAATCTCATCTATATGGTCTGGCTGCCCATCCTGCTGGGGTCGAAAAGTTTTGCCGGGATATTCAATCGCTTCACGCGTGTGGACGCCAAACGGATTCAAATGCTCGAAGCGGCCCAACTCCGAACGGAAGCCTCGCACGAAAGCGTTCGGATGAGGCATTTTCTCTACCTGCTTTTCCTGGGGTTCGCTTGCACGTGGGCCGCCGAGGCTCTATCAGGCCGGCTCCCCGTGCTTCAACCGATCCTAACGGCCTCGACCTGGAAAATCCTGCTGATCACGACGATGGGCCTCTTGTTATCGCTGACGCCGGCAAGGCGCATCCCCGCCAGCCATGAGCTCGCGATGGCTCTTCTCTATATCTTCGTTGCAAACATAGGCGCTCAGGCCGACGTATCGGGGCTGAGTCGCTCGGCCGGGTGGTTCATTCTTGCGTGCTACGTGTGGATTGTTGTGCACGGGGCGTTTTGCGTGCTGGGGGCGTATCTGCTGAGAGTGGACCTGCACTCAGCGGCGATTGCCAGTGCAGCCAATATCGGCGGGGCGGCCAGTGCCCCCGTGGTCGCCGCACATCACAATGAGAAACTCGTGCCGGCCAGCATCCTGATGGCCTTGATCGGCTACGCGATTGGAAACTACGGCGGATTTCTTGCAGCCTGGCTGGCCTCCAGGGTAAGCGGCTAAAGTACTATTCCTGTAAACGGGGCAGCGCAGGCCCTACGGACCGTCCGCAAGAGCTCCTACGATTTGTCCAGATGCTTATCGAGCCATTCCAACGCGCCTTCGGTCCGCTCCCAAGCGTCCACCAAGTCCGCCGCGCAAATGATCGCTTCTTCTTCGGAACCGAGAGCATAGCTTGGGGGAAGAAACGGAGGCACTTCCTTTCGCCCCGACAGATACTCTGCAACGTACGGGTTGACGTCCAGGGCTTTCTTGAGATGTTTGCGAGCGGTCGCAGTATCACCTTTCTGGTGGAAGGTCAGAAGAGCTCTGCCGTAACACCACGTCGCAGACCTGTCAGCTTTGTAGCGCTCAAGAAGCTCGGACGTCTCGTCGTCGGCGTGCATCTTCAGCAGGCACGGCAGGAACACGTCCCTGACGCCTTGATTATCATTTGGATTCAGGCGCAGAAGCTCGCGATAGTGTCCCGCCGCCTCATCGAGTTGGCCCAGCTCTTCCAGAGTTTCAGCTAAGCCGAGTCTGGCGCGCATATAGGGCCTGGTCTTCAGGATACCCCAGAAGTGACCCGCCTCCTCGTCAAAGAATTTCTTGCCCAAAGCTCTTTCCCCGGCGGCCACGCCCTGCGCATACAAATCCCGCGTCTTTTCGGGATCCGAACAGCGTTCTGCTAACAGCACGTAAGCATCGGCACAATCCGGAGAAATCTCCAGCGTTTTCTTCACCAGTTGGATTTGTCTTCGGCCTCGAGCCTCGAATGCTTCATACATGAGGTCCTGGGCTTGCTCCAATGCAGTCACCGCTGCCTGGTGGGGGATGTCCTTGCCCGTCAGGTTCTCGTTGAGAAAGGTCTGCAATGCATCGACGCTGCCGAACTCATGCGCGTCTATTATCCGCTGAATGTCGCTCTGTGTTCTCTCCAACGCCCGACGGTCGGGGATGCCCCCTCGCTTTCCGGTTTTTTTCCTCGACTCTTCGCTCTCCGCCTTCAAAAGGTCCGGCAGCGACAGTGCGAATTCCATTTCACCTCGCGCTGTCAGCACCGTCTTGGTCCATCGGCCGGTATCCATCTGGTCTTCAGTCGTCAGCGCCAGGGACCTCATGAGTCCCTCCAGGTAGCACAATATATCCGGACCGGGGCGCCGCAGTTTGGCGTTTAGTTCCAAACAAATGGCGGCTGGATACGCATCCACGTCGGCAACGGGCAAATCCCGATCCTCCCACAAATCAGCATCGCCGAAAGACAGTTCTGTAATTGGGCCGAACAGTACCGTCCAATGCTTGCCCACCCCTAATGACGTGGGATTCTTCTGCTCAAACAAAGATTCAAACTGTGAGACGGAATCGAAAAAGCCCAGCCCGAGGGTGTTCCCACCGGCGCCGAGTACCGTCAGATATCGCAGGCAAGCATCGACAAAAGGAGACTCAATCTCAACCAAATCGTCACTCGTTAAGTGTTGCCAGGGCTTGGCCCGATAGTATTGGGCGGCTGCATCTGCAAAGGCCCACATCAGCTCCACTGTAACACCTTTGACATCCAAGGCATCCGGCACCAGCGGACGGCCTTCAACGTATTCGGCCATATCGGCAATCATCTGATCAAACGTGAACAGTTTGTTTCGCTGTTCAACCTCGATCCCCGCTTCGGCCAACAGCTTGCCAAGATGCTCCGCCAGGGCCGAATCTCTGACTTCAATCTTTCCAGGGCGATAGCCCGCAAGCTCTTTGTTGCATGCAAAGTCAGTCAGGGTGTTCAGGGCCATTTCAAGGGTCTTCTCCTGGGGTCCCCGGGGTTCGGAAGTATGGACCAGCTTTGTCTTGATGCTGATCCAGCCGGCGATCCAGGGCCGATACGGCTTCTGGTCCGGTTCCCGGGCCCACATGGGCAGCCTGGTGAGACCGCCCTGCCATGTTTCTTGCGTGCGTTGGGGTAACCGCTTGAGCCGTTCCACCTGGAAATTCATTCTATCCTCCTTAATCCTGAATCCTATGATTCCAGATACTTCTTACCGGTTCCGATTCTACCGTAACGCGACAGATTAGTCCACCGAGGGAAGCGGAGGTTTCTGATCGGCCGGGATGGGCGATTGATAGGGCTTGCCGTCGGTGGCCTTGAGAAAGAACGCCTTGGCCTCCTGCACGAGTGCCGGCCTGGTCAGAACATCCACGCCCGTTGCGGCGATGACCTTCGCTGCGACAACAGCCCCTTTGCGGCCGGCCCGCGTGCCGTGGCAAGCGGTCGCGGCCCAACTGTGCCAGGGAATATCCTCGGCCGCCGTCGTGACGGCAAAACCCGCCGTCGGGACAATCCAACTGACTTCAGCAACGTCGGTTGAGCCGCCTTTAACTTCGTCGGGCTTATCGGCGAGCGGTTTTATCTTATCGTTGAATCCTTTCTCCGGCTTATCCACGAAACGCTGCAACGAACGGGCAAATTCCTGTTCTTGCTCCGTAAACTGGGGTGCACCGACCAGCCCGAGGTTTTCTGCAAGAGCCTCCTGCATAGGCCGATTCAGAAGGTATTCGTGCACGCCCGTTATTAGGTGGACTTTGTGAGTCGTTTCCGTGGCGAGAGCCGCACCTTCGGCAATCTTGAGGACTCTCGCGTAGAGCTTGTCCACCGCGTCGCGATTGATATCACGAACGAAATACCAGACCCTGGCATATTCGGGTACGACATTGGGTGCATCTCCGGCGTTGGGAATAACGTAATGAATTCGCGCCGCGGGTTGTATGTGCTCGCGCATCATGTTCACGCCATAGTTCATAAGCTCCACGGCGTCCAAGGCGCTGCGGCCATTCCAGGGATCCGCGGCACCGTGGGCCGCCTGGCCGAAGAATTCAACTTCAAAGCTGTTCATCGCCCGGCCGGTCTGATTCCGCACCTCGTTCTCATCGCCCGGGTGCCATTCGACCACTGCGTCGAGCCCGTCGAAGACCCCGGCTTTGGCCATATAGACCTTGCCGATAATGGTCTCTTCCGCCGGCGTGCCGAAAAGCTTGAGCGTACCTTTGAGATTCTCTTTCTCCATGAGCTGCTTCAGCGCGATCGCGCCGCCGACGCTGGCGGCGCCGAAGATGTTGTGTCCACAGCCATGGCCGGATGTCACGCCGTCGGCGCGGGCCTTTCGCTCGGGAACAGGCCCATTGCCCACGCCCGGCAACGCATCGTACTCGGCGAGAATCCCAACGACCGGCGAGCCCCGGCCATACGTTGCCACAAAGGCCGTGGGCATACCCGCCACGTTGGTTTCAATCTCAAAGCCCGCCTCCTTGAGCTTGCTGATTAGAAGAGCGGCCGAGCGCGTCTCTTGTAAAGACAACTCCGAGTACTCCCACAGTTTTGCGGCCATCTCCTCGATAGCCGCTTCAATAGAATCCACCCGGGCAATGACGTCCCGCTTCAGGGGGTCGGCCTGCTGGGCAAATATCACCTGCGCGTCGAGCAGCAAGAGACCCGCAAGAGTCACCAATCTCAGAATAGCTTTCGACCTGGGAAAACCGATGACAGAAATGCGTGCTTCGTTCATAACTACCCCTTTAGTCAAACTGACAAGTTCGTTTGTAGTGTGCCCGTAAGGGCATGTCGGAAATAACGCCTTACGGCGTCACTACGAACCGTTTGCGCCGCCCGTCTTCTTCGAGAAGTCCTTCTCAAAACGTCTTAGGCAATCCTCTTTCGATCCTTCCAACAAATACATCCTGCCCCGAATCGTCCTGCTCTGGCCCTGTTTCAACGGGCCGACGCGAACCGACAGGTGCATACAGTCCCACGGATTATGTCCCTGGGCGGAGAGGAACGATTCCCATGCAATTGCCATCGACCACCGCCTATCCTGCGATTCGCGAGCCAGCAGCCCGGCGTACGCATCGCGGTCGGAGGTGGGCCATTTTTCAGAGAAGACAAAATGTCCATCGCCCCGCTCTTTCTTCCAGCCCATAATTACTGGCCGGTAGTCGTGGTTGAAATGAATCTCCCGGGGGTATTGGCCTTTGATCAGGTCAAGCCCATCCCGTCCGAAAAAATAGGTGTGCTCATGGTCCTTGTCCAGGAACATCGGATTGCGCTCTTGCACCTTTGCAGGATCGCCCGGGTTGAAGCAGGGGATGATCGCTGCAATATCAGGCCAATCATAGTCGGTTGTGTTTGTAATATCCAAAGTCATGGCGGCGCCGTCCTGGGTTGCCTCGACTCTCATCTTCAACCAGGGCGAATCCATCTTCGCCATCGTGCCCTGCTCATCGACCGACCACTGCCACGAATGCGACCCGTGTGTATGCTCACCTTTCGCGACGGCGTCGAATAGATGCCATTCATAAAACCAGAAGTAAGCGAATCCTTTTTCATCCTTTCTGGATTCGACCTTGATGCCTCGCTCCCATTTTGTCAGCTTCATCAGCTCGCCGGTCTTGGCTTGCCGGGCCACGCACGAGGATGATGAAATACACAGAGCAGCCATCGTAATAGGTATTACAATCCGCTTATACATGATGCAACCTCCCGTCTTGCTATAGCACAACGTTCCAGCCGGCCTGCACCGGCGCGAAGTCACTCGAAGAGCTGGATATTTCCACCGGTGTGAGTGAAAAGCACGTTTGCGCCTTTATCGAACCGGTCTTTGCGAAGATAATCGATCAATCCGGCGGCGGCTTTGCCTGTATAGACGAAATCCAGGAAAATGCCCAGCCTCTGGGCGAACAACGCGACAGCCTCCCGGCAGCCGGGCGTTCTGGCGGCATAGCCTTCGCCGATGTAACTGTCATCAACCACAACGCCGGATGGCTGGACCGATACGCCAATCTGGGCGGCGGTCTTTTGCAACAGGTCGAGAACCTCTTTTTCCAGCGATGCTGTGGGCTTTGCCACGCTGACGCCGATGATACGGCCGCGCCAACCCGAGGCCGCCTGGCCCACCACAAGGCCCGCCTGCGTCCCCGCCGAAGACGATGCGTGAATAATGGCGTCGAATTCCAGCCCCAGCCGCGACTGGTCCGCCATGATCTCGGCGAACGCATCCACGTAGCCAAGCGCGCCGCGCGGAGTAGAGCCGCCGACCGGCATGCGATATACCTTCCGGCCCTGCGAGACCAGCTCATTTTCAAGTCGTTCCGCTTCGCAGGCCCAATCGTCCCAGTCGGCCGAGTCGATATGATGGCACGCAACGGCGAGCAGATGATCGAGCCGCAGGTTCCCGGTCGGCTCACCCGGCTGTTTTCCGCCCAGGACCAGATGAACCTCCATGCCGCAGGCGACGCCGTACGAGGCCGCCACCCGGCAGAAATTCGACTGATTTGCGCCGATGGCGATCAGGGTGTCACAGCCCCGGCCGAGCGCATCAGGAAGCAGGAAATCCAGTTTCCGCGTCTTATTGCCCCCGAACCCGAAGCCGGTCAGGTCGTCCCTCTTGCAATAGACGTTCACACCAAACTCGTCGGACAGATAGTCGAGCCTCTGCACCGGCGTCGGCAACAGCGAATTGTGCAGTCTGGGAAACCTGCTCAAGATTTGCTGGATATTCGGCATAGAGGCAATCGTTCAGACTAAATCCTTGTCAAGGACTCCATCCCAAAAGCACCGTCACGATCAGCTCCGAAACGCTGCGTGCGGCCGCTGGAAGGAATATATGTGTGCAAGGCCCAACATGCAAGGAAGAATTTCACCCGAAGACACGCCCCCAAACCCGGATATGGGCATGGGCCGTTTTTTGAGACAAGTTATGCTTGGAATCGGCAGCGCCAACTGGCTCAGTAATGAAATCCAGGCAAGGTCTGAGCCTATTGGGAGCGGGGCGTGTAGCCGAGCTTGCCCCAGGCGGCTTTCTGGACGGCGTGCAAATCGTCATTGCCCGGCTGCGCCCTGTCACTTGCCTGGGCGCTGGTCATCTTGGCAAGACGCACCGTGCGAGGGTCTTTCCATTTCCAGTAGTCGCTATGCCCGTCGGCGAATGAGAAATTCGTGCCGTCGCCGTGGCGGACCGTCGGCTGGTCCCACCAGCTCTCCTGGTCGTAGTACACGGTCCAGCTATCGGGCGATATCTTGCCTTCGTCGATGAACACGAACCGCTCGCCCGGCCGGCGGATCTGGTTGAGCCGCTTGATCATCAGGTCCTTGGTTCCCGGTATGCTTGTGGCGCCGTTCATCGCATCGACGATCGCGTAGGTCAGAACCTCGCCCCGGATTCCCGTGGGGCATTTGAAAATATCGACGTCCTCGCAGTATTTGTAGAGGATCCCGTCCTTGAGGTGCTGGCGCAACTGCTCGGGGGTGCCGGTGACCTGCCACTTCGCGCCGATCCATGCCGGCTCACCCGCCCGCGAGAAGAAGGTGCTCGCGTTGACAATCCTGTCGTCGTTCTCCTGGGCGTACATCAGCCACGAGAAGGTCAGTTGCTTGACGTTGCTCAGGCATACGGCCCGCTGACCCTGCTCCTTGGCCCGATGAAGCGCCGGCAGCAGAATCGCCATGAGAATCGCAATGATGGCAATGACCACCAGGAGCTCGATGAGCGTGAACCCCGTGAGACGGCGGCTTCGCCTGTCTAACGGGGTGAACCCTCGTTTTGCATGTCTGAAAGGGCCTTCGTCCATACTCCACAGGGTAACATTTTCGCCCCGAAAATGCAAGCCACCTCACTTGCATCTGAGGTTAATATGCCAAGACACTCGCGAGCCTCGCGATGAAGAATCTCTGTGAATGGTGGAGCTTCGCCCGGCGGGCGGCTAATCCTTGAACCTTTGCATCCACGCAGGCCACTTGACGCTGCCGGCGCGGGTCCAGGGACCGTGCGTGTCGAAGCCGGGGTACCATTCGAGGGTCCAAAGCTCCTTGATACCCACCTTACGCATCGACCAGTCCATGAAGAGGCTGTTGACGAAGCCCCCGTGACGGGGGATGCAGAAGGGCCGGATGCTGTTGCTGCCGATCGTCGGGGCCGTGGCGGCCTGCGCCTCGGTCTGCGGGGGGCTGTCGGTGGGCATGGGGTCCCCGGCCCACAGGGCGCAGTCCAGCATTATCGGGGCATTGGCGACGCCTTTCATATAGATGCTCGTCCACCGCCCTTTGACACGCGGCGGGTTACCCAGGCCCTCGCCGCCGTCGTAGGCCGGGGTGTAGGAGTTGAGGCCGTAGCTGCCCGCGCGGTAGGGATGCTTGGGGCAGTGCCAGGCCAGGAACGTGCCGCCGGCCCCGGTGGAGCTGATCTTGCGCGAAGCCATCGGACAGAACTCCTCGAAGTCGAAGCTGTCGAGGTAATAGGCGAACTGCTGGGTCCGGCAGCGGTCCCAGGCGTCCCGGTCGCGAAGCCGGCCCTCGTTGTTCTGAGCGAGCGTGTTGAACAGCAAGCCCCACTGGTGCAGGTTCGCCTGACAGATTGCGGCCTTCGCCTGCGAGCGGACCCGCTGCAGCGTTGGCAGCAGGATCGCCAGGAGAAGGGCGATGACGGCGATGACCACCAGAAGCTCGATGAGCGTGAAGCCGCCGAGCACCCCGTCGATGCCGTTTCGGCGTGGGAGCGCAGGCGTCCCGAGCGAGCTTGCGAGCCGAGGGACCTTCCCGAGCACGCCGGCGCAGCCGTGCGCGCATCCGGCAGCCCTCCGGCTGACGGATCCCGAGCTTGTCCCTAAGGGACGAGGCGAGGGACCTTCCTGAATTCTCGATTTTCCGCCGTAAGGTGTCCCTTGCGGGAGATTTGCGATTTTCAATCGGCATTCGGCAATCGGCAACCGACAATCCATTTCCAGAGGGCCTTTCTTCATACCCCAACAGATTAACATTTCCGCCCCGAAAAGGCAAGCCGCTTTAATTCCGCCCAAAGTTGAAAATCCGGCGCCAGACGGACCGGATTTTCCAAAATCGCCTCGCTTCAAAACATGGAGAACAAGCCGATCATAGGAGAAGTAGTGTCAAGCAAAAAATCGGTGGCTGCCCCTCCTAATTCCATCGTCTCATGCAGGCAACTTTCCGATCATAGCTGGGCTACAGTGCAGCTACCAAAGACCTGAAGATTCCTGACCTGAATGTCAAGTCTGCGGAATAAGTCTCGAATGTCAAGTTCGGTCCGAAAAGGGAGAGATTCTGCCGCCGCCCTGATCAGAAGATCAGGATTGTCTGCTTCCTTGAATATCTTGGCCCACATCTTGGCGATTCGCTTTTCTTTCCTGGGCAATCCTATTTGCATCGTTAGCACCGCCTGTATCGCACGAAGAAAACTCAGGTCTGCCTCCTTTCTGATAGCTGCCAATGCGGCAATGGGTCTGAGCCTACTAAGCTGAAGAACCCGCCTCTGATATAGTCTGCCATTTGCGATCAGGCCGATTGTCCTGAGGAATTTCTCCGTTGCGGGGTGGACCCCGAAAAAGGCGACAAACACCTTTCCTGTATCAGTTGTCACCCGCTTGGTCTCATCGACTATCTCCTTCACCAGTTGCTCATCATCCATGAAATCGACCACACCGGTGGCAATGATGGACGTGGCATAAGTGTTATCATCGAAAGGCATGTTTCTCGCGTCGGCTTCAATCAGTTTCAGCCCTCTCCTGCTTCTAGCGTATTCAATCATCACTGGACTCCGCTCTACGCCATCGACCCGGAATCCTTTCTGGGTCAGTCCTTGCACCAACAAACCCTGCCCGGCTCCCACTACCAGGACGGGATCGGTGACAGAAGCTGAGAGCTCGGTGATGGTCTCCAAATCGAGGAGGTTGTCCTCAAGATACGGCAAATAAGGAGCCCATACGTCCCAGTAGGCCGAGCTAACAGTCATTTAGAAATCTCCGTCTTCTCATTTGCAGGCACCTGTAAAAGGAGGGAAATCTTTCCTGCTGCAAGCAGCCAGCGGCAGACTGCCCACGTGTCTGAATGCCCTCCCGATTCATTAAACAACATCCTACCAAGAAGCAACTAAGGAATTAAAGGGTCGTGCCTCCACATTTCACATTTTCTCCCAGCACCTCGCATCTCCGGACCGAGGGTCCTTCTACATTTCACACGGATCCCTTCGTTCCGCATTCACGACCTTATTGTAAAGCCACGGCGACACATATGTAAAGAGGAATCCCTTTGGATTGACGATTGATGATTTGCGATTGATGATTTAGGGTCGAATCCGTGTTCATCGGCGTTTATCCTTCGGCAAGCTCAGGACGGCGTCTGCGGTTCGAACCATCCCTCGTCGCTTACTGCTCGTGTTGAGCCGTCGCGGCTTTACAGGGGTTTTCGGCCGATGGACTCGACTTTTTCGAACATCGTATCGGGGAAGATGGTCGGCTCGGGGGTCTTCTGCGGCTGGGAGGTTTCCAGCGGCGGTATCACGAGCTCCTGCCCGACGTCGATTTCATCCGGCGATTTCAGCACTCCGCGGTTGGCCTCAAATATCCTCAAGATATTTGCCTTTTTGTTGCCCTGCTCAGGCCCGTAGAACTTCCTGGCAATATAGGCCAGGCTGTCGCCCTCACAGACAATGTAACGGACCACTGCCGGAGCCGGCTTCGCTGATTCGATGTCCTTGCCGCTTTTCTCAGAAGCGGCTATTTCCGGAAGCGGCGTCCGATAGCGTTCGCCAGCCGCCGTCGTGGTGGTTCCTCCGGTAGCCCCCCGTGAAACAGGCTCGGATGGCAGAGCCTCCAGGGGTATTTCGGGCTTGATGCCGGCAGGACCCTCGACCACAATCGGAGCCAGATCGCTGCTACCCTCGCGGTCGCCGGAACGATGCACGCTATTGAGCACGAACGCCAATGCGAACACAAACACCAAGCCCAACAACAAGCCAATCTTCTTATTTGCAGCCATAACAAAACTCCGTTCTCTGCAATCTTTCACCGTGATTATCGGATCAATGTCTGTCGCGATCCGTCGCGATGCCTTGTCCGCCGGACGTATGGCGGACTTGTCCGGAGCGAAGGCGCACAACCAGCCGTCGCTTTTCCATTCCCTTGTTAGCTATATCGGCAACAGGAGGCTCGAATCTTTTGTGAATTGCCGCAGGAGCGCCACCGTGAAAGGCATGAACAATCTTGGGGCTTGCGCCCCGGACAGACGCTTCAATGTCGCATTATTCTTCTGTACGAAGGCCGATTGTCGTACTAATATGGATGGTGGAGTTTCGCTTTAGGATTTGGCCGGTCCCGAGGGAAAGGGCGGGTTTGCCGGAAGGTTTTCTTATGGATGTGACAAAGAAACCTGGCAAAATACTGAAGAGGCAACCTATCATGCGGCGTGTCTTAGCCGCGCTGCTTCCGTGTGTGGTGGGGGCCGTCTATTTCTTCGGCTGGCGCAGCCTTGTTATGGTGCTTGTTGCGGCTTTGACGGGCTTCATCGTGGAATTTCTTTTTACGCATAAGCGCAACGAGCCTGTAACCGAAGCCGTCTTTGTGACCACTACGATTCTTGCCCTGATCATGCCTCCGACGGTCCCGTGGCACGTGCTGGTTATTGGCGTGGTGTTTGCCGTGGTGTTCACGAAGGAGATCTTCGGCGGGTTTGGCAGAAACTTCTTTAACCCGGCGATGGCAGGCAGATGCTTTGTTTACATCTGTTTTCCGGTGGCGATGACCGCCACGTGGGCTCCGGTCGCAGCAGGCAGTTGGGGGGCTCTGGATAAATGGACAACCGTGTCGAGTGTCGATGCCGCCACCAGCGCCACCCCTATGGCCGACATCAAGGCAGGCAAGCTGATCATAGGTTCGCAAGCGAGCCTGACGGAGGAATCTCGAAAAGCTGTTGACGCCGGCCAAAAAAGTTTCGTCGATAGAAAGACATTTTACAAAACGCTGCTCTTTGGCCGCATCAGCGGAACAGTTGGGGTGACGAGCGTCCTGCTTATCCTGATCGGAGGCATTTACCTTTTCGTCACCAAGACGGCCAGCAGGCTCATTATCCTTTCGGTGGTAATAACCTACGGCCTGCTCAGTCAGATTCTGTACCTTTGCGGCGTCAAACCTATGCCTGACGGTCTGACGGCGCTGCTCGGCGGCGGGTTTCTCTTCGGCGCATTCTTTATGGCAACCGATCCCATCAGCGCGCCAAGGACACAAGAGGCCAAGCTCATTTATGGCGTCATCATAGGTTTTTGCTCGGTAATCATAGCGAATTTTTCCATATTTAACGGCGGCCTGATGTTCTCGATACTTATCGGAAATATGTTCGCTCCCATTTTAGATACTATCGTGCGGTCATTCAAGACTGCCAAGAGCGTGGGGGAGAGAACATGATACGGCAGAAAAGGTGGTTTCCCGTTGCGTATATGTTTGCCGGCACAGCTTTTTTCAGCTCCATCGTAATAGGTCTTACGCAAACGACCAGCGAAAGAGTGGCGGCAAACGAGAAGCTGACTTTTGAGAAGGCGGTGCTGGCCGTATTACCCGGCCTCTATGACGAGAACGACAAAGTCTCTGGGTTAGAGCTGCATAAACGGTTTACTGAGAAAGTGACTGCGCCTGATGAGCTTTCCGGCGGAGCCTATACATTGAGGGATTCGGGCAAAATAACCGCCTACGCCGTGCCGCTTACAGGTCGGGGATTCTGGGCACCGATTAAAGGCATCATCGGCATCGAGGCGGACAAAAAAACGATTACCGCAATAGCTATCTATCAGCAGAATGAAACACCCGGACTTGGGGCAGAGATAGCGAAGTCTGAGTTCACGAATCAGTTCAAGGGCAAAGTGATGTTAATGGGAGAAAAGCCATTAAGCATCGCCCGGCCCGGGGCGCAACTTGACCAAAGCAGCGTTCATGCCGTGACCGGTGCAACGCAGACCAGCACCCGGCTGGAGGTTATCATCAATAATGGCTTAAAAGAATGGCAACAAAAGCTGCCTCGGGGAAGTCAATAGAATGATCCCGCCGATGAAACAATCCAGTGTGCAGAAAATCGCCATAGAGGGCCTGTGGGAGAATAATCCCATATTTAAACAGGTCCTGGGTATATGCAGCACGTTGGCGGTGACAAACCTCGTCCTGAATACCATCGTTATGTGCGTGGCCCTGGTATTTACCACGGCGCTGAGCTCAGCAACGGTTTCGCTTCTTCGCTCGTACACTCCTCGCAACGTCAGGATGATGGTTGAAACGCTGATCATAGCCTTTTATGTGATTATTGTTGATATTGCTCTGAAGGCCTACTGGCCGCAGATGAGCACCAGTCTCGGCCCTTATGTCGGCCTTATTATCACCAACTGCATTGTTATGGGCCGATGTGAAGCTTACGGCATATCGAAGCCTCCGGCCGGGGCATTCTGGGACGGCTTTTTCAACGGACTTGGATATTCGTATATCCTGTTGATTATTGCAACAATCAGGGAAATCCTCGGAATGGGCACTTTCATGGGCATTGCTGTGCCGTATTTCAGCTCAGCTTACTGGGATAAATGGATCATCATGGTCATGCCACCAGGTGCGTTTTTCATGCTCGGCCTTGTTGTCTGGTTTTTCAGAACGATTCAGCCGAGAAAGGAGGAAAAGGCGAAATGAACGTGGGAATGGAATTATGGCAGGCCCTGGTCGTTTGTATCTCAGCTATATTCACTCAGAATATTCTGCTGAGCTACTTTCTGGGGTTGTGTTCTTTCATTGGTGTCTCCAAGCAGCTCAAGACAGCGGCAGGACTGGGCGCAGCAGTAGTTTTTGTAATGACCGCAACCTGTGCTATTAACTGGCTGGCCTATTATTACATTCTTGTGCCTCTTCATTTGGAGTTTTTCCGCTTTATCTTGTTCATCATCATCATCGCAGCTTTTGTGCAGTTCATTGAGATGGTGATCGATAGATATTCACCCGTGTTGTATCAGAATCTCGGCGTCTTTCTGCCTTTGATAACTGTTAATTGCGCGATACTGGGCGCCGTTCTTTTCATGTTGGTACGCGAATATAGCTTCATCGTATCCATCGGCTACGGTTTCGGCAGTGGATTGGGCTGGTTCTTGGCAATAATGGCAATGGCCGGCATAAGGGAGAGACTCGCTAATGAACGGATTCCTCGCGGCCTTCAGGGGCCCGGTATCACGTTGTTTATCGCCGGCCTGATGGCGCTGGCCTTTATGGGTTTTACCGGCGTGCTGCAAGGAACGTAAAGACTACCACCTGGAAAAGGGATCAGACTATCGCTTCACTACTTATATCGGTCCTGGTAATCAGTCTAATCGCAGCGGCATTGGCGGCTCTCTTGGTCGCTTCCGAAAAGGTATTTGCTGATTACGGCCCGTGCAAGATAACCATCAATGACGAAAAAGAGATTACCGTAGAAGGCGGCAAGAATCTTCTGTCGGTTCTGGGCGGCGAGAAGATATTCATTCCGAGCGCCTGCGGAGGGCGGGGCACATGCGGACTGTGCAAACTGGAGGTGCTCGAAGGGGCAGGGCCTTTGCTGCCTACAGAAGAACCCTTCCTCGACCAGACCGAAAGACAGTCGAGTGTTCGTCTTTCCTGTCAGGTCAAGGTACGAAACGATCTAAGAATTCATATTCCTCCAGAGCTCTTTGCCATCAAGGAATATACCTGCAAGTGCACGGAAATCATCGACCTGACACATGACATGAAGCAGTTCCGCCTGGAGCTTGTGGAGCCAAAGACCATCGATTACATCCCCGGCCGGTACGTCCAACTGCTGACGCCGGTTTATGAGAAAAGCAGCGAGGAGGTTTACCGAGCGTACTCCGTCTCATCCGACCCAGCCGAGAAGAACGCCATCGAGCTGATCATCCGGTTGGTGCCCGGCGGAATCTGTACGATGTACTGCTTTGAATATCTGAAGGTCGGCGACGAGGTCAAAATCAACGGGCCTTACGGAGAGTTTAGGCTTTCCCAAACCGATGCCCCGATCGTTTTTATCGCCGGCGGGTCCGGCATGGCGCCGATCAAGTGCTTGCTGCACCACATGAAGAATACAGGCAATAAGCGAAAGGCAACGTACTACTTCGGCGCCAACAAGGTCAAGGAGCTGTGTCTGGGCGATCTGATGCGCCAATTCGAGACGGAGTTGGCGGACTTCAAGTTCGTTCCAGTGGTCGCCACGCCGGAAGAGGGCCAAAACTGGGACGGCGAAAAAGGTCTGGTCACACAGGCCGTCCAGCGAAACGTGAAGAACGCGGGCGAATGCGAGGCGTATCTATGCGGCAGTCCGGGGATGATTGACGCCGCCATTGAGGTCCTCAAGAAACTCGGCGTTACAGAGGACAGGATTTTCTACGACAAATTCGAGTGACTTTTTGACGGGCAGCAGAATGAAGGAATCGCCCCACGATAAGAAACTGGACGAAGTTCTGAGGTCTTCCAAGCTGGTGGCCAGCGGTTTTATGGGCCACGATACCCGCAGCGTCTCTGAAATTGTTGACGCGGACACTGCGGAACTGTCCAGAGGGGGCTTCACAAAAGAGCAGGTGGCGACACGGATGCGGCAGATCACCGACATCGCAAAAGCGGGCCTGGGAACCTGGGTGCGCATCGACGAGAACCTCCAGGCAAAGGTCGATGAAGCCAGAGGCCGACTGGTCTGCCCTTGGCCTCATCCGGGCACAATCCTCAAGAGGATTACCTCCATCCGTCAGACCGAGACAGGTGCGAGTATCCGGTGGTCGGATCTGAACATCCATTTGATCGGCGAGCACGGCTTCTTCGAGGGAAAAGGGTCAAACTTCAGAATCGAACCGGCGGAGCTTGTGGCGATAATATTCTGAGCGGCAGGAAGGACCTTGCGTGAGCGGCCCTTCAGGAATGGAGCCCCATCTTTGCCGCGAGGTCTGCCAATGCAAGCCGAAAATAGTGTCACGCCGGCCATTTTCTCCAGTTTGAACTTGAAAAGGCCCTCGTCATCTGCTGAAATAGGCTCGAATGCACTATGCGGGCACGCGTCCGAGGGAACCTCGCAGGCATGTTGCCTACGGGGTCAACCATGTCTGCACAGTTTGTTGGTTGGGCGCTACCGGCTTTCTGGAAGTGGCGACTGACACATCTTTGATGAAGGCCAGTCATGGGAAATAGGATCGAACAGGACACGATGGGCCGGGTGGAGGTGCCGGAAGGCGCCTACTACGGCGCGCAAACGGCACGGTCGCTGCAAAACTTCGACATTGGCATCGAAAAGATCCCCAAGGAGCTGATTCACGCATTTGGGGTCTTGAAGAAAGCCGCAGCGTTGGTCAATCGGGAGCTGGGTCTTCTTTCGCAAGAGAAGGCCGGTCTGATAGAGCAAGCCGCCCAGGAGATCATCGACGGAAAACTCGACGATCACTTTCCTCTGAGCGTCTGGCAGACGGGCAGCGGCACACACACAAACATGAACGTCAACGAAGTGATCGCCAATCGGGCAACAGAGCTGGCCGGCGGCAGGATTGGCAGCAAGACGCCGGTCCACCCGAACGACGACGTCAATAAGTCACAATCGTCCAACGATACGTTTCCTACAGCCATGCACATGGCGGCGGCAATGGCAATCACGCACAGGCTGCTTCCGGCCGTGGAGGCGCTGGCAGACCTCCTGCGGGACAAGTCCCATGAATTCTCACATATCGTAAAAATCGGCCGGACTCATCTGATGGACGCGGTTCCGCTCACGCTTGGCCAGGAGTTTTCCGGCTATGCCGAGCAAATCGAACGTTCCGGCCGGCGCATTACGCAATGCCTTCCCCACTTGCATGAGCTGGCCCTGGGCGGCACTGCGGTCGGGACGGGTCTGAATGCGCATCCGGAGTTTGCCGGACGGGTTGCAAAAAGAATTGCACAGCTCACAGGACAACCCTTCGTCACTGCTGTGAACAAGTTCGAGGCAATGGCCGCGCACGATACGATGGTGGAAACCAGCGGCGCGCTGACGACGCTGGCCGTGAGCCTGACGAAGATCGCCAACGACATTCGATGGATGGCCTCCGGCCCGCGATGCGGCATCGGCGAGCTTACCCTGCCCGCTAACGAGCCCGGCAGCTCGATCATGCCCGGCAAGGTCAACCCCACGCAATGTGAAGCCATAACCATGATCGCCGCACAGGTGATGGGCAACCACACCACTATCACGTTTTGCGGTGCGTCGGGCAATTTCGAGCTGAATGTTTACAAGCCGGTTATCGCCTATAATCTGCTGCAATCCATCCGGCTCCTGACTGACGGATGTCGCAGTTTCGCCGAGAAATGCGTCGCCGGCATCGCGGCCAACGAGCCGGTCATCGCCCAACACGTGCAAAACTCGCTGATGCTCGTAACGGCGCTGAATCCGCATATCGGGTACGACAAAGCAGCCCAGATTGCCAAGAAGGCGCACGCAGAAGGTACGACGTTGAAAGAGGCAGCCGTAGCCCTCGGTTTGCTCACCCCCGACCAATTCGACAAAATCGTCGTAGCAGCTCAAATGACCGGTCCCCAGAAACCGGATTCGTAAAGGCAGGGCAGAGCACAAGAAAAGGGGCTGCCGTTATGAAAGATACGGTCGCTCAGAAAATTCTGAGGGAACACTTGGTGGAGGGCGGCTCCAGGAGGGTGCAGAAATCGGCCTGTCTATCGACCAGACTCTGACGCAGGACGCCACCCGAACGGCGGTCTATCTGGAATGCGCAATGCACCTCTGATCCCAACAAAAAAGGACCCGTGTTTTGACGCAAGTCCTTTATTTGCAAGCAATAGCGGGGGCATCATATGGGGAACTGGAGATACTTTTATGTAACATTTTATGTTACATTTTGAAGAAGTTGATTTTTTGCAAGTCTTTACAATACAGTCACTTATGATGTTTTTGGGATGAGTTACGTAACACCACATAAAACTCGCTTTATTGCCGTCCTACCAACCTCTGGTACCATTGGGAAAACAACGGGAACTGAAGATACAGCCGGGCAAGATTTGGCGGTAAAAGCCCAAATGACTGGCGGATTTGTCGGTATTTTGAACCGAAGAAAGTATGTAAGTCTTTACCCTGAAAAGCGTTACCTGCTGTCGCCCCTCCATACCCCGACAGGCATTATTTTCGCTTGATAAGCAGGACAGTGCGGATGGTCGGGTTTTGGAAGTGGACACCAAAGAGACAACCGATGAGAGGTAGTTAGCATTTTCATCTTGCAGTTTGAACTCGGTCGGCTCCTTCCCGCCTCTTGCCTCTCTCGCAGAAAACCCGCAACCCCAAGCCCTGGCCTTGCCAACGGTTGCTCCGTATGCTGCCGTCCGAGTCGTCGCGTACAATTGTGCCAATCGCCTGAATAACGTAACGGAAGAGGGTCAGTTTCGCACAGTTTTTCAGGCCATCGGGAATCAGTCGGTCAATGGGATTTCCAAACGCTTAGATCTTCTCGTTGTGTCAGAGATGGACCCCGGCTCAGTAACCCGCCTGACCACCGCCCTAAACAATCTCTACAATGTGAACACATTTACAGATGTTCTCTCTTCCAGCGTGGGCGGGGACAGCACAGGTGTGATGTATGACAGCAGCACCTTGACGTTGGTGGGAACCGCCGCCGACTTGACGACCATTGGGACTCATCCGATTCTGCGAGCCCATTTCCGTCCGGCCGGGAGTACGGTTGCCAATGAGCAATTCTATGTCTATGCAATACACCTGAAATCTGGGGACACGGCGTCTGACATAGCCCAGCGAGCAACAGAGACCGCCAACCTGCGCAATGATGCGGACGCACTCGGCCAGGGCGCTGTACCTGCGTAACGAATATTCGACAACGCCAGCCACACTTCACCGGTCTTCGCTACAAGAACTCGCTCGTTTTGTTTTTCCTGCTGCTCCAGAAGTACCCGGACCTGTTCTTTCAGGCAGTCAATAGCTTTGTATAGCTCTTTGTCAACACAGTAGGCCAAATACGTGAGTAATGTAATCCATGATTTCTGTTTCATAGTCCGCAAATGCTATAAGATCCCTTGCATGCATGCAATGACTGTTCGTCAGGAACAGCTTTAAGTCTTGTTGTGGCAATAAATTATGCTGGAATAATATTTGTACCCTACGGCATTGGATCACGCGTTCAGCCGCAGCCTGATAACTTGGCAGGACCGTGGTGCCACTCTCACAGGCAATCCTTCCCGCAGCAGCTTTTCTGCTGGTATGTTGTCCCTTGTTTTGCTTGTCCAGCCCTCTGCAGGATCTTTCAGGAGCAGGACATCTTGCGTGTAATGGGCATGCTCGGCATCTGAGGGATTTGGCCGTCCACTAATGATGTCGCTGAGCGAGAGAACGACTGTTTTCGCAACTGAATTGGCGTTGATTACACCGATCACAATTTCACTGGCGTCAAAGCGGGCCAGACAGATCACATCCTGCTGGCCATTCTCTAACAATCTGTAGTCGCCCCTCACCAGTTGTGGATACTCCTTCCGCAGGCTGAAGAGATTCTTTCCTGTTTCTCTTTCAGCGATGTCTGCGTCGGTTACCCTTGGCGCCGGGAGCGTTTTTTCTATCTGCTTCTTGTAAGCGTGCTGCTTGCCAAATAGCTGTCCGTTGAAAACCAGCATGTATCCCGGCATAAACGCATACAGGAAATACAGCAACAATCGCTCCGTGTAATCTAATCTCGCCCACGGGTCTTCAAAATCGAAGGCATCGTGTTCCGGACCCAGGTTTACCAACTCGTCCCGAATGTGCTGTGTACGTTCGACCTCCTTCAAGTACGCCATCAGTGCCGGCAGTCTGGCCGGCTCTCTAAGCGCATCGGTTGCCAGATTCCGTGGTCGCCAGTTATACACCGCACAGTTTTCGTAGTCGGCAAGCTGCAGGAGCTCTTCCAGCCTTTCAAAACCCTCGAACATGATGAAGCAGTCCGGCTTAATCCGGCGCGCCTCTTCTATGAACAAGCGGGTCAGGTTATCCTCGACATCCAGCCCCCAGTTTTCTTTTATCTTGTCTGGGAACGTGGAAAGTGCCGCATCGAT
>Ga0214473_10001845_pt1 | contig 27034 bp, 16 predicted proteins | sample RVTome_7_FD_203509 | JGI IMG/M metagenome (GOLD analysis project Ga0214473, IMG submission 203509) | Soil microbial communities from uranium-contaminated site in the Upper Colorado River Basin, Wyoming, United States - RVT98D197 | ecosystem: Environmental > Terrestrial > Soil > Contaminated >...
TCTTTGACCTCACCGGCCGGCGCGCCGAAGCCGGCTTCGATGCAATCATCGGCAATCCGCCCTACGACGTGCTCTCTGACCTTGAGACTGGTCATGACCTTTCCGCGTTCAAGGCGTTCATCGACCATGAGGCGCTATATGAGCCCTCTCGCCTCGGCAAGAACAACCTCTACAAGCTCTTCATTTGTCGGGCTCTGGACCTGTTGGCTGAAAACGGGCGATTCGGCTTCATCGTCCCAATGACGCTTCTCGGGGACAAGATCACGCTCGGGGTGCGCGACGCTCTCATAAACGCAGGGGCGCTCACATCGGTTGATGCGTTTCCGCAGAAGGATGATCCGAGCCGGCGCGTGTTTCCGGAGGCCAAGCTCTCGACAACTATATTCACCATGGTCAAGGCCACGTCGCCGGTCTTGCGAGGCCAGCCGTTCACGTCTCGCCAGCATCCGGCGGACAAGATCGAACCGGACTCGCCGAGCCTCCAACTGCGAACCGACGACATCCCGCTGTACGACCCGTCGAACCGGGGCATTGCAAGCTGCTCACAGGCGGATTGGGACCTCGCGGTGCGGATCATGGCGAGCGGGAGAATGGCCCGTCTGGGCCAGTTTTGCGAGTTCTTCCAGGGGGAGGTCAACGAGACCATTCAGCGGCGAGCCGGCAACCTCCTCGACGGCGCTGCGCAACCGCTTAAACGGGGTGGCAAACTGGTGACCCGCGGCGCCGCCGTTTGCCTGTACTTAGTCCGCGAGGCGTCGCAGGGCGAGGACCTTCACCTGGATGTTTCGCGTTTCTTGCATAACGCCGGTCCGGACAGCAAGGCTTATCACCACCGACACCATCGAGTCGTGCTGCAGGAATCCAGCCCCCAGAACAACTTCCGGCGGATCATCGCGGCCCCGCTCGCCGCCGGCGAGTTCTGCAACCACACGATCAATTACTGCCCTGCACACAAGGCGACCATCGGCCTTGAAGTAATCCTCGCGATCCTGGACAGCAAGCTCGCAGACTGGTACTTCCGGCTGGGGAGCACGAACGCACACGTCAGCCACTACCAGATTTACAACCTGCCGGGCCCGGTCTTCGCCGACTCCCGAGCCCCGGCGGATGACCGGCTCCGCGGCGCCGCGGTGGCGGCCATTGACGCCGGCAAGCTCGACGACGCATTCGCCGTCCTGATACCCGCTTTCGCCAACCCGCCGTTTTCGCTGGCGGTCCAGGATGTGCTGGTGGAGCTGGTCCGTCGCATTATCGCCATCGAGCAGGCCCGCGGCGAAATCGCCCGCACCGATCGCTCCGCCCTGGCGCCCCGCGCGCAGCCTCTTCAAAACCTGATCGACCGTCTAATGTATGCGATGGCGGGTCTGACGGCTGACGAAGCGACCGGTCTGGAAGCCCGCCTTGGGGCGATGCTGTAGGGGCGCCTCCGCATGCGGCGATCAACGCCTCGTGAGGCGAAGGAGCATCCAGACGCCTAGGTTTTGCGATCGGCGCGAATTTTGGTTTGGCGCGGGTCGCCCTTCGACGTGTGCAAGTTGGTGTACGCCAGACCGCCGGCGCCGCCGGCGGATTCCAGCATGCCCGCTCCCTCACGGTCGCGGCTCGGATCGCCGTTCCGTCCCGCCAGGTCCAGGCCCTGCGTGTACTTGCGGGCGACGTTATTGGTGAAGTCGCGGGTCGCCGCGATCTGCCGGTTGACGTGTTGAAAACCGGTCCCGCCGGTAACTGTAGGACCGGCTCTACTCGAGCGCAGGCTGGAACTCGTCCAGGGCCTCGGGGTTGGCCAGGGCGTCGCGGTTGGTGATGTCCTGGCCGTGCAACATCTGACGGACGGCCAGCTCCACTTTCTTGCCGCTGATCGTGTGCGGGATCGCGCTGACCTGCCGGACGTAGCGCGGCACGTGGCGCTTCGTCGCGCCTTCCGCGATCGCCGTGCGAATCTTCTTTTCCAGCGCGGCATCCAGCGTCAGGCCCGATCGCAGCACCACGAACAGGCAGATTTCAACGTCCTGGTCGGGCGTGTCCTTGCCGACGACGATGCTATCCACGACTTCGGGCAGCCCCTCGACGACGCGATAGATTTCCGCCGTCCCGATGCGAACGCCGCCGGGGTTCAGCGTCGCGTCGGAGCGGCCGTAGACGATCACGCCGCCGTGCTCGGTGATCTCGATGAAGTCGCCGTGGCGCCAGACGCCGGTGTGGGGGTAGTAGTCGAAGTAGGCGGCGCGGTACTTCCGGCCGTCGGGGTCGTTCCAGAAGCCGACCGGCTGCGAGGGGAACGGCGACGTGCAGACCAGTTCGCCCTTCTCGCCGATTACGGGCTCGCCGCGCTCGTTCCAGGCGTGCACGTCCATCGCGAGGCCGCGGCACTGGATTTCGCCGGCGTAGACCGGCAGGATCGGGTTGCCGAGTATGAAGCACGAGACGATGTCCGTTCCGCCGCAGATGGAAGCGAGCATCAAATCGGATTTCACGTTGCCGTACGTCCACTCGAACAGCTCGGCGCTGAGCGGCGAGCCGGTGGAGCAAACGGCCCGCAGCGCGGACAGGTCGTGCTGCCGGCCGGGGCAGAGGCCCGCCTTCTGGCACGCGGCGATGTACTTGGCGCTGGTGCCGAACATGTGGAGCTGCATCCGCTCCGCCATCTCCCACAGGCGGCTCATGGTCGGGTAGCCGGGGTTGCCTTCGAACAGGACGATGGCGGCCCCGGTGCCCAGTCCGCTGACGAGCCAGTTCCACATCATCCAGCCGCAGGTGGTGAAGTAGAAGATGCGCTCGCCCTCGCGCAGGTCGCAGTGCAACATGAGTTCTTTCATGTGCTGGAGCAGCGTGCCGCCGTGTCCGTGCACGATGCACTTCGGCACGCCGGTCGTGCCCGAGGAGTACATGATGAACAGCGGGTGATCGAACGGCACCTCGGTAAACGTCAGGGTGGGCGCCGGCGCGGAGGTCGGACCGAGAAACTCGCGCCACAGCACCGCATTCTCCAAACCGCTAAGTCGCGGCGCAGGCTCCACGAAGGGCACAACCACGACGCGGCGTACGCTCGGAAGATGCCCCAACATCTCGGCGACGCGCGGCAAGGTGTCGATGCGCTGGCCGGCGTACGTATACCCATCCGCCACGACGAGCACCGTCGGCTCGATCTGCCCGAAGCGATCCAGCACGCCGCGGACGCCGAAATCCGGCGAGCAGGACGACCAAACGGCTCCCAGGCTGGCGGCGGCGAGCATGGCGATCACGGTTTCGGGAATATTCGGCAGAAAACCGGCCACGCGGTCGCCGAGCTGAACACCTACCTTTCGCAGAGCGGCGGCGCACCGCGCGACCTCGCTCCGCAGCTCGCGATGGGTCAGGCGCGCTGTTTGGCCGACCTCGCTTTCGAATAGGATGGCGTCGCGCTCGTCGTCGCAGCGCAGCAGGTGGCGGGCGTAGTTGAGTTGCATGCCATCGAACCATTTCGTACCGAGCATGCCCTGCCCGCTCACGACGGTCCGGGCCGACGTCGACGGCTCGATGCGGGCGAACTGGCGCAGCTCTTCCCAGAACAGATCGCGGCGCTCGATGGACCAGCGGCGCAGCGTTTCCCACGCCGGCGCAAAACCGTACCGACCGGCGACGCGAGTCATGAATTGAAACATCTGCGACTGGCGGGCACGCGGTGGCGAGGGTTCCCACAGCCGGGCGTGCGATGGCATAAGCCGATACTCCGACGCGTAGATGGTCGCGCGGACATTGTTGTTCGCGGTCCGGTGCGGGTCAACGCGGGTGTGCGCCCGGCCAGACGTTCGTGGACGGGACGATCAGGCGCGGTCGGCCCTGTAGGGCTGCTGCTTTTGACGATCGCCATGCGGCACCCGCGCCTCGAAGCCGGTCTTAGGGGAGCTGCAACGCAAACCCGCTTGGTAGTCTAGTTCTTCACGCCGTTTGCATCTTATCCAAGGCCGCCCGGGCGCGGCGGACTTTCTCGAGAATCGTTTCCGCTTTGGCCGTCCGGACGAGCGCTTGCGGGTCGGCGTGCCGATAAGCACCTCTGCGCTGGCGAAGTCGCGCTCCGCCCGCGCACCCGACGTTGCGCGATCGCGGCAGCACCCATAATTCCCACGCCTTACGCAGAGCCCGCGGCTCGATCTACCTATTTGACCTAGACTGCCCCGTTTTGCAACTTCCGTGTGTGCGCCGTTCTCTGGCTGCACGGTATCGCCACCGTGGGGACGAGAGGAAAGAAGTATGCGCCAGCCCAGGGTATGGCTGCCGAGGCACACGTGGTCGAACCTGGCCCGTGGCTGGTTACTTGCCAGTTGGCTCCTGACGTCCTGTAACGTTGATCCGTTTTCAGCGGGCTCCGGCCCAGGCGGTGGGTCGCTCCTCGGCATCAGCGGCGACATCACGGGCGGCGCGGGGGCCACGCTCATCAGCGTAAGCCCGCGGTTACTGGTGTACGGGACATACCTCAGCGCCCGCACGCTGGAGCTGCGAAACCTGGCAGGCCGTGTGGTTTCTTACGAGGTCGAGAGCGATGCCCCCTGGGTGCATCCCGAGCCCGCCAGCGGGCAGGTGGGAACGCGCGCGGAGTCGGTCAGCATTCATATCGATCGACCGTCCCTGCCCGCCGGCGAGCACCAGGCCTGGGTGACGGTTCTGGCAGACGGGCAGTCCGCCGCGCGCGTGGACGTGCGTGTGACCGTCAGTCCGCCGGAGGAGCCCACGGGGGACGGACCGGGGACGCCCTCGCCGGTTCCCGGCGGCACGCCGCCCGCCGGGCCGGATGGCGGCGGCGGCCCGCAGCTCTATGTGGCGCCGGGGGTTCTGGGGTTCGGGTCCACAGTGACCCGCGCGGTGGTTTATGTGCGCAACGTGGGCGGAGAGATCCTGTCCTACCGCGCCGCGACCGATACGGGCTGGGTGAGTCTGGAGGGCGCGGAGGGCATCAGCTCGGGCGAGTACAAACCGGTCGTGGTGCATGTAGACCGCACCGGTCTCCCGCCGGGGGATTACGAGGGCGCGTTGCTGGTCACTGGCGCGGGCCAGGAAGTGCCTGTCCACCTGCGTATGACGGTCCGCGACGTTGGCAACCCGACCCGGGACCCCGTGCTGCAGGTGAGCACTGCCGCATTGGACTTCGGTCTCGAAACCGTTGAGGCGCCGTTTGTGGTCCGCAACGTAGGTGGGGGCACGCTGAACTACCGCGTATCCTCCGACGTCGCATGGGCCAGCCCGACGCCCGTCGCGGGCGCGCTCGGCAACGAAGAGGCGCTGATCCGAGTAAGCGTGTCGCGCGTGGGGCTGGCGCCCGGCGAACACACCGGCTTGCTGGGCGTGCATGCGGACGGTAACCAGTGGCATGGGGTCGTCGTGCGCGTGACGGTTCCAGCGCGCGCACCCCTGCTGTGGGTGAGCACGGAACAGTTGGACTTCGGCACCGAGGCCGCGCAGCTCTCCTTCCAGCTTCGTCGGTCAAGTCCGGGAAGTCTCCCGTTCACGATCACGTCCACCGCGAATTGGATGGAGGTGGCACCGACTCGCGGCGTGGCAACCTCGGACGAGCTGACCGTCCGCGTGACGGCAACACGCTGCGCGCCATGCGACCCGGGCGTGCTGGCGGCCGAGTTGCAGATTGACGCCGAGGGCGAAAAGCGGCGAACCGTCCACGTCAGAATCGAGGTGCCTCCGCTGCCGTCCGCCGAAGAAATGGTCGGTTGGTTTAGGGCTCTGCCCCCGCTGCCCAAAGTTCACTATGGTTGGCCGCCGTGGGACCTGCTGAACGACCCGGCAAGCCCCCTGTTGTACGAATGGGTTCGGATTACGCATTCCGTGGGACTCAGCGCATTTTGGCATACGCCCACGTGGACCGATACCGCCGTCGCCGTCTGCCACGCCGTCAACGCCGGCCATCCCACGATCCCGGCCACGGTGGTGCTGTACTACTCCCCGTATCACTTCGGCGGCTGGCCGGAGGGCGCCCCGCCCACGTACAACGGCCCCGAATACCAGGTGGAGCTGGACACCTGTCGGCGCAACCTGACCCAGGTGAAGGCGCTCTTGGACGCGGCGAATACGAACCGCGGTGCAAATGTTCGCGTGTCGGCGCTGCTCCTGGACTCCGAAGTGTGGATGGTGAAAGAAGCCGGCGAGCCGGGCCGCGAAACCTGGAACGCCGCGCTGAACGAGAAGTACGACGCCTTTTACGCAATATGCAAGTCCATCTTCCCCGACGTACCCGTCCACTGGTACGTCCGCGGGTACCCCCCCGGCTGGCGCCGTTTTACCCTCGAAGAGCGGGGCGACGCCGCTTCCTCCGAGAACTACGTTGCTCACGACCTGCCCTGGTTGCGCGCGATTTTCCGCGCGGTACATCGCGAAGCGCGGGCCCACAACATCGATCTCGTCGTGCCGTCGTTCGCCCTCGCCGCCGGTTACCAGAAGCTCCCCGATGGTCAAATCCGGTATGTTTGCGACGTCCCCTACGATCTGGGGCTCTCCTGGCAACTCGGCGCGGAAGTGAATGACCCGTGGTACGCCCAGTTCCCAGAACAATACGCGCCGTGGGATGCGGCTCAGATTGTTTTCTTGTACCCGAAGTTTCCCGAGGCCACCAACCCGCGCTTCGCACAGCATTTTGTGGCCTACGTGAAGGGGGCCCACAACCTTCCGCTGCGCTCGCCATAGAAGCCCGCCCTGGCATTGGTATCCGCGCGGACGACGCAGAGCATCGGGCCGCCGGGCGGAGCGCCCGCAGCGCCACGTTAGACTGCCGCGGCGGCGAGGCCCTACGATGGGCGGCAGCATTCCTCGAGCGCCAACATCAGCGCGCCGCTCTGTTCTACTGACTCAGGAGAGTCGCCCGGCTGACCATTCAGGATACGTTGGGAAATGGTCTGGTACATACGCCGATGGGACGCCAGTCGTTTGAGGCGGGCGCGACGCAGGATGCGATAACCATCCTCCGCTACATAGGAGCCGCTCCGGTGCACGCGGACGGTCACCCCGTTCGCCCGCAGCTCCACGTGGTCGTCCACGCCCAGGCGTGGGCTGCCGTGGTCGGTCAAGGACATCGAGAACGCGGCGCCGTTGTCGAGCTCCAGACTGACGTGGATGTCGCCGTTGCGGGCGCGGGTTAACCGCCAGCGCTCCGGCTTAGACCAGTCATTCATGAATAAGAAGTGGTCGAGCCAATGGCAACCGTTGCTGACGATGCGACTGCACGAGTTGGGCCAGTGGTACCAGTGTCGCCGCACCAGGGGCGTCTCGAACACGATGCAGTGATAATGGACTGGCGCGCCGGGCGCGAGGGCCAGATCCTTCCGGGCGAGCCGCCACAGCGGGTTGTAGCGCATCTGGAATCCGGCGTAGAGCTTGCCAGGGTGCAGGCGGAGCGCAGCCAGCAAGTCGTCCAACTGCGTCCGTGTGGTGACGAGCGGTTTCTCTACCACCACCCACGCCCCTTGCCGCAGCGCATGCACGGCCAGCGGCGCGTGTGTATGATGGTATCCGGCGATGAACGCCACATCGTAGCGTTCATCCGCCCGAAAGGACCCGCTCGTGTCATAACCCCATGTCCGGCGACGGCCGGTGCCCATCTGGGTGGGCTCGATTTCATGAACGCACTGAATCTGGATGCGCGGATCGATCTTCGGAATGATGATGGTCTTGGCGTAGTTGCCGAGCCCGAAAAGCACCGCCCGCAACTCGCCGCGCGGTACGCCAGAGTCCGCGGCCCGCTCCTGGATCGGCGTGGGGTTTGGCAGAGCCAGCGGCCGCGCGTCGCGGGCCTCGCGCCGCCCGAGGTGCGCCACGACCCAAGGCAAGACGCGGCGGACGGCGTCAGTTACCGGGGTGCCCGAGAAGGGGCTCCAGCCCGCGAGATCGTCCCAAGACGGGCCCGCCGACGGGACAGCACCGGAATATAGGCAGATCGCCTCCGGGCGACAGACGCGCGCCAGGAGCTCGGGAGCAATCGCGGTCACGAAGGACCGTGGTAAGCACACCCGCTCTACGCATTCGGGATGACAGGGTGCGACAAAAGCCACCGGGGCGCCGAGTACCAAGTCGGAATCAGGATCCGTTTCGCACACCGTGCCGGCCCCCAGGCAGAAAAAACGCCGGTTGCGCAGCCGCTCGCGCAGCCGCGAGTGCACCTTCAGCGCGACTTCGCGGAGGCCATCGCTGCGCCAATAGCCCCACAGCCGGCGCAGGCTGCGGGGCGGCTCGAAAAACACGTCCCCGAGTTGTTCCAACGGCCACCAAGCGCGAACTTGGATGCGCACCTCCCCGGCCAGCCGATGGTAGTCCAAATAGCCATCCTGCCAGCGCCGGCCGAGTACGTACATCGGTGCACCGACACCCTGATAACCCCCCCCACACACAGTCGTTAGCGCAACAAATCCCGTTCGCTGCGACGGCCCGCATGGTAGCCGGTGCGCTTCGCGTGTCAAGCCGGGACGCCGCACGTCACGTGTGTTGGCTCACGAAATTGATCGGACGCGCAGCACCGTACCCGCTCCGCAACCGACCGCGGGTACGCCCACCGGCATCGATGTGGCCAGGGACGCTCCGAGGAAATCACGCGCTCAAGATGCGCGCGCGGCTACGTCTGGCGCCACGGGCGCCGGCGCCCACTTTGGTCACCGTTCAAGATCTCGATGTCAGCCCCGCATACAAGCGGTCGAGGCGCTCGATCATTTTCTCCCACGAGTATCCCTGAACATACAGTCCCCGCGCACGTCGCGCAAACTCGGCCAAGCTCGCGCGCCGCGCCGCAAGGCTGGCCACGATCGCGGTCAGTGCGTCCACATCATGGTAGGGGCAACGCACCCCGACGCCGTTCTCCTCGACCCAGCGTGAGACGATCGCCTCGGAATTCACGATCACGGGCCGGCCAACGGCCAGCGCGTCATAGATCTTATTCGGACTGGCGAAAATGTGCAGGGTGATGCTCGGTTCGTACAAGGCGAGAATCGCATCACACTCCGCCGCCAAGACCAGGGCTTGCTGCGGCGAGATCGCGCCGCGAAACGACACACGTGGGTGGCGAACAAATACCTCTTTCGCGTATTCGTCAAACAGCCACCCCGCCGCGACAATCTCGACATGGCTAAGGCGCTCGGCCACCTGGGTGATTTGCGCGAGACCGCGCGTGCGACTGATCACGCCGCTCACCAGCACCTTGACCGGACCCACCGGAACCCGTGCAGCGTAGTCGGGTCCCGGATCCTCGGGGACGTTCATGATCACGGTCGCCTTCCGTCGGTACACCCCCAGGCGCTGCCAGCGCTGCATGTCGGTTACGATGAGCCGGTCGGCCACCTCGCGCGCGACGTTTCCGGCGCAGCGCAGCAATCCGCGCGAAAAAACGTGTGCGGCGCTCACTCGGTCCCCCAGCGCGTCGAACAGATCGCAGACCAAGTGGCCGTAGGCCACGCCCTTGAGGGGGAGCGCGAGCAGGGTGTTGTCCTCGTTAACCGAGTGCACGGCGTCCGGCCGGACGCGCGCCAGCGTGCGCTGGACGTGCGCACAGAAGCGCAACTCTCCCCCCACACTGACCCGGCCGGAACGCGTCGGCAGGACCAGAATTTCCCGCCGCGTCGGGCCCAGGTCCACGGGGCGGTTTAGTTCGGGTCGGCGGTCCCAGCCAATGAGGGTGACGCGATGGCCAAGCTTGATCAGCGAGCGGCACATCTTGGACACCCGGACGTCGCTTCCGTCGTTGCCGTGAATGAATGCGATGTGCATGGCACCTCGCGCGCAGCCCGGCTCCCTGCGGGAAACGGCCGCGCCTACTCTCGCTGCTCCAAGGTGCGAAAGATCTCCATTAACTTCCGCTGCTCCAGCTCCCAGTTCACCTCGCGGCCGGCCCGCCGCGCCTCGGCCACCATCCGGGCGTGCCGCGCCGGCTGCTCCAGGCATGCGCGGATCTTCGCGGCCAGGTCCGTACTGTTGTCCGGCTCGAAGCAGCAGCCGTATTCGTATTGGTCGAGCATCTCCCGGCAGGGCGGAAAGTCGACCGCCACGACCGGTACGCCCGCCATCGCATACTCGTGCAGCTTGGTCGGGGCACAATAGTAGTTGTTGCGGCAGGTGTTGGGGTATGTGACGAGTCCCAAGTCAGCGCCGCTCAGGTGTGCTTGAAGCTCGGCGTAGGGAACCACCGGATGCACGAACACGCGGTGGCCGACGCCGTACGTACGCAAGAGTTCATCCATGCGCGCCGAGCGGTTGCAGTTGGGGTAGCCCACGAGGACCAGGCCGACGTCGTCGGGCACCTCGGCCAGGGCCGGGAAGATGACCTCGCCGCGACCGATAATCCCGCCTGTATGTACGATGACCCGTCGGATCCGCGCGTTCTGCTGCTGGGCAAACCGCAGCAAGCGCGCCTCGCCCGGCGACGTCTCCTTGAACGGCGGCAAGTTGCGGACCACCTTGGGCAGAAACGGCGCCCCGTACTCGCCGTACATGATCTCCGCCCGGTGTCGGTTGCAGGCGATGATCTCATCGCACCGCCGCATGAGGAAGCGTTGATAGCAGATGCCCAGCCGATGCGTAATGCGAGTATGGTTAACGATGAAATCCGCCTGATCCGGGTACAGCTCGTACGCGTCCCATACCAGGCGGCAGTGCCGCACGAGCGCGAGCAGATACGCGACGCCCAGGGGCTCCAGCCCGTGCGGATACACGGCCCACGGTCGCTCGCGTAGACCGGCCGCGAGCAGCCGGGCGAAGACCTCGACGAAGCGCGCGCCGTAGCCCGGCAGATTCTTGGGCAGCCGGCTCGCCCAGCGCACCGTGACGTACCGCACGCGAAACGGCAGCGCGGCCACCGTCTGCCGCAGCGCGGGCGTGTCGCGCTCCGGGCGCAGCCAGCCGATGACCTCCACGTCGTAGACGCGCGCCAGCGCCGTGGCCGCGCGCACCAGCCGACCTTCATGGACCACCTCGTGCATGCTCAGAAGCAGCACGCGGCGCCGCGGTTGCGCGGTCAAGTCGGCCGTTCTCGCCGGTGGGCTCATGAGCTGACTCCACCCAGACTCGGACACGGGGTGCCGGCCAGAAGGCGCCATGCGACGTCAGGCCGTCCGCGGGCGAGCGAACGGCGCGCCGCGTGTCGCGCCCGTGGGCCCACGTGCCGGCAACGCGGCCCCCCCGTTCTGCGCCGCCGGCACCACGCAGGAGCGCCACAGCACGCCACTGGCCGCGAACAGCCAGAACATCAGCGAAGGCTTCATCTCGAACAGTGGCATGCTGTGAACCCAGAGCCCGAGCAGCCACGAGATCCACAGCGCGTTGTAGGCCGTGCGATACGTCTGGTCCGTCTTCGACAACGCCTGCCAGTTCCGTAGTTGCGTGCGGCGCCAGAGCACGACGAAGATCGCCGTGAACGTCGCCAGCCCCACGAGGCCGTGTTCGGCGGCCAGGAAGGCGTAGGTGTTGTGCGGCTCGAGCGGTACCTTGTAGCCCTCGACGACCATCTCCGGGCGTACGCGCGGCGTGCCCACCATCCAGTCACTCCGGAACTTCTCGTAGAGCAACCCGGGTCCCTGTCCGAGTACGGGCGACTTCAGGCTCGCCAGGAAGGCCGCCTTGATGCCGACCGTCCGTGCGTCGACGCTTCGACCCTTGAACTGCGTCAGGCGCTCGAAGCTGTACCGCTCCCCGAGGCGCGGGGCAGCGTACGTGAAGACCAGCAAGGCGATCGCGATGAACGCCGCGATGCGCCGGAAGTGCCGCGACAGGTTCTGCCAGAAGAAGATCAGGTGAAAGACGACCATGAGCAGCAGATTCGTTCGGGACAGCGAGAAGAATGTGGCGAAGCCGCACAGGCTCACGGGGATCAGCGCCACCCACTGCTTGCGGGCCACGAAGCGGGTCATCGCCAGGCCGTAGGCCAGAAACGCGATCGACCCGGACGTAATGCGCCCGCCCAAGAAGGTAGACGCCTCGGTCAGGCCGGTCTCGCTGGGCATCCAGATCGTCTGCCACCCCATGATGCTCTGGAGCGTGCCGCGCGACACCGAGTTGAGGATCATGATGCCGGGCAGGATGATCCCGTTTATCAACAGGAACGTCGTGACGAGGTTTTCATACCCGTTGCGATCCCGCGGCAGCAGCGCGACGAGCACAAAGGCCACGCCCAGCGGCAACAAAGACATGCTCAGCACGTGCAGTGCGGAGACGATCGCCACCGCGTCGGCCCCGTTGACGAGGGCGCTGGCCAGCGCGGCGAGCGCGAACGCCAGCACCCAGCCCACGGCGGAGCGGTAGCCCAAGGGGCTTTTGGCGGCTTGCGCCCCCGCCATGATCCCGAGCACGCAGAACCACGCTAGAAACAGAAACCAGACACCCAGAAACGGGCGGCGTGACACGGTGACGGTGAGGGGCGCGTTGAATCGGTTGATGAACGCCGCCACCGAGATCATCACGGCCATGGACAAGAAGTCTCGCGGCCGGAAGCCGCCCATGGCCGTCAGGCCGAAGACGACTAGGACCCCGACCAGCACCAGAAAGGCCAGCAGCTCTAGCATGATCGCTCGTCTTGCGCGACGGGGCGCACGCTCGTACCGTCTACGCTATTCGGCACCGGAGCGCGGCTGCTTGCCGGTGCCGGCGTGTCCCGGCTCGCGGTGAGGTACCGCCAGCGCTCCCGAACGACGCGCTGCAATTGGGCGCGCTCCGCTGATCGCAGCACCACCCACCAGGACACAGCTAGATGCACCGTACCGCCCACCGCCGCGGACAGCAAGACCGGGCCCCAGCCCCTCGCGGGCAGCCCCGCGCGGAGCACGAAGAGGGCTCCAGCGGTGAACACGCTGGCCAAGCCGAGTGGCGCCAGCACGCGCAAAACATACTCGCTGACGGTAGCGCGCACGGCACGACAGACCTGCGCCAAAAGCACCCAACGCCGGATGAGCACGCCCAGCGTCATCGCCACCGGGACGGCATAAAGCCCTAGCGGCGTTGCCCAGAGCAGCGGCATGAGGACGCCGATCATGAGCGCGCTGCTGACCAAATAGGCTCCGCCCACGGGACGAGCGCGCCCCATTCCGAGCAGCACCATATCGCCCACGCCACAGAGGGAGTCCACGAGCTGCACGGCCGCGAGGCCGACCAGCAGCCCGCTATACGGGCCGAGCGTCGGTCCGATCCACGTTTCCAACAGCGGAGCGGCCATCACCATCATCCAGATCGCGCTGGGCACGACCAAGCCCAGCACGGCCCGGGACCCGTCCAAGACCAGGCGCTTCAACGCAGCGCCTTCATTCAAAGCTTCCAATCGGCTGGCCGCGGGCATGACCACCACACTTACTGCGGTCGCAAGCCGCAATTGCAGCGTCACCACCACCATGACTAGGTTGTAGTGGCCCAACACGGTGCTCGTGAAGAAGCTGGAAATCAGGAAGGGAGTCGCGGTACGCTCCAGGAACGACGTGACCTGCGTCAGGGCCGCCAGGGCCCCGAAGCGGAGCATCTCCCCCAGTGCCGCCCGCGACACGCTGCCCAGCCGCACCTGCAAGCTGGGATAGACCGCAAACGCGCCGAGCAGCCAGATGAGATCGACGACCACCAGGGAGCCCAAAAGGCAGTAACCCACCGCCAGCAGCCCCTGCTTCCAAACCCCCACCACCAGCATGGACGTGCCGGCGTAGACGACGCGCTCGGCCAGCAGCGCCAGGTTGCAGATGTCGAAGCGCTGCAAGCCGCGCAGCGTCCCCTCAAACGCGTATCCGACGAAGCGCAAGCCCAGCCCAAGCCCCAGCAGCACGATTACCCAGCGCGCCTCGACTTGAACGCTCGCCGGCACCCCGATCTGCGGCAGCAAGAACAAACCCAGACCGCCCACCAGCACGGTTACGACCGCGCCCAGGAAGACGTATACCACCACCGCCGTGCTTACGACCGCCCGCACGCGCTGCACCTCACTCAGCGCCGCGTATTTGCTGACGAAGCGCGCCACGGCGTGCCCCATGCCGATGTCGAGCAGGTAGAAGAAGCCGACCGTGTTGCCGGTCAGCGCCACGACGCCGAAGGCGTCCGCGCCCAGCCGGTGATAGAGGAACGGGTTCACGACCAAGGTCAGCACGAGGAGGATGGCCTCTCGTGCGTAGTTGGTCAGCGCGTTCCAGAGAATGAGGACGCCTTGCCTCATGACAGTGGCCCGGGCGACCGGCAGGGAGGCGCACACGCCGGATCAGTCGCCATAATTCCGCAGCGCTGCCGCGATGCGCCCGCTGGCCTGCCCGTCGCCGTAGGGACTCGCGCGCTCTTCGGTCCGGTGGGCGCCGCTGAGGAAGGCGGACAGGTCCGCGACGATCTGCTCCTTGCGATTGCCCACGAGCTTGACGCACCCGGCCTCGACCCCCTCCGGTCGCTCGGTCGTGTTGCGCATGACGAATACGAACTTGCCCAGGCTGGGGGCTTCCTCTTGGACGCCGCCGGAATCCGTCAAAACCAAGGTGCTGCGTTCCATCAGCCAACTGAACGGGGCGTACGGCAACGGGTCCAGCAGGTGTATGTTGGGCCGCCCGCCGAGGGTGCGCCGCACCGGCTCCTGCACGTTCGGGTTGAGGTGGACCGGATAGACCCAGTGCACATCCGGGAAATCCGTCGCCAGCCGTGCCAGCGCCTGGCAGATGTTTTCAAACCCCTCGCCGAAGCTCTCGCGACGATGCCCGGTAATCAGCACCAGGCGACGCTCGCCGACGTGACGCGCCACCCACTGTTGGATGGCCGCGACCTCCGGCGGCGGATCGCGGCGCACGCGCTCCAACACCCAGAGCAGCGCGTCGATGACGGTGTTTCCGGTGACGACGATCTGTCGCGCGGGGACGCATTCATCGAGCAGTTGCTGCCGGGCCCGCGCCGTGGGAGCGAAGTGCAGGTCCGCGAGTTGCGTGCACAGTCGCCGATTGATCTCCTCGGGAAACGGCTGGCGCTTGTCGAAGGTTCGCAGTCCGGCTTCGACGTGCCCGACGCGGATACCCTCGTAGAACGCGGCCAGTGCACCCGTCCAGACCGTCGTCGTGTCACCTTGCACCAAAACCCAGTCCGGTCGCTCCTCGCGCAGCACCGGCTTGAGCGCGCGGATCAGGGTCGCCGTCAGGTCAAAGAGGTCCTGCCCCGGCTCCATCAGGTTGAGGTCGACATCCGGAACAATCTCAAAGAGCTTGAGGACCTGATCGAGCATCTGCCGGTGCTGGGCCGTTGCACAAACCCGGACGTCAAACTCTGCCGGCCGGGAACGCATGTGCAGGATCACCGGGGCCAGCTTGATCGCCTCGGGCCGTGTTCCAAATACGAACAACACCTTCAAGGGCATGGCGGGTCTCGTCTCCACCGATCGTCACCACGGGACGCCGCGCTGCCGCGGATCGCTTCCATCGCAGTCGCGCTCATCCTGGCTGCGCGTGGCGCAGCAGCTCTTCAACCAACTCACGTCGTGCCCGGTACACGGCGCTGGCGTCCCCGGAATTCCGCACCACCTGGCGCACGGCTCGGTCGAGCACGCGCTGCGCCCGCGCTGCGTCCCTGCTCCGGCCCGCGCGCCGCGCGGCGTCGACCGCCGCCCGCGTCCGCACCAGGTACTCGAAATCCTCGATCCCTTCGCGCCACGCCTCCCACCGGCGACTGGGGATCAGCGCGTCATCGGCGCACGAGACCGGGCAGCCGTCTACGGGATATACGACCCCGAACGGTCCGACGCCGCGATGCGTGTCGTCCCAAGGGTTGACGTCCGCCGCTCCCGGATCGGCGTAGGACCAGAAACCACACCCGCTCTCGCCCCGCGCGAACGCCCGCCAGGCTTGGAGCCGGTAGTAGCCGTAGGGCGCGAGCGACTTGCTCGGACCGTCGCAGGCATAGGTCCAAACCTGGGCCGTCTTGCGCAGATCCTGTTCCACGGGGGACAGCGTGGCTTCGGGTGGAACGTCCGGCAGGCTCCACAGGTCCACATACGGTGCGACCCGTAGCAGCTGCGCCCCGTCTTCCCCGCCACGACTGTTCGCGAAAATGCGGATGCGCGGATCGACCTCTTCCTTGATGAACCGGGCCAGTTGATAGAATTCGTCCCCGATGTACTCGTCAAACGGGTGCATGGCGAACCGCTCGTAGCCCACGCCGCCCCGGCCCAGGAATCCGACCCACTCGCGCAACCACGTGCGCATCGCGCGCTTCCAGGCCGGGCTCATCCAGGGCGGCAGATTGGCCAGATTGGGCTCCTGGGGCGTGCAGTTCCAGAAAAACAAGTACTGTTCGGCATCCGCATGCCGTCGCAGCGCCTCCGCATGGCCGGAAAAGTCCACGCGCACACGACCGTCGCGATCCGGCTGCGGCAGCGGCAGCTCTGAGCGATCCCCCCAGGGCTGAAGCACGCGGACGTTTATATAGTGCTCGCGGAGATCCTGCAATGCCGCGCCCGTCGCGCGCCGTAGAATCGGCGCCCGTTGGAGGTAGGCCCAATTGACGCTCTTCAGCGTCGGGTGGGCGGGGAACTCGATCGGATCAACCTGGAGACGACCCGGGATGGCGATGTCGGCCAGGGTCGCGCGGTTCTGCTCGTCGGTCGCGCTCAGTCGAAGCGCGAAGTGGTGGAGGCCCGGCCGGAGTGTCCGGTCGTGAAAAGTGAGCCACAGTTGTCCCGTCTGGCCCGCCCCCAGCGTGAAGGCGCCGTCCCGCAGCTTGGCCAGCGCATCCCCGGTAGGACCACAGGAACGACTATGGACCGTCACGGCCTGCCGCAACGTGAAGCCCGCCGCCCAGGCCGGCTGCGTCGTCCCCGCCACCTCCGGGCCGCCGATTCGCGCGGTAAGGTGCAGCGCGGTGGGCCCGCAGTTGAGCAAGTTGACGGCGGCGGACTCGTATTCGCCTTGCCAGCATCGTAGCTCCAGCCCGTCCGACGAGGCTCCCGACGCTGCGAGGTCCTCGGCCGGCGCCAGCCGCGACATGGGGTTGACAACCGCCCAGCGCAGGCGGTGCGGGCCAGAGCCGGCCAGTCGTATGCCGCGCAACTGGTAGAGTTCCACCGTGATCCGCTCGACCTCTTTCTCGTCATACAGACTCTTGCTGGCGCCGAGCGCCGCCCGCAGGCGGGTCAGCCGCTCAGCGAAATCGCCCGGCCCGGGCTGGTCGCCCGCGCGCCGGATCGCCTCAAGAACCGCTTGGGCCGCGGCCCGCCGATGGATGACCGGTAGAACTCGGCTCGCTTCAGCCAGCGACCAGTCATTCTCCACCGCAAATTGCACCTCCGCCGGACGGTGGCGACCGCGCAGGACCTCCAGCTCGTCTACAAATGCGTAAGCGCCGTCGGGTTCTATCAGCAGTCCGACATAGCGCCCGCGAGTTTGCATGGGGCCGACGGTAAACGTGTAGGGCGCCTTCGGCGCGGCTCCAGCGCTCTCGCGATCCTGAGCCAGGCCGAACGAATTGACCGCCCCGGCGACGCGATAGCGGCGGCCGTCGTCGCTGACGAGCACGATGATCGCCGCCGGGTAAAAAACGCCGGCGCGCCCGCCCCCGATTGAACAGATGCGCACCTCGCCGATCGGCTCAACCAACCCAAGATCAATCGTGAGCGTGACCGGGCCGGCGGGCCACGACCAGCCCACCGTTGACTTGTTCGTCCAGTCGGCACCGCCGGTGACGCCATCGGTCAACTGCCGCGCATCATCGGCGTCCGTGCAGAGGGCGTACGACGGCCCGGGCGACAGCGTCATCGTCCGCCCGCGCGCTAGATTCTCACCGCGCGAAGTCTCCTGGGCCGCCTCCGCCGCGCGAATCGCAGGCCATAGCGCCAGCACGGTCAGTCCCCCCGTCACAAGCACGCTTTGTCGCCGCGCCCAAAGAAACAAGCCGCACACACCCTACTCCTGTCGCGCCAGGAGCACCGCGATCCGCTCCGCCGCCCGGCCGTCCCATTTCTCCGGTACCGGCGGCGTCGTCAACGGCGTCGCACGACAGCGGCGGTACTCCGCCACGATCTTCTCGGGGTTCGTCCCGACCAGCGTGTTGGTCCCGCTCGTGACCGTGACCGGCCGCTCCGTGTTCTCACGCACCGTGAGGCACCACACGCCCAGAATCGTCGTCTCCTCCTGAATGCCGCCGGAGTCCGTCAGCACGACCGCGGCCCCGCCCATGAGCTTGAGGAAATCCAGGTAGCCCAGCGGCTCGATGAGCTGGAGGCCGCGAATAGCCTCGATTCGCTGGCGCAGGCCCAACCGCGCCAGGTTGAGCACCGTGCGCGGGTGGATGGGAAAGACTACCGGTAGGTCGCGGGTGATCTGCGCGAGCGCGTCGAGGATGCGGCCGAAAACGACCGGGTCATCCACATTGCCGGGCCGATGTAGCGTCAGCACGTTGTACGCGCGTGGCCGCAGCTTCAGGTCCGCCAGAATGGTCGAGCTTTCCGCGCGGGCCAGATTCGCCCGCAGCGTGTCGATCATCACGTTGCCGACAAAGTGGATGTTCGCTTCCGGCAAGCCTTCGCGCCGCAGGTTTTCCACGCCGCTGGGTTCGCTGACGAACAGCAGGTCTGAAATCGCGTCGGTGAGCAGCCGGTTGATCTCCTCGGGCATCGTGCGATCAAAGCTCCGCAGCCCCGCTTCGACGTGCGCGAGCTTTACGCCGAGTTTGACCGCCACAAGTCCGCACGCGATCGTGCTGTTGACGTCCCCCACGACGACGACCCACTGCGGCTGGTGCTCCAGCACGAGCGGCTCAAAGCGGATCATGATCTCCGCCGTCTGCCGGGCGTGACTGCCGGAGCCGACCTCCAGATTGATGTCCGGCTCGGGAATCTGGAGCTGCCGAAAGAACAGGTCGGACATGTTGTCGTCGTAGTGCTGGCCGGTGTGGACGAGCAGCGGCTGCATCTGCGGATAAGCCGCATACGCCCGCATGAGCGGCGCGATCTTCATGAAATTCGGCCGGGCACCGCAGACGTTGATGATCTTGGCCATCTGAGCTTGCCAGAGCGTCCTGCAACGGCCTCACTAGTCGGCCGGTGCCGGGTGCCTCTTTATATCGAACCCAGCGCGGCCGGACCAGCCCGACGCGGTTGCCGCGCGGGGCTCCAGAAGGAGCGCGATCAGGATCGACCAGAACGGCGTGTAGATCAGGTGGTAGCGCGCCTGCGCCTCAAAGACCGTATGGACCAGCAGTCCACTGGCGAAGACGGCCAGGCTGAACCACGCCAGCGGCTGTCGTGCGAAGACCTCCCGCACACGGCGGATCATGAGCAGCGGCAGCCAGAGCATCAGGCCGAACCACGCGTTCGCGAGCGTGTGCCCGACGAGCTTGAGACCCGTGCCCAGGCGCACGTGGCCATCGCACGCCGCAATGTACGACTCGACCGGCAGCCACCAGTTATCGGAGCCCAGATAGTGCACCTGCTTGCGAGCGGCCGTGCGAAGCGCGTGGAGCGGGTCGCTGCGGAGCGTGTCGATTCCCATCGCAAACCCCAGCGCTGAGAGCTTCCGTTCATCGGCGCCCGCCGCCGCTTCGAGCGTCTGCCACGCCGGCTTGTAGAAGCCGCCCGTGCCGCCCGGCGCCCACGAGTTATAGAAATTCCCGCCGGCGTTCGTCGTCAGCGGCACGAAAGCGTGCAGCGCGGCACAATTGCGGATCGACCACGGCACGATGGGCACCAACGCGGCCAGACCCAGTACCAGCGTACTCCCGGCGGCACGGCGCAGCCCGTCGCCGCGCACCACGAGCCAACCAAAAACTGCCAGCGGAATGAGCACCAGCGTCGGCCGCACGAGGACGGCCAAACCGAGCGCGACCCCGGCCGCCACCCACCGCAACCAGGTGGCTCGTGCGCTGAGATTCCGACCGCGACGTGGAATGAGGGCCAGCGACGCCAACACGAGTGCGACCGTGAGCGCGTCGTAGCTGAGCACATCCACGTGCAGCGTCCGCCAGGGCCATGCCACCACGAGTACCAACGCCAAAGCGGCCGCGCGTGTTCCGGCGTGTACGCGGACCGCCGTCCAGGTCAGTACATCGCCGAGCCCGGCCAGCACGACGTTCGCGAGCTTCGCCACCAGCCACGACGGTCCAAAAACCGCGTAGACGCCGGCGAGGAAGAAGGGATAGCCCGGCGGCCAATACGCGCGCTTCTCGTTGCCGTAGATACCCTGCTCCGCGAGCCGCTTGGCGAGGCCGTGATAGACCACGTTGTCGCTCGTCGGCTCGGTCGGCACCAGGAAAACCCAGGCCAGCCGCACGGCGGTCATGAGCGCGATGAGCAGCAGCACCCCCCTCGCGCGATCCAGCGCTGGCAGCGTGCCGTTCGCCGCGCATTCGAGGCGCCGACGCAAGGTGGAGCTGCGCCACAGAGCCAGCAGCGCGCCGAATCCGAGCACGTGACCCGCACCATACGCGACCGTCGTGCCCCACGACGCGCCGGCCTTCGATACCACATACCCGACCGATGCCCCAAGACTATCGACGACGATGAGCCAAAGCGCTGCCAACCCCAGCCCGAGCAACATTTGCCGCGTTACGTCAACCAGCGCCGCCGGTGCCCGCCCATGCCCCAGCTCGACGGACGTTTCCGGTGTGTAGGGCAGGACGGCGCGCATGAAGGCTACCCGGGTTGCGTCTCGATTGGCGCGGCGACCCCAGCGCCTTCGGCCGGCTATGAGCGCAGGCTTTATAGCACCTTCCGGGCGGCGTTCGCGTCGCGCGTCAGACCCGATAATCGTGCCGACGAGCACCGACCAAACCGGTGCACATCCGCCCGTTGCCTTTCCGTCCCCACGTTTCCTACGCTTCTCGTGGGGCCACACGACGTGCCCAGCGTCGCGGCGGCCCTCACGGTGCACCGGAAGGGATGGAAGCGATGCGGCACGACAGCTCACAGGCCGCGGTGCGCGATCGGTGCGGCGACCCCGCCCCGGCCGCACATCTGGTCGGGAAGCGCCCCGTCCTCGGACGCGGGACGCTGCGCGGACTTTGCGCGGTCTGCCTGCTCGTCATCGTCTACGGGACCGTGGGGCCGCTGGGACTGAACGGCGGCCCGTGGCTGGTGCAACGGGAGGCGTGGAGCTGGGTGCCGCCCTGGCGGCCCACCGACTTCAACGACCTCTTCACCAACTTCGTCGTCTACGTGCCGGTCGGGTTCGCGTTTCGCCTGCTCGTGCGGCGGCGCGGCCTGGTCGGGGCGCCGGACTTCGTCGTGGGGCTCTTCCTATCGCTCGCGCTAAGCTACGCCACGGAAGTGGCGCAGCAGTTCATGCCCGCGCGGTCGGCGAATCTGCGGGACTTCGTGGTCAACGCGGCCGCAGCGCTCGTGGGCGGTCTGATCGCCCCACACGTGCAGCGCTGGCTGCGGCAAACGCACGTGCGGGCGTTCGAGACGCGGGAAGTGAACTCGTGGCGCGTTCTGGCGTGGACATCGGCTGTCGTGACCGGCGGCCTGATGGTCGTACCGCTGTACCCTGCGCCCCTGCACTTCGAGCTTGACCTCACGCGGTCGCTGGACCTTCAGGACGTTCGCCGCTTCGGGATGTTCGTCATGGTGGGCTTCTGCATAACCGCCGCCGCGATCCAGGAGCGCGGCAACACGCCCGCCGCGGTCCGCGCCGCGCTGCGGCCCATCCTGGCGATCGCGGTCATCTTCGAGCTGGCGCAGCTTTACATCGCCACGCACACGTGCGGCCTGCTGGACATGTTCGTCGCGGCTCTCGGCGGCGTGACCGGCTGCGCCGGCGCGACGAAAGCGGCGGAACTGGGGATTATCGGTGACGGCCGACGACCGCCGGCAGCACGCGGACACGGCGCGCACCAACACCTCCAGGCGGTGGCCCTGGTGGCAACAGCACTGTGCGTGCTCGCCTTCGGGCTGCGCCGCCTCACGATACCTAGCCAACCACTCAGCGGCGAGCTGGTCGTTTTCTGGACGCCGTTCCAGGCTCATTTCTCGCAGCCGTTCCACCGCGCCGTGGCGGAGCTGTTCGAGTCGTTTTCCCTGTACGCGTTCCTGACGATGATGGGTCTGCTGCTGCGCGGCGACCGAGGACGCGCGCTGGCGCTACTGGTGGTGCTGAGCCTCGCGACACTGGTCGAGTCGTTGCGGCTGCTGCTCGGCCGCGGCGCCGCGGACGTCACGCCGATCGTCGTCGCCGCGCTCGCGTGGGTCGCCACGACACGCTTCTGGAACGCGCTGACGCCGCAGATGGATCGATTCCGTCGCGCGACCGTCGCATCCACACTGACGCAGGCTTCTTAGCAACCCGTCCCAGATAGCCGATAAAGCGCTGGACCGATGTGCGACGCGCGTGCGTCGTCGTCGTTCAGCGCGCCGGCGGATCATGAATATCGGACTGGACGCCCGCACGGTCTTTTCCCCGCGCCCCCGCGGCACGGGCCGCAATCTGTTCGATGCCTACCGCCTGATGCCCACCCTCCGGCCGACCTGGACGTTCACGCTGTACCATCAACGCGAAGCACGCGAGTGCGCGCTCCTAAGAAATTCCGGGGCGTCGTCAGGGTACGACGCTGGCGGGGTTTACGGTTCAGAATCGTCGAACCAGAAGAGCCGCGGGCTTCAGCCCGCGCGGCCGTCCGCTGAACACGCAGACCCCGCCACCGCGAACCAAGATGTCCGGCTATGGCCCGCGAACGTGCGCACACGTCGGCTCACGCTGCGCGGCGACCGGTTCGACGCCTGGTTCCAGCTCGCGCTGCCGTGGGCCGCGTGGCGCGACGGCGTTGACCTGCTGCACTTTCCCGCCAACGCCGCACCGGCCTGCTGCCCCGTGCCGTACGTGGTCACGATCCACGACCTGATTCCACTCAAGATCGCCGAAGAGCTGCCGCCCCGCGCGCGGCGACGATTTCAGCGCGGCATCGCGCGAGCCGTGCGCCGTGCGGTCCACATCATTACGCCCTCGCGGGCCACGCGCGACGACTTGTGCGCCGACTTCCGCGTCGCGCCGGAACGCATCACGGTCATCCCCTGGGCGCCAGATCGTGCCATCGGCGGCGATGGTGCGCGGCGCGATCCGCTCGCCCAGGAGGCGCTGCGGACGCGCTATCAGCTTGAGCGGCCGTGGCTACTCAACTTCTCCGGCGGCGGCCACCGCAAGAACGCCACCGCGCTGCTGCGCGCCTTTGCACAGCTCGCGCCGCAATGGCGACAGCAGTATCAACTCGTGCTCGTCGGTTGCGAGTCGTCGCGGCGGGCCGCACTGGAAGCGCTGGCCACTGAGCTTGGCATCGCCGCCGACTGTCGCGTCCTGGGCTTTGTGTCGCATGAGGACCTGCCGGGACTCCTGCGCGGGGCGCGCGGACTGCTCATGCCGAGCCTGTACGAGGGTTTCGGACTCCCGATCCTCGACGCCTTTGCCTGCGGTGTGCCCGTGCTGACCAGCGACCGCAGCAGCATGCCGGAAGTCGCCGGCGACGCGGCGGTGTATTGCGACCCAATGTCGCCCGCCAGCATCGCCGCTGGCATCGCCGAGCTGCTGCGCGACGACGTGGCCGAGCGGCTCGTGCGTCGCGGTGGCGAGCGGGTGCGCGCCTACACGTGGGAGGCCACCGCCCGCGCCATGTGCGCCGTCTACGAGCTGGCGCTCGCCCAGGTCCCGCACGCCCGGCGCGCCGGGGAGGTCGCGACATGCCGATGACCGCCGTCGTCTTCTGGATCGTCTATGTGGGGGGCATCTGCGCGGCCGTCATCTACCCGGTCGTCGGCGTTGCGCTCTACATTCTGGTCTATCATCTGGACCCGGAGACACAGTGGTGGGGTCGGACGTTCGACCAGGCTGGGATTCGACCTTCGATGACCGTCGCGGCCGCGACCGTAGTGGGGATCCTGCTGCGCCGGCCGCGCTTCACCGACGGCGCGCGCCAGTTCCCGCTGCCAATGGTGCTGATGCTGGCACTGGTCGGCTACGCGCTTCTGACGCTGATGTGGGCCACGCCGTCGTGGGCCCTGACGGGGTTCATGGCGGAGAAGGTCGCCAAGCTCGGCGTCTTCATCCTGATTCTGGTGCGATGCGTGCGGCGGCCCGAGCACTACCAACTGGCGTATCTGAGCTGGCTGGCGGGCGTCGCATTTCTGGGCTATCAGGCGTGGGGCGGAATCGGCGCCGACGTGGGCGGGCGGCTGGCGTGGGGCCTGGGTGGTCCGGACTTCGGCACGTCCAGCGGCCTGGCCACGCACCTGGTGGCGACCCTGCCGCTGCTGGGCGCGCTGTTCTTCATGTCGCCCACCTGGTGGGGGCGCGGTTTCGCCCTCCTGGCCGGCGCGCTGGCCGTCAACACGATCATCATGACGCGTACGCGCAGCGTGCTCGTGGGGCTCGCCGCGATGTGCATGGGCGCCGTGTTCTGGCTCCCGAAGGGCTATCGCGCCAAAGGTCTGGCCGCCATCGTCGTCGGCACGGTGCTCGCCGTGCAGCTCACCGACCCGGCCTGGTGGGCCCGTATGGAGACGGTCCAAACCTACCGGCAGGACAGCTCGGCGGTCAGCCGCCTGGTCTTTTGGCGGGCCGCCCTGGAGATGGCGCACCAGCAGCCGCTCGGCATCGGCCTCGGGCAGTTTCGTTTGCGGATCCAGGAATTCCTGCCCGGCAGCCGGGGCGAGCACAGCGCCCACAGCACGGCGGCCGAATGCCTGGCCGAGCTCGGCGTGCCGGGTTTCGTCCTGCTCATCCTCCTCGTCGTCGCGACCTTCCTGCGGCTCGGGCGCATGCGACGCGCCGGGCACGAGTTCGCGTTGGAAAGCCCGATCGAGCTGGGACCCTGGACCACGCGCTTCCACCTCGGCTGGCATGCCATGGCGCTTCAGGCGGCGCTCGCCGGCTACCTCGGCTGCGCCCTGTTCACGTCGCGGATGTGGGCCGAGGACTTCTGGATGTTGCTGGCGCTCGCCGTCAGCCTGCAAAACGTGCGCCTGCACATGCAGGCCCGCGCTGCCGCCACAGGACCCGCCGCCAGCGCTCCGACGGCCGCCGCACCCGTCGCGCGCACGCCCGCGCTCCCAGGCGTACCGGCTCCAGCGGGGGCCTGGCCCGGCGAAGTTCCGTACCGCGCTGCTGCCATTCAGCCGAACCCGGGCCCAGCCGAATGAATCAAAAGAGCCGGGCGCTCCCGCGGGCGGAAGCGCTGCGCGCCGGGTGTGCCGTACGACACCGGCTCGTTCGTGGTGGCCCGTCATGCGACTGCTGATCGCCAGTTTGCACGAGCCCTGGCCGCTCAATGGCGGAGGCCGGCTGCACCTTTATCACGTTCTGGACCAGCTCGGCCGGCGCGCCGACGTGACCCTCGTGCTGCCGGTCGCCGCGGAGCATCGCGAATGCTTGCCGCGGGGTCTGCGCGTGGAGGTGACTGCGACCGGCGTCGGACCGGACGGCTTGGCCGCCGCAACGCTCCCGCGCGGGCCCTGGCTCAGCCGGCTCGCGGCGCGGCACTTCGGCTACGACGCGGGCCTCGCGGCGTGGCTGCATCAGCACGCCCGGCCGGCGCGGTTCGACGCCGTGTTGCTGCACGGCGCGGTGCTCGGGCAATACGCCCACCTCTGCCACGTGCCCGTGGTGTGGGACCCCGTGGACGAGCTGGTGCTGCACGCCGTGCGCAAGGCCCAGTTCGGACGCTGGTACCGCTGGCCGGCCGCCCTCCGTCATGCCGTACTCTATGCCCTGTACGAGCGCAACGTCGCGCGGCGCGCCGCGGTCACAACGTTGGTCTCGAGCGTCGATGCGGCCTATGCGCGCCGCTGGGTGGGCGACGCAGCCATCGCGGTCATTACCCACGGCGTCGACCTGGATTACTTTCGTCCGACCGACACCTCTGCCGAGCCCGGCACCGTGGCCTTCGTCGGCTCGCTGGAGTTCCCGCCCAACGTCGACGGCATCCGCTGGTTTGCCAGCCAGGTCTGGCCGGAACTGTGGCAGAGCGGAGCCGCGCGGCGGCTGCTCGTCGTCGGACGCCGACCCGTCGCGGACGTGCGGGCGCTGACCGCGCAGCCGGGCGTCGAGTTGGCCGCGGATGTGCCCGACGTGCGGCCGTACCTGACGCGGGCGGCGGTCGTCGTCGTGCCCACGCGCCAGGGCGGCGGGGTGAAAAACAAGGTTCTGGAGGCCTGTGCGATGCGACGGCCCGTCGTCGCGAGTCCGCGGGCGCTCGGCGGGCTCAGCGCTCGGGTCGGTGTGGACGTACTGGCGGCCGAAACGCCTCGACAGTGGCTCGCCCAACTCACGCGTCTGCTGACCGATCCCGACGAGGCGGCGACGATCGCGGAAGGCGGGTACCGCTGGGTGCAGCGCGCCCATCGCTGGGCGACCACGGGCGGGCGGCTTTACGCCCTCTTGTCGCGCGCCGCCGCGCCTGCGCCGCGCGATCGGCCGACACCGCTCGATGAGCCGCTTGCGATGCCCCGGCGGGGCGCGCGGGGGACACCATGAGAATCGCGCTCCTGATTGACAGCCTGGCCGGCGGCGGCTCGGAAGGCGTCGTGCACCGCCTCGCGCAGGGGCTGGCCCAGCGCGGCCACCGCGTCTTCGTCTACTGCCTGAAGCAGGCCGGCCCGACCGTGGACCCGTTATGCGGCGCCGGCGTGGCGATTCGCGAGGCGCAAAGTACCGGTCTCGACCCGACGCTCCCGTGGCAACTGGGGCGCTGGCTCCGCCGCGACGGTGTCCAAATCGTCCACGCACATTCCTGTGCGGCGCTCGTGTGCGTCTTTCCGGCGGCCAAACTGCTCAACCGGCCGTTGGTGCACGTCCGACATGGCTGGGCGCTTGGTTACGGCGACCGCTACAGTCGCTGGGCCGATCGCCTGAGTCCGTTCGTAAACGCCGTGGTCGTCAACGGTGAGTCGGGCCGCGCCAGGCTGCCGCGCGACCGCGTCGCGCGTCGCGCCGTGCACATTCCCAACGGTATCGATGTCGCCCCGGCGCCGCCCGCCGAAGCGCGACCAGCGCTCGAAGCCCTGTGCGGGCGCGCGCTGCGCGGGCCGGTCATTTTGACGGTCGCGAATGTCCGGCCGGAAAAGGACACGCTCGGGTTGCTCGAAGCCTTCGCACACCTGCGGCGTGGG
>Ga0214473_10001846_pt1 | contig 27024 bp, 24 predicted proteins | sample RVTome_7_FD_203509 | JGI IMG/M metagenome (GOLD analysis project Ga0214473, IMG submission 203509) | Soil microbial communities from uranium-contaminated site in the Upper Colorado River Basin, Wyoming, United States - RVT98D197 | ecosystem: Environmental > Terrestrial > Soil > Contaminated >...
TATTTCCTTTCTGCTCATTGGTAATGTCTCCATTTATCCTCCTGCTTAACATTATCTCGCAGGAAGGAAGGGGACATTTCTACTTTGCCTATAATAGGAACTTACTACTTTGCGCTGACATTTTGATTGAATTTTTTTTACAACCGCCTCGTAGGTTGTTACAATCCTCTCGCTTCCGCCATTCGACTCGCCCCGGTGAAGTTCGCTCATGGCAAGCCAATTCTCAAAAAGCCGAACCGAACCTTAAAAAGAGAACCACTCCCATCCTTTTAACATTACTAGCCTTGTTATAATTGTTTAATGAACATGAGAAATCTAGCCTGCTTTTTGCCGCTACTTTTATTGTTCGTCATTGTCCTATCTGGATGTAATAACGAAGTATCACTCAAAAAAACTACATGGCAAGGGACTTATTATCCTGGCGGGTGTTTAACTTGCGAGAAAGATTACGTTTATAGCCCAACCTTTGATAATTTTGAAGATTGTAAAACATGGGTACTAAACAAAAAAGGTAGCTCCGAAGACAAAGTAACCTGCAGTAAGAACTGTAAAAATCCTAATGAGGATGGAATGAAAAAATGCCAAGAAGTCATCAGAAATTGGGAAGCAATTCCCGGAGCTAGCGTTACCTTTGAAAATTATAAAGAATAAATTTTTATGCTTGGTCTTCTATGTTTACCTTCATTATACTGCTGCCTACCTACATTTCACAAGCAAAATATATATTCTTACCTCTATGAAAAATGTAACAACGATCGCATTGTTAGTTCTTATTGCTATCGCCCTGCCAGGATGTTCTATTTCTTATGAGAAAAAACCATTCTTTACTGGCACAGAAAAACTCATGGTCTGCAAGAGGCCATACTCTAACAATATATCCTGCTACAATTTAAACGTACGCAATAACGGTGACGAAGCCATGACAGTTTTTTTTGAAAATGGAGGCATGATTGATTTAGAGAATATGTACTGTACGAAAACTATCCACGATGATGATATTTGCCAGGGCAAAGATAATGAGAGCAATATATGGGACGTTCTCCCCATTGAAACAAATATTATCTGAGTGGATTTGTTTGCTCACAAGAAACAGGTACTATGATTTCGTAACCTATATTACTATTATTCCCAAAAAGATGATCAATAAAAAGGAACTCTGTAAGTTTCTGGTTAAAGCGAAGAAATCGACTTACGCGGCCGGGGAAAAAGCCAAGAAAACTATCGGAGAGGATAAATCGACGACATTGGTCTTTGAAGATAGGGACTGGAAATATCACGATAATTATTTTGGCGGCGAGCCGTTTGGCGGCCGTGAAGTCGTCTTTCTGAAAAATGAGCCGGTTTATATTATGACCTATTACGGCTGGGCCGCGGAATCAATTTCCGACTACGAGAAGGTCTACGGCGTTTTGCAAAAAGCATTGTCACTTATTCCAGAGGATAGGCCGTTTCGCGGTCCCACCGAATACCGCGAGGCCGATTTTATTTACAGAAATTTATCCACTGGTGAAATCGATAACTTCTCTGGCGAAGAAACTATCTGCCAATCCGGAAAAGAAATTTACAAAACAAAATATATCGGCGGCTTCGTAAATCAAAGATAATAAATGAAAATTGCGGTTTGCGGGAGTATGGCGTTTGCCAAGGAAATGGTTGATGTTTCAATCAATCTTAAAAGATCAGGCCATGTTTGTTTCATTCCTCATGATGCGATTGCTCATGTGACGGGTAAAATAAAGAAAGACAGTAGCTCCGAAGGCATCCACAAGAAAATTGCCAAAGACCTCATAAGACGACACTATAACTACATTAAAAAATCGGACGCGGTTCTGGTGCTCAACTACGGCAAAAAAGGCGTTAAAAACTACATCGGGGGCAATACATTCCTGGAAATGGGCTTCGCCCATGTACTACGCAAACCTATCTATCTCCTAAATCCCATCCCCGCCATGGGTTATACCGACGAAATTATGGTCATGCGGCCAACAATCCTCGACGGCGACCTCTTAAAAATCCCCACGCCCTGAACCGGCATAAACACACCTACGAGGTGTGTTTATCGGTTAGGATATGCCAATTATACCTGTTATTCTTTAAACCCGAACACACCTACGAGGTGTGATTGCGGTTCGGTAAAGGAATGCGGATTGTCGCGTATAATATTGGTGGTAAAATAATAATATAGTAGAAAACAATAAACATTAAAAGGAGGGAGTATGAGCTTAAAGCAGGTATTTAAGGACGCGGTTGAGGGTACCGGTGAAGTGGCGGAAGCGTTAATGTCGGCATCGGCTGGTGTCGTCAAAGAAGGGACGCACGACATAGCCGAGGTCTTCAAAGCGGTCATTGAGCTCGGCAAAGAGGGCGCGGTTGATGTGACAGTTGGTGTTAAGAGCGTCTTCATCGCATCGGTCAATGCATTGAAAGAGACCGGTAAAAGCACGAAAGATGCCGTCGCCGAGGTGACCGCCGGCGCCGAAAAAGCCGTGGGCGAGGTTAGTAAAGAGGGACTTGAAGCAGTCGGTGGCGCGGCCAAGAAAGGCATCGAAGAAGCCAAAAAGGTCGTCAAAACTCCCTTCGAAAAATAAAACCTACCGGCTTACGTACACCTCGGAGGTGTACGTGGGTTGTTAGCTGTCGCTACTATAGGTTAAATACTTCTAATAATATAATTCCAGCTCGGCGGGTAACCGCCGAGCTGGGTGGTAAGTGGAACTTTCACTAGCCGTCAAACACACGCCTCCTTCGCGGCGGTAGCGGAAAGGGAGCGGGCCAAATGGGGACACCCTTCGCAGGAAGGACTCACTGACACTTGGGCTCTCGACTCTCTGTAGCCGAGAATGAACATCCTGGATGGCCAAGTTACGGCCAAAGCATGTGCGGCTTCTTTTTCCCCAAAACGCCATGACTTCAGCGTTCCGAGAACATAGCTGTTTTCCGCACTTTGCCCAATCCCCGCACACTCCCAGAAGGCGTGGGTAGCCAAGGCCAGTATCTTGGCCGCCTTAAACGTTCCCAGTGTCAGGCAGGTGGCGACTGTCTCATTGATCTCTCGTAGAACTTCCATCCACGTATCCTTCAACTGCCCAACAAGAGAATCGTACTCTTCTCTGGGGTCGTCTTTCTGGGACCGCAAAGCCGTAACTGCCTCCCACAGCTCCCCTGAAAAAGGCCCTGTGGAACCCCATTTGTAACTGAAGCGCGCGAAGCCCGGAACCTCCACCAGAAACGTCTCTACCAAGAGCACGGCATACTCGAGGCGCAGGTAGCTCTCTCCAGTCCGACCTTTGATCGCGACGAAACCCTCAAGGAGTTCTTCAGGGAGCGTGAACCAGCTACAGGAAGAGTCATCCCTGAAATCCCTGCGAGCTTCCTCTAGGAGAACTCTCAAGACACGCCGGTAACACCTACATCTCGTTACCAAGCTTAATGCTCCCAGAGAGGGAGTATCCTTCTGTAATGCCGCAGCTTCCAAGCTCATGATTTGTTACCTCCGTTTTCACTGGGTGGGATTCGCAAACGACGCCCAAGGCATCGCTGATAATTTGTCAATTTGCATCACTCGCAAGTTAAACGCGACGTTAGCAATTTCAATATAGCACAATAATATATCGCTCGAATACACGCGAATCCAAATCACGCTAATACACACGAATGGAAACGCTAATTACACTCGAATAAGACACGCGAATCGGCACGCTCACGCCTACACTCACAACTTCGTCGGGGCTACGGACGGGCAGGAAATCGTGGCCTACAAAAGCCTAGCGCTACACCCAAACTCTATTTTTTGAACCTGCAAATTGCACACTTCGGAAGTGTGCAGAGGGTTCTCGACCCCATTGGGACTCGAACAATATTTTCAACAATCCAACTAGGCGCGTTCGACGTAGGTGGCGGTTTGGGTGTTGACGCGTACCACATCTCCCGACTTCACGAAGAGCGGGGCGTTGATTCTGGCGCCGCCCTCAAGCTCGATGATTTTTGTGACATTGCCCTGCGCCGTATTGCCGCGCACTGCCGGCTCGGCGTAGGTTACTTTCAGTTCAACTTTAACGGGGAGCTGGATATTAATCGGCTTATCGCCATATAACAATACTTCAACCTCCATTCCGTCTTGCAAAAACTTTGCCGCCGCGCCCACTGTTTTTTTATCAAGTGAACATTGGTCAAAGTCGTCTTGCAGCATAAAATTAAGCTTATCTCCCTCGCTGTATAAAAACTGGGCACGGCGACGGCTAATCTCCGCGGCTTCAACGCTATCATTGCCTTTGAAAGTTTGGTCATAAATCGCGCCGCTCGTTAGCCCGCGAATTTTTGTGCGCAATATTGAGCCGCCTCGCCCAAGTTTTGTTTGCTCACGCCAAATAATCTGCGCCGGCTCGTTCTGCCAGAGAATATAAGTACCAAACTGTAATTCAGAAATAGTTAGCATAGGATAAATTACAAATTCCAAACATCAAGCATCAAATAAATTCGAATATTCAAGCTCCAAACTTCGGATTTTGTATTTGGAACTTATTTGTGATTTGTTATTTAGTGCTTGCTGTTTTACCGTTTGGTATACGGCAAGAGCGCCAGGAAGCGGGCGCGCTTGATGGCTTCTGTCAAGAGCCGCTGATGCTTGGCGCAAACTCCGCTGTCGCTTGACGGTTTGATTTTTCCCCAATTCGTCAAATAACGGCCGATGTTCGCGTCTTTATGGTCTATGACTTTGACGGTTTTTTTGCAAAACCAGCATTTTGTGTGAGGCATAGTTTCCTTCGATTAAATAATTCTTAATAATAAACAATACTATTTCCTTTTTACTCTTCTCAAAACCCATACTGTTCAAATACCAAATTCCAAATGACAAATTCCAAATAAATTACAAATACTCAAAATCCAAATTGGCAATTGAAAATTGATAATTAACTGGATGTTGCTATTTGTTATTTCTAAAATGGGATGTCGTCGAGGTTGATTTCGCCTTCGTCGGCGGCATCGCTTTTCTTTGCTTCTTTTTCTTTGTCCGGCTTTTTTTCTTCCTTATTTTCGTCAGCGCCTTCGTCCGCTTTGGGTACTGCCGGCGCCGGCGCGCTGGCCGGTTCCGCGGACGGCGGCGCGGCCGGCGCCGAAGCGCCATAATCCCCCGATACTTCGCCGCGGGCGCTCAACGCGATGATATTCTCCGCGATGATTTCGGTCCGTTGGCGGCGGCTGCCGTCTTGAGCTTCCCAGCTTCGTGTTTGCAATCGCCCCTCAACATAAACCTTTGTACCCTTTTTGATGATAGTATTGGCAATCTCGCCCAGTTTGCCCCACGCGGTAATCTCGTGATATTCCACCGCTTCCTGCATCTCTCCTGCCTGGTTTTTCCACCTTCGGTTGGTCGCCACCGCGAAGTTCGCTACCGCTTGGCCGTTTGGAGTGTAGCGCATCTCGGCATCGCGGGTCGCGTTACCCAGTACCATAGCTCGATTGAGATTTAACATCATGCACCTCCGTGCATTAACTCTTAACTAATGGCTTTATTCTTTCAATAATTCTTTCAGTTTTCCCTCGAGCTGCGCCAAACGCTCCTCATCGGAAATTCCCTCCGCTTTCTTCGCCGGTTTGGCAGCGGGTTTGCGGGCGGTAACTTTTTCGAGAGACGCGACCGCTTTTTCAGCAGTTTTAACCGGTTTTTCGGGAGTAACTTTGATTTCTTTCCGCTCCGCTTCCGGCTTCGCGGCTACCTTTATTTCCGAAATAGCCACGGCACCCTTTGGCTCAAGTGTTTCCCTTTTAACCGGCCTATACTCCACTATCGGCTTGGGCTCATAAACTCCCTTGACAATAAGGGCGCGAATAACGAGCGGATTCAGCCTCAACGCTCGGTCAAGGCCGGCAATCGCCGCGCCATCGAGCTCCGCGACAATGGTAGCGTAAAAGGCGCTTTTGACTTTGCCGATGGGGTAAGCCAGTTCTTTTTGTCCCCAAACTTTAGCCGAGACAATTTTGCCTTCGGCTTTTTCGATGGCTTTCTCCACCGGTTTGCCGGCAAGTACTGACTCATCAGCCACTAAATAAGTAATTTCGTATTTTTCCATCAATATTATCTCCGTATTAAATCTTAATATACGACTTACGCAAAAAATAGTTAATATTGTTCGAGCCCCAGCCTGTCCTCTGAAGCTTCAGCGAAGGAGGATGAGGCGAGAACTCTATCGGCAGTAGTTCTCGTCGCAGACTCCTCGAACCATAAAAACGCAAGTCGTGTTATAACTTTAAACTAATCTGCCATACATTTAGCAGATAAATTTTCTGTCTTTGTGGCGCTCAAGGTGGCTTGAACTATAGTCCCAAGCCGAGCCCCCTCTCCGCCCTCGGCGGCTCCGGGGAAAGACATCTCTACGACATATAAATGCTACCATAGTCGCATCGATAACGCAACACCCATCGACTGGGTTGTCGCGCTTATTTTATTCGCCCGCAATGACACCTAATTATTCGAGTGTAATTAGCGTCCTATCCGCGTAAATCAGCGTTATTGCATCGGCGATAATCCGCGTTGACAGCAGGACTGTAAAGCGTACTTGACAAATTTCGAAAGAGTGTGTTAATTTTAGATATGCGGAAGGTGGTTGAGTTTTCCCCCTTACTCGCTATCTTCCGCTTTATCCTCCGTAGCTTTAGCGAAGGAGGAACTTCGCGCGGCAGGCCGCAAATCCGAAAGTTACAAGTATCAAGAACTATAACCAATGAAAGGAATATCCATGAAAGTTAAGCCGCTGGGCGATAAAGTATTCTTGCAGCCGCTCAAAGAAGAAGAAAAGACCAAGAGCGGGCTCTATCTTCCCGACAGCGCCAAAGAAAAGCCCAAACAGGCCAAAGTTTTGGCAGTGGGCGAAGGTAAATATATAGAAGGCAAGCTGATGCCGCTCGCCGTCAAAGTCGGCGACACCGTTCTTATCAAAGAATGGGGCGGCGATGAAATCAAAGTTGACGGTGAGACATATAAAATCGTTGAGGAAAATGACATTTTGGGCATCGTTGAATAACGATGCTAAAATCAGAAGCACGAATATCGAAGCACGAAACAAATCTTAAATACAAATGTATTAAATAATAAAAAAATTAATTAATCGGTATTATTTCGAATTTCGAATTTCGAATTTCGAATTTCGAGTTTTCACCGGAGGTGAAATATGGCTAAGCAAATTCAATTTTCCGAAGAGGCGCGCGCCGGCTTGAAAAAGGGTGTCAATATCCTGGCCGACGCCGTAAAAGTTACTCTCGGTCCCAAGGGACGCAATGTCGTCCTTGACAAGGGCTTCGGTTCGCCGACCATCACGAACGATGGCGTGACTATTGCCAAAGAGATTGAGCTCGAGGACAAATTCGAGAATATGGGCGCCCAACTCGTCAAAGAAGTTGCCGAAAAAACCAATGACAATGCCGGCGACGGCACCACTACCGCCACCATTCTGGCCCAAGCGATGGTTAATGAAGGGCTCAAAAACGTAACGGCCGGCGCCAATCCCATCGCTCTGCGTCGCGGTTTGGAAAAAGCCGCTCGCGTCGTGACTAAATCCTTGAAAGCAGCGGCCGAAACGGTTTCGGGACACGAAAAAATCGCCCAAGTGGCGGCGATCTCCGCGGATTCGCAGGAAGTCGGCAAACTGATTGCCGACGTCATAGACGAAGTGGGCCGCGACGGCGTCATCACCGTCGAAGAGTCGCAAACGCTGGGGCTCGATAAAGAGGTAGTTGACGGCATGCAATTTGACCAAGGTTATGTCAGTCCCTATATGATGACCGACACCGGCCGCCAGGAAGCGGCCATGGCCGACCCGTTCATCCTACTCACCGATAAAAAAATTAGTTCCGCCCAAGACATCGTGCCGATTCTGGAAAAAGTGGCGCAACTCGGTAAAAAGGACTTGGTGATGATTGCCGAAGATGTTGACGGTGAGGCATTGACAACTTTAGTTCTCAATAAATTGCGCGGCGTCTTTAACGCGCTCGCCGTCAAAGCCCCCGGTTTTGGCGACCGCCGCAAAGAAATGCTCCAAGACATCGCTACTCTCACGGGAGGCGAAGTGGTGAGCGAAGAAACCGGCGTCACATGGGAAAATGTGACGGTGGAGATGCTCGGCAAGGCGCGTAAAGTGGTGGCCGATAAGGACAAATGCACCATTGTGGACGGCGCCGGCGACCCTGCCAAAATCAAAGCGCGCGTCGCGGCCATCCGGGCGCAAATCGAAAAATCCGACAGCGACTTTGACCGCGAGAAATTGCAAGAACGCTTGGCGAAGCTGGCCGGCGGCGTGGGCGTCATCAAAGTCGGAGCGGCCACCGAAGTTGAGCTTAAAGAAAAGAAACATCGCATAGAAGACGCGGTCAGCGCCACTAAGGCGGCGCTTGAGGAAGGCATAGTATCCGGCGGCGGCGTGGCGCTCATCGACGCCATTCGTTCGCTTGACGAGCTCAAAAATCTCGAAGACGAAGAAGAAAAAGTCGGCGTCGCCATCCTGCGCAAGGCGCTCGAGATGCCCATTCGCCAAATTACCATCAATGCCGGCAAAGACGGCTCGGTCATCATTGAAGAAATCCGCCGTAAAGAAAAAGGCGTCGGTTACGATGCCGCTTTAGACCGCTATGTCGATATGATTAAGGCCGGCATTATAGACCCGCTTAAAGTTACCCGCTCGGCGCTGCAAAACGCCACCAGTGTCGCGGCCATGATTCTAACCACCGAAGCGGTGGTAACCGACCTGCCGGAGAAGAAGGAAGCCATGCCGCAAATGCCCGGCGGCGGGGAGATGGGGTACTAAGATAAGTTAAAAGTGAAAAGTTAAATGTTAAAAGTTGTGGAGGCAGATTTCAGGGTCTGAAATTCGAACGCCAGAAGCCCTCCGTCGCTTCCAACTTCGCCTAGGCTTCGCTGGACAAGTAATCTCTTGCAGTATCCTAATTATAGGAATCTGCAATTAGATTGCGCTTTGAAGGGTTGTTTGCCAGAGGATAGCTGAGGGCAAACAAAAAGAGCCCCGTTCCGCGAATCGCGGGACGGGGCTCTGTGTGGGGCGCGGAGGATTAGCGCCGCGGGGGACCGAAGTAGTTGTTGCCGCCGAGAGGCACCGTATGTATGATGGCGCCGCCCGTGTAAACACCGCTGCGGCGCGGCGCGGCCGGTGGTGATTCCTTCCCAAGACCCAGTGTCAGAAGCTTGTCCAGTGACAGGTCGCCGGCGTTCATCGACACCTCTCGTCGGTCAATGCCCATCATAAAAGGCCCAAGCCGCTTCTCACGATGAGAGGCGGGCTCGTTGTCCATAAGCTCGAGGTTTTCCACCATCTGACTCGGCAAACAGCGAATCATTGCCTTGTCGGTGGTGTGAATGTACACAGCCCTGTCAAAATCCATTTGTCCCGGAGCTATCCGGGGCTCGCCTTTTTCATTCTGCCCCCTGACAAGCAACTTTGGCCCCTGCCATATGTCCACTAGCGAATCGTCACTCATAAGGCAGTTCTCCGACAGGGCGGTAACGGTCAGACGCGGGTCGCGGATGGCTTCGGCGACCATGGCGCACTCCGCCTCGTAGCGGTCGGCGCGGCAGGTCACCGGTCCCGACAAGCTCAAAATGGTAATCTGATACCATCTCTTTGCCTCTGTGAGGAATAGACCGTGAAAGTCAGCGCCGGCGGTCGGGGCGAGGTCCTTGAACGGAGGCATAAGCAAGTCGCGTTTGATGATACCCATCGCCTCCATAGACATCTCGTCGGTCGTGCTGTTGAAGAACTCTACCCCGTCTATATCGTCGAATTTGTTCTTATAGACGGTGTACATGTGGCCTGGGTTGGCCTTGTCCCTCAAGTATGGGTGCGCCACAACAACCGCCAGTCCCGCGTCGTGCATCATGCGCGCGACCTGCGCTTGGGCATCGTCAAGACGAAGCGTCTTCTCCCCATCTTTGTACGGCTCAAGCCGCACCCCCAGATAGTTCCGCAGGTCATTGTTGAGCCGCGGCGTCGCGAGCCCTATGCCTAGTAAATGAACATAGTTGCCCGAGCCGTCCGGGTCGTAGACACGGTCACTGAAACCGCCCAGCGTCACTTCGATGCCGGGAACCAGCAGTACGCCGCTGGCTTCCGACATAGCGCGGCAGGCCTGGATGTAGTTACTGTCACCCGACTCCTTGGGCGCCGCCCCGATGAGAGGACGATAAGCGGCGTTTATGACCGGTCCCGTGAAGTTGGAGATGAAACTGTGCGCGAGGTAGTCCGTAAACCTCTCTCGCGGGATGTTGATACAGTCAAGGTGCTCGGTCATTACCACGACCTGCACCCCGCAATACTGGGCGGCCACGGCGGTTCGGGCAAGGTCAAAAGTCCCGTCGCTGAAATTGCCGTGATAATGGAGTAAAGCTGAAGTCGCGTAATCGGCCGGGCCGTAAAAGCCCGACATGTCCCTTATGAGCTCCGCGCGGTCAACGCCTTGCGCCCAAGACCCAGTCAAGAGAAGTACCAGCAACACTACCGCAACCAGCAGTTTCTTCACTACCCGTCACACCCTTTGGTTTGCGTTGTCTCGCGTTGTCAACGAGCAAAGCTCGTATGCTCCAGAGTAACAATAACCGCCCGAAAAATCAACTTGTCCGTAAAAAGTTGTATAATAAAACTATGATAAATAATTTTTTCAACGCCTACTTCACCGCCTTCGACACCATACCTGTGAGCTTAAGAACTATCGCGGCGGTCATAGTCGTTGTTATTTTAATACTCATTTTTATTAACTTTGTCCGAAAAAGCTTGGTTTGGCTACTCATTTTTCTCTTGCTTGTTCCGACAGCCCTGCCCGCCGTCAAACAAATCGGCCTCTCGTTTTACACCGGCGTCATCCAGCCGCTCCTGCGCTAAATTATGAGTTCGAGGAGGGAGAGAGCGCCGTTCTCGCTTGTCCTTTGCTTTTTATCTCGTTGTGGCGAATAACGACTCTGTTGGGTTCGATGCGCACAACCGTTGCCCAGTTGATGATTCTATTTGGACCCCAAAAACCTTTGACGAAAAGCTGTACAAGCTGACCGGTCGTGGCATCGAAGCAAAAGTTATTTACTCGGCCTATTCTTACGCCCCCGGACGACACAACGGGCAGACCAACGAGATGAAAACTGTCCTTCATTAGTTGGTTAACCCGCACGATTTCCAGCGGCGCGAGCATTTGTTCCTTCGACCCTATGACAATGCCGCTCTCCTCAACCGCTCGCACATCTTGCCAGCCAACCACTTTCTGACCTTTCTTAAAAATGCCGGTTCCAACCACCAGCGCCAACACTCTGCCGTCCTCTGGATTGACAACGACATCGCGCGCCGTCCCAACTTTCGCTTTTTCTTCAAGCGCGCCCACCGGCCGACCAATAATATCCGACCGCAATAATTTCATAGCATTCACCCATGAAAAGTCGTTATACTGTTCGAACACCGAAGGTGCGAGAACTATCAGCCATGATGGGTAGTTCTCGCCCCACTGGGGCTCGAACAATAAAATCAGCCACCAAAATTTTGAATTTTGATTTTTGATTTTTGATTGATTTTCATGTGCCGCCAAATCCACCAAATCAGACATAATATTATCACCACCAGTATCACCCAATCGGCGCCGCGAAAATAGCTTTCCAAACTTTCCCAATTATCACCGAGTATTTTACCGACCCATGCTAGGCCGGTACTCCAAATCACCGAACCGACAAACGTATAAACCAGAAAAATGCTAAGCGGCACACCGGCGATGCCGGCCGGAAAGCTGATGAACGTTCGTACTACGGGTAGCAGGCGCGAGAAGAACGCGATGGAGTAGCCATAGCGGCGAAACCACTTTTCACCGGCTTCGACATCGCGCGGCGAAAGCAAGATATAGCGGCCATAAGCGCGCACCAATTTTCGCCCGCCTTTATAGCCCAGCCACCACGAGAATGCCGAACCGATGGTGCAGCCGATGCCGCCGGCCAATCCAGCCAGCCAGATATTCATCTCCCCCAGTGACACCAAATACCCGGCGAAAGGCATAATCACTTCGCTGGGCAAGGGAATGTTTGCGGATTCGAGCGCCATCAGCCCCACAATCCCTAAGTAGCCGCCGGAGCTGATGGTGCTGATTATAAAACTGCCGATCGCGGCAAGAATCGCGTGGGCCATTAGCTAATTCCAAAAAGCGAATAAACAACATAGACGATTACCGTGCTTAGCATCATGCCCGCGACTACCTGCGCCACCGTATGGCGCTTAGTTTCCACCCGCGACCACATAACAAAGGGCGGCAATATAAACGCGTACCAAAAGGCAAAGCCGCTCAACATATTGATTGTCATTACAATCGCGGTAATCGCGAGAGCGTGGATGCTGATTTTCCAAAACAGTGTGATGAATGAAGCGACGAGAAGAATTAATAACACGCTCATAATAAACAGGATTATTTGTGTCGGGATATCCAGTTTATAAAAAACCAAAATTGTTACTATCATTCCGAAGCACGCCACTATAAAGGGCCCGAAGCGGTCTTGGCGGCGGCTTAAACGCAGGTCTTTTATGTGGCCGGCTCGTCGAGCAAGCCAAATATAGAACGCCGGCGCCGCACCGATTAATGACACGGAGAAAGCGAACCACTGAAAACCCGAGGCGTAATCGGGCGCGAAGTGAAAAACAACATAAAACAGAGATAGTCCAATGACAATTATTGGACTTGAAAAAACCGATATTAGTTGCGCTATGTTGCGAATTACGGCCATAGGCCTTAAGCTAATTTTATCTTCGCCATTAATCTGATAATGGGACTATAAAGATAGGGTGTCAACCAGCCGCCGAGTTTATGGACGACTAGAGCTGCCAGCACACCCACTGCCACGCCGCCGATAATATCGAGCGGGTAATGCACGCCGACAATAACGCGGCCGATACCGGTCACAAGTGTTATGGCTATGAGCCAGCCGCCTAACTTGCGATAGCCAGAGAGCCAGGTTGCCGTCGCTAAAGCCGCGAGCAAAGCCACATGGTCTGAAGGGAATGAATAGTCGGGCCGATGAAAAATTACTTCTTTGAGGCCGATGTCGGCCACAAACGGCCGCGAACGGTACCAGATATAGTGGCTAATGATGTAGGTTAATGCCGGCCAAGCCACCATGCCACTAAAAAACGCCTGAATAGCGGCTTTTTGCGAACGTTTGGCGTAAAACCAGAGCGCCAGCAAAATTATCGGCACTAAATAAACCAAGTAAACTGCCAGAAACGATATTACGGCGTCAAACCAGCCCCAGTGGCCGACAACGCTGTTGGCGGCGCGCAATATTCGGTCATCAAGATTGAGGATACTTAGCATAATTTTGATTAATTTGCATTTATGACGCCCTTATCATAGCAAATTTGCTGTATAATCAAAATATAATTAACGACATATTATGGATAAATTAAATCCAAAAACTCCCGACGCCCCGACTAAAATATCGGGGGTCGGGATCCCGACATCAGCAGATCGTCGGGACAAAATCCAAAATCCAAACCGCCATAACGGCGGGCAAAATAAACCGGAAGATACTAAAGCTAGCAATAAAGATAGATCACAAAGAAATCCCACAATTAGCGCCGAGGAACAGGCCCAAAGTGAGCTAGGACAGACAGCTCTCGGGCGCCACATATTGAAATTCGTCGAGTATTGCGTCGTTGACCGCGGCCATTCCGAGCTAACTCGCCGCAATTATTTGCACTATTTACGGCGTTTGCACGGGTTCGCCCTTGCCCGTCATATCACCGACGCCAAGGGCATCGGGCAAGAGTTGGTGCACGATTGGCGGCTTGAGCTCTCAAAATCAAAATTGAGTAAAACGACCGTCAATTATCACGTCATTGCCCTGCGGTCATTTCTAAAATATTTGGCCAAACACGACGTTGCAACTATGGCGCCGGAGAAAATTGAGCTCGCCGACCAGCCGGAGCGCGAGATTCATTTTCTAGAAGCTGGAGAGTTGAACCGTCTCTTGGAAGTTTATGGTAAAAATAATGATATGGCCGACCTGCGCAACCGCGCCATTTTAGAAATGCTCTTTTCGACCGGCTTGCGCGTATCCGAGCTGGCGGGACTCAAAAAATCAGAGGTTAACTTGGAGCGCGGCGAGTTTTCCGTCGGCGGCAAGGGCGGAAAAAGACGGCTGGTTTTTTTGAGCTCGAGCGCCCGCTCTTGGCTCGGGCAATATTTGAAGCGGCGCAAAGACAAAACCGACTGGCTTTTTGTCGGGCAGGGCAAAGGCAAGAAGAGAGCGTTAGACTTTATTCGTCAGACGTCAGACGACCAGCCACGGACGTCAGACGACACGCGACCGACAACAGACGACAAACGCGCCAGCGGCGCGCTGACTCCCCGTCAAATCGAGCGCGTAGTTCACCGCGCCGCCAAACTCGCCGGCATAGTAAAAAAAGTTACACCACATGTTTTACGCCACTGCTTCGCGACTGATCTGCTCGCCAATGGCGCCGATATCCGCGCGGTGCAAACTATGTTGGGACACGCCAGCATCACGACAACACAGATTTATACCCATGTTACCGACCAGCGCTTAAAAGAAATTCACCAAAAGTACCACGACACCAAAAAGCATGCCGGTAATCAAGCATCAAGCAACGAAGCGTCCTGAGAGAAATACTCTTCTGATGTCATTGCGAGGTAATCCGAATCAATCTCTATCAAGTATCAGGGGATTGCCGCGCTCCCACGGAGGTCGCTCGCAATGACAAAAATAGCAATTGACAGATAATACGCTCATCCATGCCTAAAGAACACCACGTCGCCGTCGCGGACGACGTAATCGCGGCCCTCGAGGCGCATCACACCCTTTTGCGACACACCTTTCCAGCCGCCGTTTGATACAAAATCGTTGTATGCTACGACCTCGGCACGGATAAACTTTTTTTGAAAATCGGTGTGGATGACCCCCGCCGCCTCGGCCGCCGTGGCACCTGAAACCACCGTCCACGCCCGCGCCTCCATATGTCCGGCGGTCAAAAACGTCAGCAAATCTAAGAGCGAATATCCGGCTTGCGCCAAGCGGTCAAGACCGGAAGCTTCGAGACCCAAGGATTGCAAATACTCTTCTTGTTCGCCATCGTCGAGCGACACCAGCTCGGCCTCGATTTTGGCTGATATCACCACTATGGGCGCGCTGGCAACCGTCTTCGACAGCTTGAATTTCTCCCGCAAATTCTTCGGCGATTCCCCCACCTCCGCTTCGTCAACATTCAGTACAACAAGATACGGTTTTAGGGTTAAAAGCGGCAAATGGCGGCGCGCCAACTCTAACTCATCTTTATCTAGTAATGCAGCAAAATCTGTTTTATTTTCATTTAAATGCGATTCCATGCGCTCCGCCAGTGCCAACGCGACTTTCGCGTTCTCTCCATCTTTGCCCGGTTTCTTGGCATCGCTTGTAAGCGTTAGTTTGCGCTGCGTTAGCGTTTGCAAATCGGCCAGCGCCAGCTCGGTGAGCACCGTTTCCAAGTCGCGAGCCGGGTCCACACTGCCCTCGACGTGGATGGTTTCGCCGCCAAACGCCCGCGCCACGAGGCAGATGGCATCCACTTCGCGGATGTGGCTTAAAAATTGATTGCCCAGCCCTTCGCCGGCTGACGCGCCGCGAATGAGACCAGCAATGTCGACAAATTTCACCGTTGCCGGCACTACCTTGGCGCTATGTTCAATTTCCGCTAACTTATTGAGTCGTTCGTCGGGCACTGCCACCACGCCCACGTTCGGCTCGATGGTCGTAAACGGAAAATTCCCCACCTTCGCAGAGGCATTAGAACTAGTACCTATGAATTGATTATCGTCATCAACCGAAGAGCTAGTTGAACCCAACGGTTTGCTACGGTGGGCACGGTGTGCCTCCGCCAGCGCGTTCTTCACCAGCGCGTTAAATAGCGTCGACTTACCAACGTTGGGTAATCCAACTATTCCGATAGATAGGCTCATTTGTATTTCCTGATAATTATCTGCTCAAATCATACGCCTTTCAGTGTAAAAGGTAAATAATAATGGACGAGCGCCGGCGGGTACGCCGGCGCTCGGTAACGGGGGTAGCTTTCATTTCTGTTTCAGCCGATCGTGGGAAACAAGTCGCAACAACGGGATGCCCCATAGAGGCCAGAGGATTGATGCGGCGGCGACCATAGCCAGGATTGTTCTCTTATTATCCTGGAAACTCCTAGTTTGGCTGTAGGCATACGTATAGCCCGAAGTAGCTATTCCACAGATACCATACAGGGTAAATGCCACAACGAACACCCCCGCTAAGTATCTCCTCAACAGTGAAGCGATATCGCTGAACAAGACGCGCCGCATTGCCAACAACTCCCTCCGATTGCCAACAGCCCACCAGGCAAAATCAATCTATCAGTTATGAGGACTAGGTTCAATACCCTACCAGGACAATCTCTTGCTTTTTGGAAGAAGTTTCGTTATTTTACAGGTAGATAGTTAAACCACCATCGTGGTAGTTTTTAGTTAGAATAAAATTTGACGGAGGACTAACCTATGACCGAAGCAAGCATACTCTGGACGGCTATTGCGGCCGGCGGACTGGCAGTCATTTACGGCCTGATACTAACCGGCTGGATTATGAAGCAGAGCGCCGGTTCGGAAAAGATGCGCGAAATCGCGCTTGCCATCCAACAGGGCGCCTCGGCATACCTGTCCCGCCAAACCAAAACGGTCGCCGTGGTCGCTGTAGTGGTTGGGGCGCTTCTGTGGTGGAAGCTTGGCGTTAACACCGCCGGCGGCTTCATCTTTGGCGCGATTCTTTCGGCGCTCGCCGGTTTCATAGGTATGACAGTCGCCGTGCGAGCTAATGTTCGTACCGCCGAAGCCGCCAAAAGCGGCCTGGGCGCCGCTTTTGGCGTCGCTTTCCGCGGCGGCTCGGTGACAGGTTTGCTGGTAGTTGGTCTAGGCATTCTTGGCGTAGCTACTCTCTATGGAATCACACATGATATTAACGCGCTCATCGGCCTTGGCTTCGGCGGTTCACTTATCTCCGTCTTTGCTCGCCTCGGCGGCGGCATCTTTACTAAAGCCGCGGACGTGGGCGCTGATTTAGTCGGTAAACTCGAAGCCGGCATCCCCGAAGACGACCCGCGTAATCCGGCCGTGATTGCCGACAATGTTGGAGATAACGTCGGCGACGACGCCGGTATGGCGGCCGACCTGTTTGAAACTTACGTCGTGACCGCTATCGCTATGATGCTGCTCGGTTCGATTCTCTTCCCCGGTAATGCCACACTTATTGTGTATCCATTAGCCCTTGGCGCCGTGGCGATTGTCGCCAGCATCATCGGCTCCTTCTTCGTCCGCGCCACCAACTCTACCAAATACATTATGGGGCCCCTCTATACCGGCCTAGCGGTCGCGGCCCTGCTCGCCGCTCTCGGTTTCTGGCAAATCACCAAAGCCGTGCTGGGCGATGCAATTTTGCCGTTCACGATTGCTCAACTTATCTGGGCCACCATGATCGGCATAGGCGTTACAGCTTTGATGGTTGTCATTACTGAATACTTCACTTCGAGCCAATTCCAGCCAGTTAAGACCATTGCCCAAGCCAGCACCACGGGACACGGCACCAATATTATCGCCGGGCTCGCGGTTGGTATGAAATCCACCGCCCTGCCGGTGCTCGTCATCGCTACCGGCATCGGTTTGGCCTACAACCTCGCCGGCCTCTACGGCATCGCCGCCGCCGCGTTCTCTATGCTTTCTATGACCGGCATCATCATCGCCATCGACGCTTTCGGTCCCATCACCGACAACGCCGGCGGCATCGCCGAAATGGCTGACCTGCCGGAGAAAGTGCGCGACGTTACCGACCCGCTTGACGCGGTGGGCAATACCACTAAAGCCGTAACGAAGGGCTACGCCATCGCTTCGGCCGGACTGGCCGCCATGGTACTGTTCGCGTCGTTTATCGAAGAACTGCAAGCCAAGGGCGCCGGTAATTTGAGCTTTAGCTTGTCCGACCCTATGGTAATAATCGGCCTCTTTATCGGCGGGCTTTTGCCTTATCTTTTTGCTTCCCTTTCGATGGAGGCGGTGGGACGCGCCGCCGGAGCGGTCGTCGAAGAAGTGCGCCATCAATTCAAAACCATCAAGGGTATAATGGAAGGCACCGCCAAGCCGGACTATTCGCGCGCGGTTGACATTGTTACTTCCGCCGCACTGAAGCAAATGATAGTGCCCGCTCTTATCCCCGTGCTCGCCCCCGTGCTTGTCGGTTGGCTCCTGGGCCCATTGGCGCTTGGGGGTATGCTGGTGGGCGCCATCGTCACCGGTCTCTTTGTCGCTTTAAGCATGACCGCCGGCGGCGCGGCGTGGGACAATGCCAAAAAGTACATCGAAGGCGGCCAGCATGGCGGCAAGGGTTCATTCGCCCATCAAGCGGCCGTGACGGGCGATACCGTCGGCGACCCGTACAAAGACACCGCCGGCCCCGCCATCAACCCTATGATTAAAATCCTGAATATCGTAGCCCTTTTGATAATTCCATTTATCAAGTAGAAGCTCCAAATAACAAGCATCAAATCACAAATAAATTCCAAATATCAAAGTCTGAAAATTCGAATTTCGGACGTTGGAGCTTATTTATAATTTATAATTTGTAGTTTGGAATTTAGATGTTAATTACTGCTACCATCTCCGAAATCAATGCCAAAGAAGCCGTTTTGAGCATTACCAAAACCCGACAGGCAACTTTGCCGCCGAGTTGCTTGCCAAAAAATTCCAAAGTCGGGCAATCCGTGAGCATCGAAATATTATCTAGGATGCAGCAGCAAGCTCGCCAAAAAAATATCGCCCAAGCGATACTCGATGAAATCCTCAAAGGCAATGGCCAAAACCAAAACGCGAGCCAAAACTCGCCCCAAGCGCAATAAATATCTTCTCGCCGGCTTAATCACAGGTCCGGTGCTGGTTGTTCTCGTCGTGGCCTTTGGGTTCTATTTCTGGTCTTACCAAAATAAAATCCTTCCGCACACGCGCGTTGCCAGTGTTCCGGTTGGCGGCCGCTCGGCGGCGGCGGCGAGGGGGCTTATAGACGCCAAAGCACAGCCGGTGCGCGAGGGCAAAGTGACGCTCGTTATTGGCGACCAAACTTTTGAAGAAACAAGCGGGAACTTGGGCATCGACTACGACCTCGACCAAACCCTCGCTGCCGCCGCCCAAATCGGCCGCACCAATCGTTTTTCAACCGACCTTTGGCGCCACTTGCGCCAGTTATTTTTCAGAGAGGACTTGGCGCCGGTTACCACGGAATATCGCCAACAACTAACGGATTGGATTGCCACTATCGCCGCCCGCGTCGATGAACCGCCGCAAGAAGCCAATCTGGAAATCAAAAACGGCCAAGCTTCGGTCATTGAACCGCAGAAGGGCAAACAAATAGACCAGGCTGGCATTAACAAGTCGCTCAACCAGCAAATCCTCGCCTTCAAGATTCCGACGGTAACAACCGCAAAAGCCGAAACCGACCCGCGCATCACAAAAGCCCAAGCCGAGAATCTTACCTCGACTGCCATCGAGCTAGTCAAAACTCCGCTCAAACTCAACATCGCCAATCAAAACTTTACCGTCAGTAGTAACGGCTTAGGTAAGTGGATAAAGCTAAAAATCCGCGATATTCCACCTACCGCTAACGCGGATGGCGATGCTTACGTATCGTTTAACGATGAAAAAATCAGAACTTATCTTAACGACCTTGCGCCCAGGGTAAACATCGACCCCAAAGACGCGAAGTTCACCTTCGCGGACGGCAAAGTCAGTGTTTACCGTCCGTCATCGCCGGGGCAGGTGCTAAACGCCGACAAAGCGGCCGGCGCGATTGTCAAAACGCTGGAGGATATAAGCGCCGGCCGCGAGATAAAAGTAGAACTTGAAGCTAAAAAAGCGGCTCTTGACGAAAGTGTCACCGCCAACATCGGCCAATACGGCATCAGGGAGTTAGTCGGCACCGCCACAACAAGTTTTGCCCGCAGTCCATCAAATCGCGTCCATAACATCAAAAACGGCGCGTCATTCCTAAACGGCATCCTCATAAAGCCCGGCGAGGAGTTCTCTACCATCAGTTACTTGGGTAAAATTGACGGCTCGACCGGCTACCTGCCGGAGCTCGTTATCAAAGAAGACCGCACGACGCCGGAGTTCGGCGGCGGTTTGTGCCAGGTCTCGACAACGCTTTTCCGCGCGGCAATGAATACCGGACTCAATATTACCGAGCGTCGCAACCACTCTTACCGCGTTTCATATTACGAGCCGCCGATCGGCATGGACGCGACAATTTATTCACCCAAACCGGACTTAAAATTCATTAACAATACGCCGTCGCACATCCTTGTTCAGTCAATTGTCGAAGGCACAAAAATCACCTTCAATTTCTACGGCACTAAAGATAGTCGAAGGGTTGAGATAAGCCAGCCAAGTATGTACGACATTACCGAACCCGGCGAACCCATTAATACCGTCGACCCCGCCATGGCCGTGGGCGAAGTCAAACAAGTCGAAAGGGCCCATGCCGGCGCTAAGGCGTCGTTTACCTACAAGGTCTTTAACCGCGACGGCGGGCTAATAGTTGACCAAAAGTTCACCTCGTCTTACGTCGCTTGGCCGGCACGCTTCATTAAGGGCCCCGACGCCCCGCCCCCGCCCGCCGAACCTCCACCCGCCGAACCAGCCCCAGCGCCACCTGCTTAAATTTATTTGCGAAAATTATGGCTTGACGCAAGGAAAAGAAATGTTTTTACGTGAATTAAATAACTCAACAGGTGTAATTAAATATTGTTGTGTCATTGCGAGGCTTGGCGAAGCAATCTGGGCCCAGATCCTTCGGCAAGCTCAGGATGACACTGCTGTGTCAGATTGCCGCGTCGCCCTCGACAGTAGTCGGGGCTCCTCGCAATGACAAGGTGAATACAGTTTCTTAATTCACGTAAATCCTATTTTCCTTTTTCATAGAGCATGGTGAGGTCTTTGAGAATAGATGGTTTAAGTTCTCTTTTCAGCATACGGCCATCGGCTAAATCAATATTCCTACCCAGAAGTTGCTCTAAATCATAATTTAACCCTCCGACATCAAAAAGGGTTGTCCTAGGACCATAAATAATATAAAAATCAATATCGCTTTTTCCTTTAGCTTTGCCGCGCGCGAAAGAACCAAAAACACCGGCTTTTTCCACCCCGTAACGCTCAAATATCGGTGTTGTTTTGGCCTTTACTTCTTTAATCTGCTGTAATGTTTTCGCTGTCATAATAATATTTTAGCAATCTGTATCAACGATAACAATGTTCCGACCTAGATTATATTTATATCAGCCCCATAGTGGTTCTAACTCGCTTGATAGTGCTTTGAGCCGGCGCTTCGAGTTTGGCGGCGCCGCGAGAGAGTATTGCCAAGAGTTCTTTGGGGTCTTTTTCAAGCTCGGCAACGCGCCGGCCGATGGGAACAATAGCATTGACCACCACCTCCGTTAGGCCTTCTTTGAACTGCGCGTAAGTTTTGTCGGCGTATAATTTTTCAACTTCGGGAATGCTCTTGTCGGTGAGTTGCGCGTAAATCGTCAGGAGGTTGGTCAGCGCCGGTTTGTCCTCCCCCGCTTTGATTTCAGCGCCACTATCGGTAACCGCCCGTTTAATTTTGCGGGCGATAGTATCGGCGTCATCGGTAAGGGCTATGTAGTTATTGGCGAAACCCGCCGACTTGCTCATCTTTGTTTTGGGATTATCCAACCCCATTATGCGCCCACCTCCGCCAAGGCTACGGTAGGCAAGCGCCTCCTGTCCATTTAATATTACTTCCGGCACTGTAAAAGTCGCACCAAATTTATTATTAAACCTTTGCGCCAAGTCGCGCGCCAGCTCAACGTGCTGTTTCTGGTCCTCGCCCACCGGCACCAAGTCAGCGCCGTAGAGTAATATATCGGCCGCCATCAGTACCGGATAATTGAAGATGCCCAGCGGGATATCTTCATCGTTAAACTTGGATTTTTTGTCCTTAAACTGCGTCATACGGCGCATCTCGCCAAAACGCGTAATGGTGTTTAGAAACCACGCGAGCTCCGTGTGCTCCGGCCGGTGGCTTTGGACGAAAATGGTTGACTTTCGCGGGTCAACACCGGCCGCCAAATAGGTCGCGGCGGCGCGGATAATATTGGCTTCGAGCGCCTTGGGGTCTTGCGGTACCGTGATGGCGTGGAGGTCGACTATGCAGTATATGCACTCATGGTCGGCTTGCAATTTGACCCACTGTTTAATGGCGCCCAAGTAATTGCCCAGGTGCAAAACTCCCGACGGCTGTATGCCCGAAAAAACTTTTTTCATTACTTTCAATTTACCAGAGAGAACCGAAACGGTAAACTCTAAAACTTGGCGGTGAGGGTGGGTAAACTTCACTACGTTTCGCTTACCTTTTGGTCCCTTCCGTTATTAAACTTCTTCAAGGCTTCTTTAAACTGATTTGAAATCAATCTTTTTCTTAAAAATGCTTTACCGGAATTAGATTTTAAGTATGTCTCAAAATTTTTCGCATCACGTTCCAAAGTAAAACCAATATAACTCTCCACTACCCATGGCGAATGCCTTCTACTATAAAATTTTGAGTCAGGTCTGTTGTGTTGACTTAATCTTGATTTCAAATCAGCTGTATAGCCAATATATATTGCCCCACTTGTCTTCAGACTTTTGAGAATATATGTGTAATTCATTAGCCAATTAAGCGAAGCCTTGGCGAAGTTTAATGGCGGTGAGGGTGGGATTCGAACCCACGGAGCCCTTGCGAGCTCAACACATTAGCAGTGTGCTGCTTTCGACCACTCAGCCACCTCACCATATCCGAATTATATCTCATCAGGTTAGATATTCAAGCGGAAAATAACCGTACGACCACATTTATTGGTATAATTTAGTACAGGCAATCTGAAAATAATCTATGAGAGGAAATCTATATATAGCGATAGCGGTTTGCCGTCATTAAGCTTCGCCCCCATAGGGGCTTCGCTATCTTGACAATTGCTAAAAAAGCCGAATCTAGCCATAATAAGATTGTGGCGAGCCCCCCATTGGGGGGCCGAACCAAAGTGGTGAGCGTAGTCGAACCAGTTTATCTCGAGCGCAGTCGAGAGAGAACCGTCCCCTAATCTATTAATCTGCTCAATACCATTGTTAAAGTTGAAAATGGTGTTAATCAGAACCCGACCATTGAAACCTTGACCAAGATCGCCAAGGCGCTCGAGGTCGGCGTTGATGATTTAATAAAGTAGATTTATGGCAAAAGATTATTCAAAACTTGAAAAAGACGACTTGCTAAAAGTCATCACGAAACTGGAATCCCGCAAAAAATACGGGCTGATTTGGGACGAAGAAAAAACTAAAGAGCAATTTGAAAAGGAATCGGAAAATGCGTTGCCGGTTTTGAAAGAAGTCAAAGGTAAAGAAATCAAAACTGATCCGACAAAGCCGACTAATATTTTGATTGAGGGCGACAATTATCATGCCCTATCTGTTTTGAATTACACCCACCAAGGCAAAATTGATGTTATTTATATTGACCCGCCGTATAACACAGGAAATAGGACATGGAAATATAACAACGATTATGTAGAGAGAGAAGACGCATACAAACATAGTAAGTGGCTAACATTCGTAAGTAAGCGTTTGCGGTTAGCAAAAAAGTTACTTAAAGATGAGGGAATTATTATTGTTACGATTGATGATTATGAAGTTTTTCAATTGGGAATGTTGATGGACGAAATATTCGGCGAAGAATCGCGTCTTGGTGTTATTACTGTTTTGAACAAGAAATCTGGCAGGACGACAGACAAATTTTTTGCCACTTGCCATGAATATTACTTTGTTTATGCAAGAAATCCTTTGTTAGCTAAAATTAACAATTTTACATTAAACGAAGATCAAATAAGGGAATACAGATATAAAGATGATATATCTCAATACAAGTGGCGTGATTTTTTAAGAACTGGAGGATTTTCAACTCCAAAAGAGAGACCAAATTCTTTTTATCCAATATATTTTGACGAGGTTACAAATAATATTTCAATAAAACCAACCAAAAATGGTATTAAAATTTTACCAATAGATTCAAAGGGAAATGAAAGAGTATGGCGACAAACGAGACCATCTTTGGAAATTTTAATACAGAGAGGAGATATAAAGATTGAAAAAAACAGATTAGGAAAATATAGCGTTAAGATAAAGGATAGGATTAAGGAAGGAATAAAACCAAAAACTGTTTGGGATAATCCGAGATATGACGCGGCAACTCACGGAACAAAATTGTTAGAAAACATACTTGGAGAAGCTAAGGTGTTCGACTTTCCTAAGTCTCTTTATGCGGTAGTGGACGCATTAAAAATTACTTCGCCAAACAAAAAAGATGCAATTATCGTTGATTTTTTTGCCGGTTCTGGAACAACAGGTCATGCTGTTTTAGAACTAAATAAAGAAGATGGTGGCAATCGTCAATTTATACTTTGCACAAACAATGAACTTAACGGACTTGAAAAAGAATTGAGAGAACAAGGATTGTCAGAAAAAGAAATCCAAGAACACGGCATTTGCAAAGGGGTTACCTATCCGCGAATTGAAAAAGTAATCAATGGCTATAAAAATTCTAACGGTTCAAAGATAACTGGTTTAGGTGGAAACCTTAAATACTACAAAACCGCTTTCGTTAAAAATTCCATCAGCCGAGATGATTTAAAGATTCGTATTACTCGCGAATGTACGGAAATGCTTTGTTTGCGGGAAGGAATTTTTGACGAAGTGAAAGCAAAACCTGACTATCATATTTTTGAACAAAATGACCGAGTAATGGCGGTGTATTATGCGCTAGAGCGGGACGGCTTGGAACAATTGAAAAAGGAAATGGACAAAATGAAAGGCGAAAAGATTTTGTATTGCTTCACGCTTGATCCGTTGGGATTAAATAAAAACGATTTTATTGATTGGCAAGGCGTAAGTTTGGAACCGATACCACAAAAAATATTAGATATTTACGAGCAAATTTATGAATATTAACTTAAAACAATATCAAGAAACAGCGGTCGGCGAACTTGTCGCCACTATAAAAACACTTCTCACAAAAGAGGGAGAAAAGAAAGTGTGTGTTTTTCAAGCTCCGACAGGAAGCGGAAAAACTTTGATGACTGCCAAGTTTATTGAAGAAATCATCAGAGAACTGCCGGAAACAGATTTATGTTTTGTGTGGGTAAGTATTGGCAAAGGCGAACTGCATTTGCAAAGTAAGCGCAGTTTGGAAAAAGTTTTTGGCGGCGCGCCGAGAGTGTCGCTGGTTGAGGAAGAAATTACCGGCGGACGCGAGCGGATTGTGCGTAATGAGGTTGTTGTGGTGAACTGGGAAAAATTGCGAAGCAAAGACAGAGAAACTGGCGATTGGAAAAATATCTTAATGAAAGACGGCGAGAAGCTGAATTTCCGCAATGTGTTGTCAAAAACACGCGAACAGCGAAAGGTTATCTTGATTATTGACGAAAGCCATATCGGAGCGACTGCCGAGCGAACAAACGAATTGCGGGACGAGATAAACGCTGATGTGATTTTAGAAATGAGCGCAACACCAAAAATAAAGCCCGATCCGCGCGATATAGCACGCGGAATGGCGGGATATGTTTTTGTTGAGCCGAAAGATGTGATTGATGAGGGCATGATTAAGAAAGAACTGATTATCAATGAAAAAATCGATGAGATAACGGATAACGAAGCCGACTCCCAGGAAGTAGTTTTGGAAATTGCGTATAAAAAACGACTGGAATTGAAAAAACTTTTTGAAGCCGAAAAATCAAACATCAACCCACTTGTTTTGGTACAGATACCGACAGCTGAAGCGGGTGAAGATAAAATAAAAGCAGTCAAAAAGTTTTTGGCTGATAAAGGCATAACCGAAAGAAAAGACGGGCATGGCAACGGCAAGCTGGCCATTTGGCTTGCAGAGCAGAAATCTGAAACATTGGATTGGGTGTCAGAGCCGGACAATGAAATTGAATTTTTAATTTTCAAGCAAGCAATTGATACAGGTTGGGATTGTCCGCGCGCTCATATTTTGGTGAAGTTTAGAGAAACGCGCAGTGAAACTTTTGAAATCCAAACTGTCGGGCGCATTTTGCGTATGCCCGAACAAAAGCATTACGCCAGCGAAGACCTGAATCGTGGCTATATCTATACGAATGTTCAAAGCATTATCGTTAAAAAAGAAGAATACAATCCGAACATCATCAAACACCTGAAAGCAACGCGAAAAGATACTTACAGAAATATCGCGATTACTTCCTACTACAAATCGCGCGCCGATTATGGCGATATTACCTCCAGCTTTTCGTCTGTGTTTGAAAAAACTACTTGCGAGTATTTTGACTTGAAAGGCGATCATACTTTCTTTGCTCAAAATGTGAAGAAATTGGAAGATCAAGGCGTGATTATTGATGTTACAAAATATCAACAGGAAATCATCGCCAACGCCAAAATTAACGGCACAACATTTGACGAGATTGAGGGTAAAATTGATTCCGAGGCACGCGCTCGCCTTACAATCGCCGGTAACGATTTACAGGCATTGTTTGAGCAAACTATAAAAGCTCATCTCGGTTCGTTCAAAAATATCAAAAGGTCAGTGCCAGCCGTAAAAACCGCGATATATTCGTATTTTAGAAAATATCTTGGTTCAAAAGCATGGCCAGAAGAAGCAATCCTCGTGCAGATGGTGTTTGTCCATAATGGCAATAGAATAAAGTTTGAGGAGATTTTGGCGCAAGCAGTTGAAAAATACAAAGCGGTTAGAGAAAAGGAAATCCAAAAGAGAGTTCAAGAAAGCGAGCAATGGTATGAGTTTGAAATCGCCAAAGAGAGCTTTTTTAACCAACACACGGACGAGCGAGTGGATTATGAAAAATATGTTTATGAGCCATGCTATTTGAGCGCGGCGCGTCTCAACCCCGAAAAGAATTTTGAAAAGTTTTT
>Ga0214473_10001847_pt1 | contig 27021 bp, 25 predicted proteins | sample RVTome_7_FD_203509 | JGI IMG/M metagenome (GOLD analysis project Ga0214473, IMG submission 203509) | Soil microbial communities from uranium-contaminated site in the Upper Colorado River Basin, Wyoming, United States - RVT98D197 | ecosystem: Environmental > Terrestrial > Soil > Contaminated >...
CCACGATTCGCCGCAAAAGCACCGCGCCTATCAGGTCCCCGGATACGCACAATATATTTGCGTTATTGTGATGACGCGAAATCTGTGCGCTCAGTTCGTCGTGACATAACGCCGCCCGGATTCCCTTTATTTTATTTGACGCTATGCACATCCCTATGCCGGTCCCGCACGCCAGAATTGCTCTGTCTGCTTCTTTCCCCGCGACGGCTTTGGCCGCAAGATATGCCAAATCAGGATAATCGATAGGCGAGTTATTATTCGTGCCGAAGTCTATACACTCATGACCCAGTTGTGTCACTATCGCCTTAATCTGCTGCTTGGCTTCGAAACCACGATGGTCGCTTGCGACTGCGATTTTCATAAAACTGCCTTTACAAAACCAATTCCTCAATTCGTTTCTTCACGGCGCCCTCAATCACGCTCGCCACATTGTCGTAAAATTCCTCTGTCTGACCTATCGGGTCTGGAATATCGACCGCTTCAGCGAGCAGGCTGCACTTGTCCGCCGCTTCGGGACATATCGAAACAATCTGCGAGAGGTGAAAGCAGCTCATCGCGTAAATCACGTCGCTCTGCGCGATAAGCTGCCGCGAAAGCGCCGAACTTCGATGTCCCGTTATGTCAACACCTCGTGTCTCGCAGACCGCTGCCGCCTGCGCTGTTGCAGGCATACCGATAATTCCCATAGTGCCGGCAGACAATATTTTATAACCTTTTTCCTCAATCTGGTCAATGGTACAACCGCACTTTTCCGCAAGATATTTTCGAAACATTCCCGCCGCCATAGGGCTTCGGCACGTATTGCCCGAACAGACAAACAAAAATCCGACCGTCGCCGCCTGCCGTACCTGCTCCGCTGTATAAACACCTTCCCGTAACATCCGCAGGTCATAGGCCCCGATTTTAACGATGGTGCTGCTTTTCTTGTATCTGCTTGCGCCGCCGTCAATTACCACATCGAGCTTGCCGCGAAAATTCGCCAGAACCTGCTCCGCGTCGGTAGCGGGACGCTCATCCGCTATATTCACACTCGGTGCTACCACTGGCCATTTTACAGCCTGTAACAGCTTCGACGCTACCGCATCGTCCGAAAGGCGGATACCGATGGAATTATTCTTATAAAGATTCTCAAACATTTCTCTTGATAATTTCACTCGCTGTGCCGCAATTTGTTCCGGTTTTAGCTCGAAAACAATCGTCAATGGCCCTGGCCAGAGCTTTTCAATCAGTTTCCTCGCCCGCAAACCAATTACCGGCGCATATTCCGCGACATCCTCTTTTCGCCCGATATGCAAAGTATACGGCTTCTCCGGCTGCCTCCCTTTTACTTCATTAAGCCTTTCGAGCGACTTGGTTTCCACCCTGCACGCAATTCCGTAAACGGTCTCCGTCGGAAACGCGACAAGCCCGCCAGCGTCGATAATCTTCGCCGCCTCCTCAATTAATGCTGCGTCAATCTTCGCCCGGTCGATTTTTATAACTCTCGTTTCCATAAGCCCCACAACCATACCCGAAACCCTTTTTATCTGCAACAGTTCTTGTCTTTTGTGGCACAGCCGCCCTCGGCTGTGTTTTCGTGAATGGTTAATGAATTGTAGGTCGGGGCTTGCCCCGACAATTGAAGGAAAAAATTCTTTCATCAATGTCCTATAAAATCTGGAGTTGCATCCTCCTCGCCTGCTTTGAAAAGATTTTTTGTAAAAATAGGCAAAATTGCCTATTTAGACTAAGTTACCCAAATTAACATTGCCGATAAATCAAATACCCGATGTAGCGGTTTTCATAATGAAAGGAGTGCCTATGGAAGCTGTAATGGAATTGCGAAAACAGGCGAGAACCAAACTGAGCTGGCCGGTCAGCCTCTGGGTGCCGGCGGCGAACAGATTTTTCAATGGCAGAAGCGAAAACATCAGCAAATCAGGTGTTTTCGTAAATATGCCGATGGCCACGCCGGTGCGCGAAGGCCAGATTATAGAAATCAATTTCCCGCGGACAACAGCGTTGGCCAAAGAAAAAGGCCAGTTCGCGCGGATTAAAACTGGAATGGTGGTCAGAGTTGACCGCAGCGGAGTTGTAAAAGACGGCTCCATTGGTGTAGGTGTAGCGTTCGAGTAATCGCTGGGAGGCGATGACTCGACCATAGCACATTGAAGTGCTTTGACGCTCTGGCTTGGAATGGGGAAAGATGAATAGGCTGGCAGTGGATAACCACTGCCAGCCTTATTTTTTTGGAGATCCTTCGACTGCACTCAGGACGATGCAAGGCATTGAATTGATTGGACATCTTGTTTTTAGGACTTTTGAGAAAAAAATGTGTAAGTGGTTGAAAGTAAAAAGGTTAAATGCAAAAATGAAAACACACGAAAATTGAGGGTTTTTGAGCGCGTTTGAACAACTTTGAGGGGTGTTTGAACATAAATTGAGGGTAAATTGAGCGCTTTTGAATGGTTTTTGCGAGGGTCAAAAAAAAGTCAAGTCGATTCAGCGTTCATAAGTCCTTATTTTAGGGGGGTCGCTCGTCGCTTGTGACTCGTCGCTCGTTTGAAGCAAAATCGAAAAATAAGGAGTTACGGCAAAACCATACTACTATAGTAGTACGCATTTTTAGGGGAGAAACCGACATTGTCCCACTGTGGCAGTGGGATTTGGCCATGGAAGATTAGCCCGCAGGAAGCAATATATAGGATATAGTAGGTCTGTTTTTAATCTTTGAGGTTGCGTAGGTGGCGGGTGCAGTGCAGGAGGGTAAGGATGAGTTCGGCACGGCTGTGAGCGTTGGCCTTTCGGCAGATGTTGCGGACGTGGGTTTTGGCGGTATTGTAGGTAATTTTTGCTTCTTTGGCGACACCGACATTATTAAGTTTTTGACAGATTAGTTGGATGATTTGCATTTGACGGCCGGAGTAGCCGAAACCTTTCTGGATAAATTCGAGTTGTCGTTTGTTAAAAAATTTATAGGCCATAGAGGAAGTATAAAGAAAAAAGTAAAAAAGGGGAAAGGAAAAATAATTAGTTGCAATGGAAGGGGCGGAGTGACCCCATTAGATAACAGAAACTGTATCTAACGGGGCAAGAAATTGCTTGCAAATGGTGGTTGAACAGTCGCTAGTCGCTCGTGACTCGTCGCTCGGATGAGGTAAAAGCGGAAAAATAAGGGGAGAAAATGATTGATTTTGGGTGGAAATGGTGGTAGGGTGAATTTTTACTTAGCCAAAAAATTCCGGGGCTGACAACAGGGGCGAAAATTTTGTTACCAGAGAAATGTTTATGTTCAATGACCTAAATGTTAATTCGCGTGACGTTATCTTTTCGCTTTGCCAAGGAAATGCAGCAAAACTCGGCAAAAAAAAGTTACCTGCTATAGAAAACCAATCACGGCACCTTCTTGCCCTTTTATCGGTGAACCTTAGTCAGTTGCGAGAATTGAAGGGGAAAGACTTGGTTGACAAAGTCATCGTTCTCGACTCTGGCTTCAATTTTGAAGATGTTCTTGCTCAAATCGATAAGCCTGGGGGTACATGGGATAAAAAACAAACGAAACATTATAGGTTAGGTAAACTGAAAACATATTCTTTTCGCGGTCTGGCTCCTGCGGGTACAGAGTGGGAATACGATTTTGAAGGTAAGTCTCATCTGATATATGGACCGAATGGCTGTGGCAAATCATCATTGCTTGGAGCAATATGCTGGTGCTTAACCGGCAATCTTTTCCGTGATGATTGCCCTCCTTGCGAACCAGAGAAGATTATCGCATATCCCCTTGAAGGTGCGGCAGGCGGAAGGATCGAACGTGATGCTGCTCAGGCGTTAATCGACGAAAATGGCAACAGTTCATCTGCCACCACACCATACTGGGTTGAGCTACAGTTTCGTAATAACAATACAGAAGACGGAACTAAGGGAGTCTATCTGAAAAGAAATAGTGCGGATGGGTTCTCATGGAGTATCGATGGTAATAATTGGTCAACTATTAAAAACATTTCAGAGATAGCAATTGAGGAGCTTGATGCCGAATTGCGAGTATTGATGCCCGCCAAAGTGACGCATATGCAATTCGGGAAAAATGCGGACTTAAGCCGTCTATTAGCTGAAGTAGCGGGATATGGCGATCTTGAGTCCGTAGCAGAAGTAGCGGAAGGCCTATCAAGCAACTCAAAGAGGAGTATAACAAGTATCGAGAAAAACGAATTAGAGCCGGAAAACCGGAGAATACAGGAATGTATAAAACAAATACAAGAATCTGCGGACGATAAAATCAAGGAACTTCCCTCTTATAAGAACCTCTGTAAGGATAGCAGAACAAAAGAAGATATAGCAGCCTTTGGAATGAGTGTGAATGAACAAATAGATGTTGCTAAGGCCCAACTTGCTGAGGATTTGGGATTAGAAATACCGGATAAAAAAGACGCACCTAAGTACAAAGAATGGCAGACACAAAGCAATAATCTCCCGGGCCAGATTAGTAACCTTCTATCTGAACTCGAAAAACCTTTTGAAGAAATATTTAGTAACAGTTTTGGCCTGGATATCCCAACAGCGGATGAAATGGAGAAGATCGAAGAAAAGCTTAGTAAATTTGAAGATCTTGCCAAAGCCAAAATTGAAGAATTTCTGCAATGGGCAAAAAGGAAAGCAAGTAAAAAGAAGTTGGACCTGATGTTGAAGGCAGCAAGTTTTTTCCCTGAGAAATCGAATGCATGTCCTGTATGTGATCAATCATTAGATAAAGTTCTGAAAGTCAAAGCTGAATTGGAGGAATTACGCGAGTTTAGTTCGAAAGAATACCTCCAGAAAGAGGTGGACGACTTTGTACGGTCTTTGGAAGCTGAACTGGAAGCGATAATCTCCTCCGAAAAATGCAACACCGGGTCGAAGAATTTCTCACAGCGTATATTAGAAGATTGGATGTTTTTTAAGAAAACCCATTGTAAGGAACTGCTTCTTTCAGTCGCTGAAAGATTTGATAGCCATATTAAGGGTGTAGTAAATGAAATAAAGCAAGATACCATTGCCCCCTTCGAAATATCTTATGACGGTAAAACTGAATCTGTTAAGACCTTTTCTCCGTTTGCTCAAAAGATAGATAATGCCAAGCGATTTGGTTCACTCTGCCGATGGATAAATTCAAACAAAAACACGATGTCGAAAAAGCTGCAACTCTTATTGATTCATTCGGAAGAAAAGTCTGAAATAACCGCCTTCAAAGAAATTCTGGAAAGAGCCAAATCTAATAATGAAATTCTGAGAAAGCTCATAATAATACAAAGTCAAGCGCGTGAGCTATGGAAAAGTACGGAAAAGGTCGAGGAAATCAAAAATAAAATCAAAACTTTAACATTAATAGTAGACAGCGCCGAACCTATTAAAGAAATAAAAAATACAATACGTAGCGAAGTTAAGGATATGGTTACGGGCGATTTAGGCAAAAAGACAGAGGAATACTATAACAGCCTTTACGATAAGGAAGTGCTTGAATTTGCACAATTAACAACAGGGCACGCTGCTAATCCTGACGTCAGAGGCGAAATTAATCTTTATCTTAAAGCAGGTAGCCATCAGGTGCCAATGGGACCGTTTAGCAATGCAGGAAGGATGCGCGCATTACTCCTATCTTTTGCCTTTGCACTGATAAAGAAAAGTTCTGGTTCATTAGATTTTATCGTATTAGATGATCCAGCTTTGTCATTAGACGATGAACATAAAAAAAGGTTCTTCGATCATTTGGTAGAACCTCTTATTCAAAATAGTCAAGTATTTATAGGAACACACTATCGCAGTTTTTTCAAGGATTGCGAATATGCATTTGACAATAATGTTAAATTGAAAATGATTCCACGTCGAAGGTCTGCTGATATAGTGCAATTTGAGCCAGGGGATTTATTGGAGAGAGTTGAAATTGCCCTACAGAAGAAATCAGGGGAATGGGAAGAAGCAGCTGGAAATATTCGCAAATGGATCGAAAGGACGATGGCAACTCTTAGTGGATATTGCCCAATACCCTTTTTGGCAGATAAATTAGGACCAAGTATAGATAATTATGCGAGTATTACAGATATTAGGATTGCTACACCGGAAAGAGATAATATCATTAAAATTCTGCGAAGTACCAAAATTGACAGGATAGCAGATGCAGCAAATCATGATGAACCAATACAGAAGCCTGATATCGAAGATGCTCTTAAGGAAATTAAAAAGTGTTTAAAAGCAGTTAGGAGTGAAATATGGCGATTCAAGCAATTATATAATCATGCCTTGGCTGGGCGCAAGATTGGGGATAGCGATGGTATTGTTATTAATTTAGCCTCTTTTAAAAATCAATGTGTTGATAAAAGTATCCACGTGGTGCATGAAGCTGCGGCCGCTCATAATGGCCAGGGGATTGATTGGGATACAAACGAAAAGTATTCTCTTAAAGAATATTCTATTATACAAGTGTGTTCGGACATAATCAGCCCAATAGCTCAATGTGGCCAATATGTTCTACTTGGTAGCACAGAAGTAGAACCAGATAATGGTGATTTGGTTTCATTTGAAGCGCCTGATTCTCAGAAATACTTGAGACGGTTTTGGCGAGATAGTGACGGAACGATAATATTGGAAGGCGCGAATCCAACAAAGTCGTTTAAGCCAATCCGTATTAATTCCGGACGTTGCAATATCAGACGAATTGTTGGGGTGCTTTATAAACAAGATCAACCATCTTGTAATGATGCTGAATGGTCTTTGAGTGGTTTTGCGGACAGTTGGTTTAATGATACCGTTGGTATTAGAATAAAAGGAACTAGTCTGGAGCCTATTGCAAGAGATGGCCAGATCATTTTAATTAAGAAACAAGACATTAAAACAGCAATACGAGATGATATGTTAGCATGTGTTTCAATAGAAGGAGTTGGTGATGTTATTAAACGTTGCCATGTCAAAGACTCTCAACTTATTTTGGTTGCCATCAATCCAAATGAACGAGAAGTTCCAATTGTGACTAAAATAGAATCAATCCAACAAGCCTATGAGCTAAAAGGAGTATTGTTTGAAGTGGACAGCCGGGCGTAAATGGCTATGAATGGAAGGGGATAACGGAATGGATGTTATTAATCTGAAAGAAAAAGGCTCGCAGATACCGAATTTGTACCAATACGAAATTATCGCTAGAATGAATGACCATAATTTTACGCTGGTAAGAGTAAAAGACCGGACTTTGCCTTTCCATACGCATCCAGAATCCGATGAAGTGTTTTTCATAGTTGCCGGGAAAATGAAATTGGAATTCAGGAATAAAACAGTGGAGCTGAACGCAGGTGAAATGTGCGTGGTCCCAAAGAGCGTAGAACATCGGCCAATTTGTACTTCTGAGGTGATTTGTATGTTGGTCGAAAGAGAAGGAACTTTGACTGCGGCAAATACCGGCGGGACGTATAAGGGATAGATTGGTTATAAGATGTCGGCCGTAAATGGTTGGGGGTATTCGATTTTAGATTTTAGGTTTGGGATTTTGGATTGTGCAGTATTTATTTCTACAGCCGCGATTCGCAACCTCAAGTATCACGCAGGCACTTAGCCGGAGTGGAAATTTGAGGCGAACTGAAGAAATAAATACGCAGAAGCATTTAGGGCTGAAGCCGTCATTCGTGACGACCAATTTCACGCAGGAACGGAGTGAATAAATTAGGCCCCGATGAGATAGCGGAGGCCGCATCTCACGGGGCAAGCGAACTGAAGGCAGAAATGCTGGCAGGGGGTTAAAAACGGAAAGAAGAATGTCAGCGGTGTGAGATGGGGACTAAATATTATCAGGGAAAGATGATATAATTCTTTTACGAGAAGAAATGTGAGTGTTTTAAGTCGGCAGATATTTTCAGGTTGAATTATGATAATTCGTCTTACACAAAGGTTGGCGAAGAAGATAAAGGAGTCACCGAGTCAGAATTATCCGGTTGGTCCGAATGCTTACGCGGACTGGTCGGCGCATTTGTTTACGGCGAAGCGTGCGCAATATATTATCGTATCAAACACGACGTCGCTGTATTCGATAGTGATGCATGGCGGCGGTATTACAGACTCCAATAAATTTATACAATCCGTTTTTGGTTTTATGGCTGATTTTATGCAGAGCGAAGGACATGGATTTTTATTTCGGAGGCTCATCGTTCCGGAAATGACGGAAGTAATATTCTCGAAATCGGCCAATCGGAGTGTGCTGGGTTCAATGAACGACTTTGTGGAGAGTGCAAAGCTATATCTTATAGAAATGCAACTATCTCCTTTCGAGACGTCTCGAGGTATAAATGAGACGCCGATGACGCTACTTGGATACGACAGTCCGAGAGAGGCTTTTGCAAAAATGGCACCCGGTAAGGCATAAGAGGCAGGAACGAAACTTATGAATTCCCGGAAAATAGAAGAAACGAATCAGCATATGGAGCGGCAGCAGGAAAACTTTCGTATTGCGGCGGATTTTGTAGCTAACAGTTTCAAAGAAATAAGCGGAGTGGAAAGGATAGTCCTATTTGGTTCTGTGGCGAAGCCCCTTGAAAAAGAGGTACCGAGGTTTCGTGAATTTAAACGAGCCGGTATTGAAGTTTGGCATGAATGCAAAGATATTGACCTCGCCGTATGGTTATCAGATTTGAACATTCTGCGAACACTGCAGAAGGCTCGTTCTGAATCATTAACCAGGCTGCTTGAAAATCGTAATATCGGAGTAGCCCATCATCAGGTAGAGGTTTTTATATTTGCAGGCGGGACCAATAACTACCTTGGCCGGTTGTGTACGTACAGTGCTTGTCCTAAAGGCAAAGAAGATTGCCTTGTAATTGGCTGCGGCAAAATTCCGCTACTCAAGCAGCATGAGAATTTTACATTAAAAGCTGATGCGATTGAATCGGACTCAAGTATAGTCCTATTTGAGCGGTAGGAATTTTGGTTGAATTTGATATAGGTTTTTGTTTTGTGGTAAGATGATGAGGTATGTCGCGTGCGAGACGGCTGTTCTGCGGGTTTCCCTCGAAAACTCGGGACAGGCTCTCCGCTGCGCATCGCCTTGCGGCTCGACTTCGCGTTCGGAATGACCTTAAATTATTAGGGCGAGGAACAGCAATAGAGCGGCGATAGCGGCAAATGCGAAGGTGAGTTTGGAATATTTGTTGTAGCGGGCGAGGGTGGGGTGCTGGTCTTCGAATTCGTGGTAGTAATCCTCCCAATCTGAGCCTGGGCGGGGCCGCAGGCGGATTTGGACGTATAAATAAGCGGCGAGCGAGATGAGAAATAACGGGCCTGCGATAATTAAAAGAATAGTTTTCATAATTGTCCGGTTCGGTTATAATAACGCAGACAATTAAACAAATATAGTACAAATTGGGGAACGCAAGATGAAAATCGGAATAATAAGCGATAGTCACGACAATCGGGCGAATATAATGAAGGCGGTGGAGATTTTTAAGGAGCATAAGGTCAAATACGTGCTTCACGGAGGGGACATAATCTCACCATTCGCGGCAAGGCCCTTCGGGCATATGGAGGGCGTGAAGTTCATCGCGGTGTTCGGCAATAACGACGGGGACAAGCTGCTTTTGGATAATACCATCAAAAGTTTCGGCGGGCAGATTCACGATGATTTCCGTGGTGAAATAGGGGGGAAAATTTTTTTTATGATTCACAGTTGCAGCGCGATAGAGGAAATCGTCGCCAGCGGGAAGTTCGACGTAGTAATCTGCGGTCATACGCATAGAAGGGGGATACAGAAAATCGGCAGGACGCTTTTTATTAATCCGGGTGAATCGACGGACTGGCTGACGGACAAACCCGGCGTGGTTGTGCTTGACCTTGAGACGATGGAGGCGGAGGAAATTGGATTATAAGTAATTTTGGATTTTAGATTTTGGATTTTGGATTAAGAAGGGCGGGGTCCTTCGACAAGCTCAGGGCAGGGAATTAGTTGACACTTCGCAAAATAAGGCATATTATTATCAGCAAAACCATATTTTGGAGCAGGAACAATGGCCAAAAAGAAGAGCTGGGAAAAGCGGCTGGCTGGCGGGCTGGCGGAAGTGTGCATCGATTTTGTGGAGTCGCTGTCGTTTGACAAGAGGCTGTATAAATACGATATAGCGGGTTCGATTGCGCATGCGCAGATGCTGGCGGAGCGGAAGCTACTAACAAAAAAGGAATTTGCGCGAATCGAAAAGGGATTGCTTGCGATTTCGCGGCAGATAGAGGAAGGCAAATTCAAATTCGACAAGACTTATGAAGATATTCATATGGCGATAGAGGCGGCACTTGTTTCGAAAATCGGCGAGGCCGGTAAGAAGCTGCATACGGGCCGAAGCAGGAACGACCAGGTCGCGACGGACATTCGGCTTTGGATGCGGGACGCGATAGAAAATTTGCAGACCAAAATTTCTTTACTGCAAAAAGCATTCGTGAACTTGTCTGAAAAATATGTGGATAACGTGATGCCTGCCTATACGCATATGCAGCGAGCACAGCCGATAGTTATCTCGGCGTATCTTTTAAGTTTTGTTGAACAGCTTGAACGCGACATTGTGCGGCTTGAGAACTGCTGCTGTTTACTGAATGTTTCGCCGCTTGGCAGCGGCGCGATAGCAGGTTCGACTTTACCGATAAACCGCGGCAGTACCGCGAAACAATTGGGCTTTGGGGACATCAGCAGGAACAGCATCGATGCGGTAAGCGACAGGGATTTTTGCGCGGAGTTTATTTTCGATTGCGCAATTGTTATGACACATCTGTCGCGGCTGGCAGAGGACTGGATAATTTATTCGTCGAACGAATTCGGTTTTGTGCGGATTGCGGACAGTTTCTGCACGTCGTCGAGTATGATGCCGCAGAAGCGCAATCCTGATGTGCTGGAATTGATTCGGGGCAAGGCGGGCGGTGTGTACGGTAATCTTGTCGCGATGCTGACGATTTTGAAGGCGCAGCCGACGGGGTATAACCGGGATTTGCAGGAAGATAAGATTCATATATTTTCGGCGTATGATACGGCGTGTGCGTCTTTGGATGTTGCGTGCGGAGTTGTATCGAATACACAGTTTAATACGAAGAAAATCGCGGCGTCGCTGGATGAAGGCTTTCTCGACGCGACGGGTCTGGCGGAATATCTGGTGCGGAAGGGTGTGGTATTTCGCGAAGCGCACGGCATAGTTGGGACATTAGTTGCTGATTGCGAAAAACAAGGCAAGAAACTGTCCGAACTGACAGTGGCGGAATTTAAAAAATATTCGCCTGTAATCGGGAAGGATGTTTATAAATATCTGGGTGCGGCGAATGTGGTGAGCAAATATGTTACCGCTGGTGCGGCGGGGCGGATGCAGGCGAAAGAGCAAATCGCACATTGGGAAAAACGATTGGTGGGGCGATGAGCAGCGGCGAGGACCAGATAACGGCGTGGTTTGCCGTACAGCGGAAATTGAACGCTAAAGATTTTCCGATTGGTATAGGCGACGATATGGCGGAGGTGCGCCTTGCAAACGGTGAGACCATCCTTATTACAACGGATATGATGCTGGATGGGGTGCATTTCGATTTAAAGAAAACGACATTGCGTCGCGTGGGATATAAGGCGATGGCGGTGAACCTGAGCGATTGCGCAGCAATGGCGACGATTCCGGTCGCGGCGGTTGCGGCGGTTGCACTGCCGAAGGGATTCGGGCAAAAGGAATTGAAGCAAATTTACAGAGGGATAACCGAGGCGGCGGACAAATACAATTGCCCGCTTATCGGCGGAGATATTACCTGCTGGCGGGGCAAGGAGCCATTCGCGATAAATATCGCGATGATAAGTAAGCGTGCGAAAAATAAGCCTGTCAGGCGGTCGGGGGCGAAAGTTGGTGATTGTATCTGTGTGACGGGTTCGCTGGGCGGGTCATTATACCGGAAGCATTTGGAATTTGAACCGCGTGTTAAAGAGGTGTTGAAAATCGCGCGTATGGTGACATTGCATTCGATGATTGATTTAAGCGATGGTTTGAGCAGCGATTTAAATAGAATCTGCAAACAAAGCGGGGTGGGGGCAGTTATCGATGCAAAATTGATTCCAATATCGAAAGACGCGAAGAAAAGCGGCAACGCGCTTAATTCGGTGTTGAATGACGGCGAGGATTTTGAATTGCTTTTTACGCTTTCTGAAAAGGACTGCAGGAATTTACTCAGTAAGTGGGAGGAACCACTTGTTATTACGTGTATAGGCAGGATTACAGCGTCGCGGAAACTGCAAATAAAAATGTCGGATGGCGAAGTCAGGAATTTGCCTTCGGGAGGTTATGACCATCTCAGATAAATTTATGGATTTGGAAATTGTAACGACGTCGACGGAAGAAACGATAGAAGTTGGTCGCAGGATTGGTGCGCAGTTGCGGGGCGGGGAGATTATCGGTATCTGCGGGCAGTTGGGCAGCGGCAAGACGCATTTGATTAAAGGTATCGCGTCCGGCGCGGGCGCCAAGGATTATAAGAGTGTTAACAGTCCTACGTTTGTAATCGTTAATGAATATTTTGGGAAATTCGATATTTTTCATATCGATGCTTATCGTTTAAATTCGATAGAAGAGTTTGAGATGATAGGCTTCGATGATTTCTGCTATCCGCAGTCGGTGGTACTTATCGAGTGGGCGGACAAAATTGAAAGGTCGCTGCGAAGGATAAATTATACCCGAATAGAGCTTTTTCACGATGGTGCTACACAGCGAAAGATACGAATCACAAGCGCGCCAGATTATATGGATTCGAAGGTGTTGACGGCAAATTTTTAGAACGGTCCTTCGGTGTACGAGGTTGGGTCGTATTTCAGGACTATTTCCGGCACGAATCCCGGCGGGTTCGTCGATGCTTCGGACCGGTTGAAGTACAAGTCGCTGTTGCCCTGGAACGTCATCGGCTCGGGCGAATAGTTGATTACAGAACCCATGATTGTGCCACCGGCGTTTCCATAAAAGTCAATACCGTTGGCAGCGACCGCACCATTTAGAGTATGAAAATTGCCCCCGAAGGAAACTGCGAAGCCGGGCGCCATTAGGAACGTACCGGCCTGATCGCGAAGCGGGTCGAATTTTGCGTCTGCAGGTAGATTGGTAATGGGTGAGCTGGTGACGTTGCCGCTAAAGCTGAACGTATTTGTCTTGGAATTATCGGTGGGGTCGCCATTGCCGACGACTATTCCTGTTATATTCACATTGCCGGTGAATGAAACCTGATTCGGGACTTCGACGAAAAGCAGACCGTTAAAGGTCACATTGCTGGAAAAAGAAGGATTCGTGTTAGGCGGAATAATCATGTTCTCGAAGGTGCTTTGGCTGCCATAGTTTTCAGGAAGAGTAGTTAGCGCAACAAGGTCACTGAAATATCCGGGGTCAGGTGTCGGAAATTCGACTGCTGGCACGCCAATACGCACGTGATGGTCGATGGCGTCCTGGCCGGTTTCACCGCCTATTTCAGCGTGTCCTCCCTGCAGATCCACATAAGCGCTTGGGTTGACGATGCTGACGTCACCACCGATTTGCGAGTTACCGATAATCGACAAGGCGAGGCTGGAGCTTTCGCTTTCGATATAAACATTGGATTCGACCGCTATGTTGACACCGGCGAGCTCAATATTACCCTGCAAAGATACGGGGCCCTTGCTTGCCACACCAAAATCGAAAACGTTGTTTCCTCTTTTTCCGAATTTATAGTTTGCCCTTATTTTCTTGCTTAATAAGCCGTGATTGCCGATTACCTCTATCTGCAGCGTTTCCGAATCGAGTGGAGTTACAACGGCGGAAAAATTTTTCCCGTTTGCAGAATCCAACGTAATAGTCGGAATGGTTATCGCGGTACTATTGTAATTTACCGCGACGTTTGACATTGCTGCCGCTTCGTTGTTCAAAGATTCACCAAGTTTGGTAAATTTTTGACCTGCCGACGTTGTTCCCGGTATCGAGACCTCACTAATCCAGCACCGGGTTATTTCGAGACCCGATTCGGCGCAGGCCCTTGCGCCATTTGATTTATGCAGGTTACTGGAAATTTGCGCATTGATACCTGAAACGGCGGCCATGCTAAGCGCCAAAGTCGCGAATACGCAGAGGAATATCATACAAATCAGCAAAACAGCAGCTTTTCGGTTTTTATAACGTTTCATTTTTCACCCCTCACTTGCCCTATAAAATATAATATAAAATCCCCCACGTCCAAATGATATTTGCCGAAATTTCTATAAATTCCTGCGGATAAATTTATTTGAGATTATTTGGCATCGGCGGGAATATTATTTATGTTTTTGTTAGGTAGTTGCGAATACGTAAGGGCTGTATTCGCAGATTGTTTTCGGACGTTGGGGGCTGAAAGTTATTTATCCGGAGTTTTTTGCCTGAAATACCTCACAAAAGGGCAAAATCGTCAAAAGATTCAAATTTCGGCCCTATTTAGAAGTGTTTAAAAAAACAATTGTTCAATGGGGGAACCTGAAACGACAGCAAAAGTTAAGTAGGGCGCGATTTAAGTCGATAGTTGAGTTGCAAAAAACCGTTAATGTACCGTAGGTATTTTTAAAACGAAAATTATTAACTTTTTTTAGAGAGGACAGAAAATGAGAGCAAAAGGTTTTACATTAGTGGAAATTCTGATAGTGGTAGTGATTCTGGGCATCCTTGCGGCGATAGTAATACCGCAGTTCACCGATGCCAGCACCTCGGCGAGGGAGTCGAGCATGTGCAGCGATTTGCAGATGATGCGTTCGCAGATTGAACTGTACAAGGTCCAGCACCTGGACAGCATGGCAGGCATTATCGACGGCGCCAGCTTTATATCACATATGACCACCTGGACCGATAGGGATGGAAACATACTGGCGGCTGCTCAGGCGGGTGTTTCTTGTGGGCCGTATATGCAGAAGGTTCCAGTCAATCCCTTCGACAGCGTTTATGCTGCTGACGGCATCAACGGCCAAGTCGATACCGATGGAACCGCCGGCAACAATGGCGGAAGCTGGGAGTTAACTTTGCTACCGGATGCGGCAACGGCGACAGAGGCCAGAATTCAGGCTGATGATGATAAATCAACTCCTGAGGGCCAGGCGCATACGCAGCTATAACGCGAAAGGATATGTTTTACTCAGGTCTTTACAGTCTGAAGTCTTGAGTTGAAACGAGAAAGTAAATTTGGGCTGACCAGGTTTGGCGACGAGCGAAAACTGGTCAGCCTTTTTAGTAACGTCGAATCGGGTTGTGGAAAAATGGGAAGACGGGGTCAAAATTTGCGAAAAGGATTTTCGTTAGCTGAGGCGATGATGGCGATGGTGGTTTTGGGTATGGCGGCGGCGGGGGTGCTTTTGCCGTTTTCCGCGGGAGCGTCCGTCCGTGCCGAGGGGGTACACAGGACTACCGGAGCGGTTCTGGCATCCGACCTGATGGAAAAAATAGTTAAAACTCCATTTGACCAGATTGTCCCGAATTTTGGCAGCTACAGCGAGGCCCAAGGCGAGGTCAAGGATGCCCAAGAGCAGGTTTTCACTGACCCATCCTACGCGAAATTCAACAGGAGCGCGACATGTGTTTATGTCTATGTGCCGCAGGAGACGACAGTGCCCAGTCCCAAGTTTATTCTTGCTACGGTGGAAGTTTCTTACAACGGTAAACCAGTCGCAGTTATAAATCGGCTTATAAGCAAATAAAGATATGGGGACAAACAGACACAATACCGGTAAAGGATTTACACTTGCAGAACTGCTTGTAGCCTTAATGATTACAAGCATCATTCTTACAGCGGTGGCGACGCTGGCGTTTGCGATGGGGTCGGTAAAGGATTCCACGGATGACACAAGCTCCAAGCAGGCACAGCTTCGCTATGCGACGTTGCGGCTGAATGATTTGATAAGAGACTGCAAACTTGTTTGTGCCGCTGTCGGCGACGATGTCGCAATATGGAGGGCGGATGACAACGGTGACAAAAAAATAAACGCTTGCGAATTAGTTTATATCGAGGCAGGAGCAAGCCGGAATTATATTAAATTATTGGAATCTACTTCTACGAGCAGTTCGGCCATTTCGTTAAGCGATATCAACAACGGTTCCGCCAAGGCGACACTGGTTGGCGGCGGCTACAGGCGTATCGAGATAGTGCCGGCGTGCAGTAATGTTCAATTCAGTTTCGATGCTGCATCGCCATCGAGCAAATTTATGAGTATTTCGTTTAATGTTGTTGAAAACGGCGCTTCGTGCCAGCGGCAGATAAGCGGCAATTTGCGAGGCTGGGCGGGGAATTTGCTGAATTCGGGCGCAACTGCGATGGTAAATGACGATGATTAAGAAAAAGAATAAAAAATACAAAGGCGCAGCGTTGCTTGTTGTGCTGTTTGTCATTATGGCGATAACAATCCTCGCCTATGGTTTTATGGCGCGCAGCGACGTCGAACTTGCGTGCGGGCAGAATATGGCACTGCGTACCGCGGCGGATTACCTTGCCGAGTCCGGGCTGCAGCACGCGAGGGGGTTAATTCTTAATCCGCAGGATGTCGGTACGGAATACTGGGCGGGTGCTGCGGGGCAGCAGCTTGTTGCGGGCAGCAGCGATTATTACGATGTCGCGGTAACTAAACTGGGTCCTTGCAACTATCAGATAACCAGCGAGGGGTACAGGCAAAAGGGAACGGAAAAAATCGGGCGCAGCAGTTTGACATGTGAGTTGCGGCTTGACCCGTGCATCGCACTTTGGACCGGCACTTCATGGAATTCCGAATCTAAAACTGTTATTAACGGCGATGTGTATTGTAACGGCGATTTGTCGGACTCTTTGGCTGTGTCGGGCCATGCGATTATTAACGGGGATGCCTTCGTCTCAAATGATATAACAATTGGAAGCATCCTCGGCGCCAAGAACGCAAATCTTTCGCAGCCGCCGATTGCCTTGCCGGGGCTTAGTACTTCTGATTTTAGTTCGAGTTATTATGCAGGAACAAGCAATTATTCAGTTCAGGTTATTGGAGGGCCTAATTTTCCGGCTGGGAATTACTTCCCATCATCTGGTAATCCGGCGGGCGTTTATTACTTTAATGGAGATGTTAATGTTCCCGGCGGTGTAAACATCAACGGTATGCTTGTGGTTAACGGCAATTTGAAAGTCCAAGGTACAAATAATGTGATTACGGCGGTGAAGAATTTCCCCGCACTTTTGGTCGGGGGCGATTTGATAATGGAGAATGCCGCAACAATGGAAGTAAATGGTCTTGCGCAAATCGGACACGGCGTTGTTATAAAAAGCGGCGCTGCCAATGTTCATATTGCTGTCAGCGGTGCTTTACTTATCCTGAATGAGGATATTGATGGTTTGATATGGTCTAACAATTCAACGGTCAATGTTACCGCTGTGCCTGACAAGGCGGCGATACAGGTGTGGTTATCTGGAATTCCAACAAGATGGTCGCCTGCCGGGGGGGCATTTTTTAGAAGTATTAGAAGGCAGTGAGATTATCCTTATAGGACCTCACGTAAGGGCTGAGCGGGAACTGCTTATCGGCCTTTACTTACATAAGAACAGAAAATTAAGTCATCAGAACGAATCGCGCGGTTCTTTTTAAACGGGATGCTAATGAATTTTGCACGTTCTATGCGCGATAATTTGACGGTTGTAACAGCTTTACTAAGCATAACAAGGGCGGAGTTGAAATGATGGAATTATTGGTCAATTCGCTGATAAAGGCGCATAGCAAAGAAGACGAAATTAGACACTGTACGAGAGGGTGCAAGATGCGTTATGACAATTATTTCGAGTTATCGATGACCGGGACATCAAGTCCAGCCAAAGGCGCCAAATACTGTCTGCGGAGGGGTTTTACCCTTGTAGAAGTTCTCATAGTGGTCGTGATAATCTCTATAGCTGCGCTAATGGCGGTACCTATGTTCAGTTCCGCCGGCAGCATGCAAATTCGCTCTGCGGGCAATATTATTGCCGCTGACCTGGAGTATGCAAAGAATATGGCAATTACAACAGGACAGAATTACTCGGTAATTTTTGACGTAACCGCTGAAAGCTACAGGATAGAGGACCAGAGCGGCAACGTCGTATCGCATCCGGTGAAAAAGGGATTCGATTACGTTGTGGATTTTAGAAGCGACAGCAGACTTAACAGAGTTGATATTACCAGCGTTCAGTTTGACCCGGGCGCAGGTAACGCGATTACTTTTGATTGTCTTGGCAGCCCCTACAGCGGAACCGACCCGCTTAATAGCGGCAGTATAACGATTAGTGCCGACGGCACAACTGCAACGATTAGAGTTGAACCCGTGACAGGATATATTTCAATTAACTGATTGTGGAAATAACGAATGATTAACTGGAGATGGCCAACATCGCATTGCCAGCCTATCGGACTGGATATAGGCAATAGCTCAATCAAGATGATTCAACTGGCGATTGATTATGAGCATGTTTGGGTCGTTGCCGCCGACAAGGTACGTATAGACTCCGATGTAAACGGCGATGCCTCGTCCAGGAAGAATTTTATTGTTCCAGCGATAAAGCGGATGATGGCCGAGAATAATTTTCACGGCAGAAGCGTTGTTTCGAATCTACCGAGCGACAACGTAAAAATTACCTCTCTGAGACTGGCTGAGCAGGAAGAGGACAAAATCGTACAGGCTTTGCGAAAAGAAGCCGCTATGCGTTTCGGCCTCGAACCGGACAAGGACATGGTTGACTACGTCGTGGCAGGGTCGGTCCAGCAGGGCGATGAAGTAAAAAATGAGCTTATAGTTTTCGCAGCGGCGGACGAGGCGATAAGAGAGCACATAAAAATGCTCGAAGAGGCGAAACTGCGACCTGTCGGCATAGATGCCGTTCCATTTGCGCTGTTTCGAAATTCAGGCAGGTTTCTGCGTCGGCAGGAGGACAAGGAACGGACGATTGTTTTAATAGATATAGGAAGCAGATATACCACAGTGGTTTTCAGCCGAGGAGACGAAATCAGTTTTGTAAAACAGATAGCCATTGGTATGGAAAAATTTAACCAGCAGATAGCGTCCCGGCTCCAAATCAGCGTCAAGGATGCTGAAATGCTGCGAGGGGCGATGAGAATCGAACGGATGAACGCGGTTCCAACCGAGGCGACAGTATCAACCGGCTTGAACGACAGCGTTGCAACCTCGACTGCGGAACAAGGCTGTGCGCAATATGAAACTGCGCAAGGTGTGGAAACGAAAGATGCTTGCGCTTTGCAGCAGGAAGAAAACAGCACAAGTATGGACACGGCAACAAGACATATGATAGCCGATGCAGTTTCTTTGATAACCGAAGAGCTGGTACGCGAAGTTTCGCTGTGTCTGAAGTATTATACGGTGACATTCCGAGGCAATCGCATAGAACGTGTGGTTGTAACAGGCGGGGGAGCGTATGAGGGAACAGTGCTTGATATCCTCAGGCGGCAGTTAGGGGTCGAAGTCGAGGCAGGTCAGCCCTTGAGAGGTTTTGATATAGCGGACGTACGATTCGACGGGTGCAGGCGCGACCTGCTTTGCGAATGGGCTGTAGCGGTGGGACTGAGTCTCAAAGGCTATAAGTCTGTCCCTTGTGTAGTGCCAGACGAACCACCGCAGACCGGAAAAAGGGCATATGATACCGAAGGTAATTATGAAGGAAATTGATTTTCTTCCAAGCTGGTATAAGAACGTCAGACGGCAACAGGTTACTTACCGGACTCAATACGTTGCCCTTGCGGGATTATTTGTAATTATGCTGGTAAGCAACTTTGTCACCGGCAGGTCGGTTTCCAGAGCGCAGGCTTATCTTACCAGCATCGAAGCGATGGAAGCTGGTACGAAGGATATATCCGAGCAGTATGGCGGAGTTGCCGGTCAGATAGCTGCATTGGAAAAGAAGAATGGTATTCTCAAACAAATTGATTCGAGAATTAATATTGGGGATGTCCTTGCCGAATTGAGCTTTTTGGTAGGCAATAAGGTTGTGCTTACGAGGGTGGAATTAATTGCGGAAAAATTCAACGAGCAGCAGGTATCTAATGTTGCCGCTGGATTCGCAGTCCGTTCGGCGGGTTCCGGCAGCAGCGGAAAAGAAGAATTGTTTTTAGGCGATGTCAAGTTCAAGGTTGTGCTCGGTGGTATTGCTGCTGACGCCAGTAAAGTTGGTGAATTTGTCTGCAGGCTGGAAGATTCACCGTATTTTTGCACCGTATATCCGGCGTTTACACGCAACAAGCAGGTCAGGATTGCTGCCTCATCAGCGGAGGGAGAGCGAATTACGGGACGGATTTCACACGAACAGGAAGGAAGCATTCAATTGAACGAGTTTGAGATAGGCTGTTACCTGGCAAACTTTATAGAAAAATTAGAGGACGGGAAATAGAAATGTTATTCAGAAAAAGACAGCAACTTGCAATATGTCTGCTGGGCGCAATGTTCATCGGTGATTTTATTTTCTTCGGGTATATACCTTTGCGAACGAGATTGACGGATTTAGAGAGCAAAAGGTCCGCTAAACAGGCTGCAATAACAAAAGCGGCCGCTGAAAAAAATCGGCTGCCGGTGATTAAGCAGCAGTTGATACAGCTACAGGCAACCGTAGGAAACTTCGAAGGCGCTATCCCCCGGCAAAGAGACCTCGGTGACTTCGTGCAGAAAATAGGCGGGATTATGAGCAACCATGATTTGAAAGACCAGGTGATTCAGCCCAGCGAACAGGTCACCGTTAAGGGACTTAATTGCATACGCATAAAGATGCAGTGCAAGGGCGGGCTGAAGCAGATTTTCGGGTTTTTCAAGCAGTTACAGAGCATAGACCGAATGGTGCGTGTCGAAGAAATAAAACTTCTTACAGATGGCGGTTTCACCGGTCAAATCAGCATGGAGGCCAAGGTGATGATTTATTATCAGGACCAGACCGGGAAGGGTTAAACAAAACCTATGCGTCAAAATCTGAAAAATAACGCTCAGCTTGCCGGCAGATTTGCAGGGCGGTTTGCGGCCGAGAAAAAGAAAATGGTTATTGCCTTGGCATTAATCACGTTGATGGTGTTTATGTGGATTCGTGTCCTCGGCCAAAAGGGGCCACAGAGCGCAGAAGCCTCTTTTATGGGAGAAATGGCGGGTACAAGTAAGGCTGTTTCGCAATTAAAAATATCTTTTATAGAATTGCCTCGTATTAAAGGTCGCCATGATTTGCTCACCAGAGATTTTTCTGTGGTTGAGAGCTGGCGAGATTTTATTGATGGGCCGAGTGAAGGCAGTACCCATGATGAAGAAGTAAATGTTGTTGCACAAAAAGGTTTTGAAGAAGTGGCGAAACTTGTTGCCGAGAAATTAAAGCTTGAAGTGATAGAGTTGGGCAGCGTCCCCCAGGCTTTTATCAGCGGTAAAATTCTAACTGTGGGGGACAAACTGGAGGTTCGTGATGGTGTCAATAAGTATCAATGTGAAGTGTTGAAGATTGAAAAAAACGCAGTGTATCTGAGATGTGGAAGTACGGAAGTACAATTAAAACTTGTTCAGTCAACAGAAGAAACGGCCGGCAGGTGATACTGTCCCGGTAAAATAATTTCGGCAGGCGCCTGACTGGCCAGTAACAAAGAAACAGGAGAAAAAACATGTATAACAGAAAAAAGTTAAACGATGGTTTCAAAATTAAGATGGGTTTATTTGCCTTGTTGGTCGTTTTAGTACTTGCGACAGTGGTACAAGCTGAGCCCAATGATGCTATGCTACCTGTGGTATTAGAGGCAGAGGTTTCATCCATAGCCACAAATGCAGGCGATGCGGAAAATACTGCCGTTGAACCGGCGGTTGAGCTGCCGGAAGAATTAGTGAACAAAAAGATTCAGTCTATTACATTCAAAAAGGATATGCGCATCCGGGATGCTCTCGCCTTTTTGTCACTTAAGTACGACAAGAACATCGTGCCCTCACAAAGAGTTGACGGCACACTGGCTTTTACGGGCCTTTTTGACGTCTCCTTCGAGGAAGCGATGAAGGCGATTTTGGGCGACGCATTTAAGTATGAGCAGGACGGAAACCTGATTAAGGTTTACACCGCGGAAGAATACAAAACATTGAAGGAAGACAAGGGCCGGATGATAAGCAAGGTTTTCACGCTTTACTACATAAGTGCTGCCGAAGCTGTAAAACTTGTCGCACCAATGCTGAGCGGCGTAGGCAACATACAGGGAAGCAGTCCTGCCGAGAAGATACTGCCTACGGGGCAATCAATCAACAGCGGTTCCGGCGGCGGTGACAGCATGGCGCTCAATGACATGATTGTTATCCGCGATTACCCGGAAAAAATCGCGGAGGTTGAAGCACTGATTAAGCAACTCGACGTCCGACCGCTACAGGTATTGGTTGAAGCTACGATACTTAGCGCCAAATTAAATGAAGATACGGAATTTGGTATCGACTGGAATACTCTCTCGGGTATTGGAATAACACACGCTACCGTCAGTGGTAATGGCGGCGCACAAACACAGGGTTTCACAGGAGACGGCTTAGCAGGTTTAACTATTGGTATTTCAAAGGACAGTATCGCGGCGATTATAACGGCTCTTGATACAATCACCGATGTGACGATTATGGCCAATCCTAAAATTCTGGCGATTAATAAGCAGCTTGGTCAGGTTTACATCGGTACAAAACTTGGCTACAGAGACGCTGGTGCTGTTAGTTCATCGGGCAACCTGATCGAAGGCGAAGTTAAATTCCTTGAAACTGGTACCAAGCTTTCGTTCAGGCCTTACATAGGTGATAACGGTTACATCAGAATGGACATCCAGCCCAAGGACAGCTCTGGCGATTTGGTTGGCGGCGTACCGCAGGAAACATCGACCGAACTTGCAACAAACATAATGGTCAAAGACGGTGAAACGGTTGTGATTGGCGGACTGTTCAGAAACAAGGTCAGTACCACTCGTACGCAGGTTCCTTTGCTCGGTGATTTGCCGCTTATCGGCTTGCTGTTCAGGGGAACAAATGACTCGACCGAAAGGCAGGAGGTCATCGTGCTGCTTACACCGCATATAGTTACGGAACCGGCACAGACCAATGGTGCTGCCGCGAAAGAAGATATAAGTCGCAGGAGAATCGGCTCGAAGAACGGGATGCAGTGTTATGACCACGGGAGACTTGCGGAAGACAACTATGCCAAGGCAGCGAGATTCTATATGGATGGCGATAATGACAGTGCGATGAAGGAAGTAAATGCTGCGCTCCACTTCCGTCCGACTTATCAGGAAGCGATGCAACTGAAGGAAAGAATCATCATGGAAACAATTCCTGCTGAATATCCGAAGATGGAAAGAAAAGTCCTTCAGACCGTTGGGCAACAGTAGGTGAATTGCCCGAAACAGGGATGGGGAATTTTTAGAAGTAATAAAGATAGCTGGTTTTGAGATTGATGCGAAAAATATATTTAATAACGTCTATTGTTATAGCGGCAGCTTTATTTGCCGCAGGTCTGGCCGAGTATAAAGGCAGCGGCGCCAGCGACAGTTGGCGCCTTGCTGCATCGGCTTGTTGTATAGCGGGGGCTATGGGCGTAATTTGGTTCAGCTTTTACTGGCTGAAGCTCAGTGGGGAAGTTATGTCCATAGCCGACCACCTGCGTCAGGGTCGGCCCGCAACCGCTAAAACGACAATGCTCAAAGAACTTGGTGAAACGCTGACCGCTTACACGCAGAGAAAAACCGATAAAGAGCTTCTACTCGGACAAAAAATTAAGGAACTGCAGGTCCAGCTTCAGCTTTCACACAGGCAAAGGAGAAATACCGAAGCGATTATTTACGGTATTCGCGACGCGGTAGTTGTCATAGATGAATTCGACAAATTGCTGATGGCCAACGAGGCTGCGGAAGACCTCTTCCGGTTCGATTTCAAGAACTCGCAGCATAAGCCTCTCATGGAAGTCATCGACCCTAAAACGAGCGACTTTGTAAATGTTCTGCATCAAGTCAAACTAAACGGTGTACGGCATACGAGGCGCGAACTGAAATTTGCCGCAGAGGGCAGAAATCATACCTTCGACTGCATCGTATCGTGTGTTTACGACGGTGCCGCGCAGGAGGACATTCAGTCCGGAGACAAACGTGAGCACGTTTGCGGCGCGGTAGCGGTTTTGCATGATATTACCCGGGAAAAGGAAGTCTCGCAAATGAAGGATGATTTCGTAAGTTATGTCTCACATGAATTGAGAACGCCGCTTGCTTCTATTACCGCATATTCCGAAATGCTTCTTGATGACGAAATCGCAGACGAAAAAACACGCAAGGAATTTTATTCGGTAATCCAGAATCAGGCGAAAAGACTTAATCGTCTTATTGAGGACATACTTAATACGGCACGGATTGAGTCGGGGCTTATAAAAATAACAAAGCAGCCGCTCAGCCTGACAATGCTCATAGAAGAGCAGATGCGGATGATGAAAAGCTATGCGAGCGACAAGAACATCACCTTATCGTGGGCCAACGCCTGCCGGCAGCAGATAATTTTCGACCAGGTTATGGCGGACAAGGACATGATGTCGCAGGTCATTATCAATCTGCTCAGCAATGCCGTGAAATACACTCCGTCCGGAGGTTCGGTGAAAGTCGAAACGGAGGTTGATGAAATCGCTTCCGTAGTGAAGGTCAGCATCACGGATACCGGCGTCGGTATCCCTGAAAATGAAATAGGACATTTATTTGGCAAATTTTACAGAGTCGAAGCGAATAAAAAGCAGGCTGGAGGTACTGGCCTCGGACTGACTCTTGTCAAACAAATTGTTGAAAAGGTTCACAATGGGCGTGTTTTTGTCAAAAGCAAGCCCGGTCAGGGCAGCACCTTCGGATTTGAGCTGCCTTTGGCCAATGCGCAAACAACAAGTGTATGAGTATTAGTTGAAAACAAGAATTTTTGGAGGTACAGCAATGGCAAACAAAAAAGTGTTAATCGTAGATGATGAAATTCACATTGTGCACGTTGTTGCGATAAAGCTTCGTAACAATGGTTACGATGTCATATCAGCGGAAAACGGCGCCGAGGCATTTAAACTTGTGCAGGAAGAAAAGCCGGACATAGTTGTCACGGATTTCCAGATGCCCGTTATGAACGGAATGGAACTAATTGAAAAACTTCGTCAGGATAAAGCCGCCGAATCTTTGCCGGTGATTTTGCTGACCGCGCGTGGTTTTGCCATCACTGATGAACAAAGACAGCAGTTGCAGGTCTCAGCGGTTCTGAGTAAGCCTTTCAGTCCCAAGGACTTGTTACGCAATATTGAGGATGTTCTCTATCAGAAAGTTACTGTGGTCAACACGTAAAAAGAGAAAGAAACCATGCAGGAGACAACAGGACAAAACCCGGATACCGCATTGAAGGAGCAGGTCGGCTGCACAGAGCTGCCACAGATGAGGAAACTAAAAAGTTTCGGCGACAGGATAGGCAGACTCGGTGCTAATTTCGCCGTTTTTGATGTCAGAGGCAATCCGGTGCTGCTTCGCCAGGACGGGAGGTTCCAGAGCAATTGTTACCAACTGGCCGATTTTTGCTTTCAGGCATTACAAAACAGCTTGAAACATAAGGGGACAGAAGCGGAAAATTGTGTTCAGCGTTTTGGCCTTCGCCGTGAGGTTCTGGCAGTTGTCTTAAAGATAGATGACACCGATGCCGGCGCGGCTTTGATTGACCTCGGCGACACACCGCTCGATATTCGCAGCGACCTTTTTGGGAATATGCTGGAGCTTTTAGCGCAGGATTTCCAGTCCGGTACAACCGCCGAAAAACAGATAGATATTATCAGTACGGAACTCGCCCAGGTATATGAAGAACTGGTTCTGCTGCACAAACTAAGTACGAGCATGAAGGTAACGGAACCGGACGCCAACTTCCTTCAGATGGCCTGCGACAACCTGACTGATATCGTTAGTGTCGAAGGTATTGCGGTTCTGCTGGATAAAACGATAAATGACGAGAAACGTATGGTGCTTGCTGCCGGTTCCGGACTGATAGAGATAGACGAGCATATGGCAGCAATCTTACATTACAGACTGGCTCATGAAGTTACCAGCGGCAAGGAAGCGCTGCTTGATAGCGACGTTGACGCTCCCCTGCGGTACGATTGGCCGGCAAGTATCAGAAATATTATTGCCGTACCTTTATACAGCAAGGAAAGAACCATTTCTTATTCGCCTATAAATATTCCGGACAGTCAAGCGGCGGCGAAAAGTACGTCCGACGCCTGCATCATCGGGCTTATGGTTGCGTTCAACAGGATTGATAAACCGGATTTCGACAGTACGGACGTAAAACTTTTTAACTCGGTGGCGAATAGTTGTGCCGTTTTCATTGAGAACGGCAGATTAGTCCGGGATTTAAAGGAATTATTCATAGGTTCGTTAAAAGCGCTGACCCGCAGTATCGACGCGAAAGACCCTTACACACGGGGACATTCAGAAAGAGTGGCATTTATCTCCAAGTGGATTGCTGAAAAGGTCGCGTTGCAGGAACATCTCGAACCGGAGCAAATCCACAAGATATATCTGGCAGGGCTGCTCCACGATATAGGCAAAGTTGGAATTGACGATATAGTGCTTAGAAAGAACGGCAAACTTACCGATGACGAACTCGGTGATATCAAGAAGCACCCGTCGATAGGTGCCGGAATCCTGAGCGGAATTAAACAAATGCGGGATATCGTTCCCGGTGTATTGACCCATCACGAGCATATCGACGGAAGTGGTTATCCGAATGGCCTGAAAGGTGACCAGATACCATTGATGGGAAAAATCATTTGTCTGGCGGACAGTTTCGACGCGATGACATCCAAACGGACTTACAGGGATGCCATGACTTTGGAAGAAGCACTTGAAGAGATAAGAAAACAATTGGGTACACAGTTTGACGAAAAGTTGGGTACTTTGTTTATAACCAGCGATATAGACCAGCTTTGGGACAATATTCAGAACGGACTTGGTGAAGTTTATGGGGACGTTAGTTTTTCGGAATACGGTACCGCGGCCGTGGGGACATTAATCAGATGAGAATAAAAACTCAGGACTAC
>Ga0214473_10001848_pt1 | contig 27010 bp, 35 predicted proteins | sample RVTome_7_FD_203509 | JGI IMG/M metagenome (GOLD analysis project Ga0214473, IMG submission 203509) | Soil microbial communities from uranium-contaminated site in the Upper Colorado River Basin, Wyoming, United States - RVT98D197 | ecosystem: Environmental > Terrestrial > Soil > Contaminated >...
GTCCCCTTGCCGGTGACTATCCCCACAGGGGTCTTCGTGATAACAGCCGCTATCGCGGAAGAGGGCGTGGTATTGCCAATGCCCATGTCCCCTGTCCCGAAGAGCCAAAAACCTTTCCCGGCCCATTCGCGGGCAAGCGAGATGCCGGTCTCGATGCATTTTAACGCTTCTTCACGGGTCATGGCGGGCCCTTTTGCCATATTGCGGGTCCCCCTCATGACCTTCTTGTGTATAAGACCCTCCACCCCTTCGAAATCCGCGTCCACAGCCACATCCACAACGGCCACTTCTGCCCCGGCATGCCTTCCCAGCACGTTTATGGCGGCCCCGCCCCGGAGGAAATTCAAGACCATCTGCCTTGTGACCTCTTTGGGAAATGCCGAGACCCCCTCATCCGCGACCCCGTGGTCGCCCGAAAAAGTGAAAATGGCCTTCTTGCCGGGAGAGGGCATTTCCTTTTCGGCTATCGCAACAAGCCTTTGGGCGATCTCCTCAAGCCTCCCGAGGCTCCCAGGAGGCTTCGTGAGGTTATCCAGCCTCTTTTGGGCCAAACGGAAAAACTCCTCTTTTAAAGGTGAAATATTTTTAAGGGCCTCGTTAAGCATCTTAATCTCCTTTTACTAAAAGAGTTATTAGAACCTATCTCAAATTAGTCATGCCCCGGCCCCGGCCTACGCCGGGGTAAACTCCAGCCGGCATCCAGCGACGTTAATGCTTTTAAATCGATAATTCCCAAGCCTTTGTTTTTATATAAAAACGGCAAAGTCGCTGGATTCCGGGTCAAGCCCGGAATGACGCAAAAAAATAGAAAATCAATTTTGAGATAGGTTCTAGTCAAGCCATTTCCGGACTTTAGATTTGTCATTCCGGCCCCGTCCGGAATCATTCCGGAATCTTTCTTTCCGGAGGGATTCCCGACGCGCTTCGCTTGCGGGAATGACAACAAGGAGATCTTATTCATGAACTCCTTTTATTTTTAGCGGGATGCCCGCAGTAACCAGATAGACCTCATCCGCCTCCGCCGCAAGCTTTTGATTGAGCCTTCCAGCATTGTCCCGAAAACTCCTCCCGAGGGCCGATTCCGGCACGATCCCCATCCCCACCTCGTTTGAGACAACTATCATGTCCGAACGGCCCCTTTTAAAGGAACGGATGAGCCTTTCGGTCTCCTCCTCAATATCCTTTTCGCTGAGCATTACATTTGAGAGCCAGAGGGTAAGGCAGTCAACAATAATAAGGTCGTAGTCCTTTTTCAGTCCTCTTATAAGCGGGGCGATTTCGAGCCCCTCCTCAAAGGTCTTCCACCCTTTATCGCGCTCTTTTTTATGTCTCCCGACGCGCTCCTTCATCTCTTTATCAAGAGGATTCAATGTCGCTATGAAGGCCTTCTTGCTTTTCACATTAGATGAAAGCCTTTCAGATGCCGTCTTTACCGCGAAGGAGCTTTTCCCGCTCCTTGCGCCGCCCAAGACGAATATGAGCTTCCCCTTTTTCACCTCTTCGAAGTGCCTTCCATGTAGGGGGTAAAAAGGCCCTTTAAGATATCCGAGGCGCAGAATTTGCCGCACATAGTGCACCCGGCCCCTTCGGAGTTCCTGAGGGATTTTATCTCGCGCGCCCGCGCGGGGTCTATTGCAAGCTCGAACTGCCGTTTCCAGTCAAGGTTCCTTCGCGCCTTGCTCATGGCGAGGTCTTTCTCCTTATGCCCGAGCTTTACCATATCTTATATGGGCCGCGATGCGCGCGGCCATGACGCCCTCGCGCACGTCTTCGGGGAAAGGGAGCCCCAAATGCTCGGCAGGGGTCACATAGCAGATAAAGTCCGCCCCGCACGAGGACGAAATGGCGGCCCCTATCGCCGAGGTTATATGGTCGTATCCCGGCGCAATGTCCGTTGTGATGGGGCCAAGCATGTAGAAAGGGGCCTCCCCGCTCATCCTCTTCTGGAGTATTATATTGGCTTCTATCTCGTCAATGGGGATATGGCCCGGCCCCTCGACCATCGTCTGGCAGCCCATCTCCCTGCCCAGTTCGGCAAGCTCGCAATTTATTATGAGCTCCTGTATCTGGACACGGTCGGTCGAGTCCCCGATGGCACCCGCGCGGATTTCTTCTGTTACGGTCCCAATTCCTGCAAGCTCAAGCTGGGTCATTTCTCCTCCAAATAAAAATCCCGATGGGATTTTGTATATTCCATCGGGACTGCACCCAGTTTAGCTTGGTCCCTCTTAAGGCAAAGCGGCTCTGCTACGGGCCCCCTTTGCCCCCCTCTTTTCCACGAGAGGGTTTTACATACGCAGGCAGGTCTTCTGGCTCCCGGCTCTCCCTACTCCCCGGCCTTCCCATGCCCCTCACTTTTTAAATGCCTTAGAGCACAGTGGCTAACTTAGGGTTTCGTCCCCGGTTACAGCGGCGGGACCGCTCCCGACTCTCACGGGATTCCCTGTTAGGCACTTTATGCGCCTGCTTAGAAAGAATTTATATCCTGTAAAGGGAAAATGTCAAGAAAAAGGAAAAAGGCGGGCAGGGGCGTTCAAGAAAAATTCATTAACTCGATGAATATCGAAGTCCCGTTGATACCCTTTTCTCTTTCAGTGCAAGTGAATAGATCAGGTCCGCAGAGGATAATAAGGTATCGATAATGAATTTCTCTCACTGCCCCCGCCGCCTTTTCCTTTCAAGCGAGCAACCCCCTTCCATTAAAGCAAGAAAGGCGGAATTTTTTACGAAGAGGCGGGGCATCCGGACAGAGCGGGAGCAGGAGGAAAGCGGCGTATCAGGAATATAAAAGAGCCAAACAAAACAAACTTGCCGCGGTTCTGCACCCTCATCACATTTCACTGAGGTGGACGGATGCCCCGCCCTCTTCGTTTCCAATATCTGTTTTATAACAACTTTTCCCTCACCGCCGCCCGCACCTCCTCCAGCATCCCCTTTCTCACCTCATCGGTCAAGTATGGCACGCCGGGAAGGTATTTGTGCCCAACGATCTCCAATCCCGTAAACGCGAGGGCCCCGTCTATGGTGCGGGACATCGCATCGTATATGCCGGAAGCCTTGTTCATCTCTTCCGTGGCCCCGGTGGTGGTTATAAGGAAGGCTTTCTTGCCGGGGAAAAGGCCCACGGCCCCGGTCTCTTTTATCTCGTATGCGAACCCGTAGGAGAAGACCCTGTCTATCCAGCCCTTGAGCATCGCCGGCATCCCGCTCCACCAGAGGGGATAGATGAATATGAGTGTGCCCGCTTCCTTTACAAACTCCTGCTCTTTCCCCACATCCGGGGCCGCCAGGCATTGCTGGATTTTCATGAAATCGTCGCAGGAGAGCACGGGGTTGAAGTTAATATCATAAAGGTCTCTCAGGATAAAATCCTTCCCGGCTACTTTGAGCTCATTAACGACCACATCCCTTATGGCGCTGTTAAAGCTCTGCGGGTTGGGATGGGCATATATAACGAGGTATTTCATGGCATTCCCTCCTTATAAGGGAATGATAGCAGATTTTCATATACTTGAAGAAAGGGCGCGGCAAGCAGCGCCCCTACGCACTAATTCTGAATGAAACAGGGCGGACCAAGGCCCGCCCCTACAGCAAAAAAATCGACCTCATCTTTAAATTATTTTTTTCCGGATGTAGGGCAGGGCTTGCTCTGCCCTGTCTTTCTGCGCATTTTTAAGCCTTATCTGCCAGATAAAGACAATAACCGTAGCTTATCGGCCCGGTCTTGGTCGTCTCACATGGGAAATCGCCGCACTCAAAGCAGAGCCTCACGCCCTTATTGAAAGCGCAGGTTGCGATCTTGCAGAACTTATTGTTTTTAGGGATGCATCCAGTATCGCCATTCGGACAGATGCCTTTTGCCATCCTCGGACATTTCTCGCATGCAATTCCGCAAACGCCGATTCTCATATGAGCCTCAGTTGCTTTATCGCCTCTTTGGAGAGCGCATCGGCCCTTTTGTTCTCTTCCCTTCTTACGTGCTTTACCGAATATTTTTTGAAGGATCGGAGGAGTGTCATCGCCTTCTCGAACAGGGGGACCATGTTTTCGTGCTTCACCTTATACTGGCCGTTTATCTGCTTCACTACAAGCTCGCTGTCCATGAAAACCTCCACCTCCTGGGCCCCAAGCTCTTTCGCTTTTTTAAGGGCTTCGATAAGGGCGGAGTACTCTGCAACATTATTGGTTGTGATGCCTATGCAGCGGGAGAATTCGTAGGTCTTATCCTCGTATGTTATGACCCCGCCGATCCCGGCCTGTCCGGGGTTGCCGCTTGAGGCCCCGTCGGAGTGGATGACGGCTTTTTTCACTTGGCGGGTTCGGGCTCGCCCCTTGCCCCGGAAGAAGCCGGTTCCGAAGGCGCGGGCTCAGGAGCAGGTTCCGGCTTCTCTTCGATGTAATAAAGTATCCTGTCGCACTGGGGGCACTGGAATATCTCTTCGCCTTTTTTAATCTCCACAAAAAGCTGGGGCATGATGCTCATGTGGCATCCGAGGCAGATCTCGTTTTTCACCTCGGCAACGGCCTGCCCGGCGTGCTTCCGCATGAGCTTCATGTAGTCCTCATAGATTTCCGGGTCTATGGAGGCGGCAAAGCGGGCCCTCTTTTTCTTCACTTCGGAAAGCTCGCCCTCGGCCCCCTCTTTTTGTTTTTCGAGTTCCCGCTTCATCTGGCCGAGCTTCTCCTCCTCGGCCTTTACGTTCTTCTCTTCTTCCTTAATGAATTTTTCCGAGCCTTCCAACTCTTCCATGAGGGCCAGGATCTCGTCCTCTATCCCGTACCGCATTTTTTCGGTCTCCTCTATCTCCTTAAGAAGGGCCTGGTATTCCTTGTTGGTCTTTATGTCGGAAGTCCTGGACCTGAATTTCGCTATCCTCTGGTTCAACTCTTCGACCTCGCCCTCTTTGGCTTTTTTCTTCTTCAAGAAGGCTTCATGGTCTTTCTTTTTGGCTTCGAGCTTTGCCCGGGCTTCGAGGAGGGGCTTTTCCTTGGTGTGTATCTTCCTGGGGATTTCCTCTATTATCGCGCTTTTTTCGAGGATCGAGGAATCGATGGCCTGGAGTTCGATAAGGTGCTTAAGCTGGGCGTTCAATTACGCATAAACCTCCCTCATATGTGATGGTGGGCCCACCAGGACTCGAACCTGGGACCAACCGGTTATGAGCCGGTAGCTCTACCAGCTGAGCTATGGGCCCTGCACAAAACGCCTTGATATTCAAAGAGTTTTCGGGAAATATCCGTCCTTTCCCAAATGTTGATTTTACCTGTTTTACGATGGCCGCGTCAAGTTGCACTTTATTTAAAGGGGGCGCTGCCCCCTTGACCCATCGTTTTTAAAACGAGGGTTCAAAGGGCCCTCGGCAGGGTTCTAAGGGGCGGAGCCCCTTATGAATCACGGTTTCTCTATGAAGTCCCTCAGCCACTTGCTCCGCGAGGGGTGGCGGAGCTTGCGGAGGGCCTTCACTTCTATCTGTCTTATGCGCTCCCGGGTGACGGAGAATTCTTTCCCGACTTCTTCGAGGGTATGCGGGTCGTCCCCGATCCCGAAGCGCTTCCGTATGATTATCTGCTCTTTGGGGCTGAGGGACTCTATCACTCTGCCTATCTGTTTTTTGAGGTCGTCCAAGATGACGTCATCAAGCGGCGAGGGGGCGGCCTTGTCCTCGATAAAGTCACGCAGATGGCTGTCCTCCTCCTCGCCCACGGGGGTCTCGAGCGAGATGGGCTCTTTGGCCACCTTGAGGATGGACTTCACCTTGTCGGAGGGCATCTTGAGCCGGGCGGCCACTTCGTCGGCGGCGGGCTCCTTCCCGAACTCCTGCACAAGCTCCCTTGAAACGCGCGTTATCCTGTTTATAGTCTCCACCATGTGGACTGGTATCCTGATGGTACGGGACTGGTCGGCGAGGGCCCTCGTTATGGCCTGCCTTATCCACCATGTGGCGTAGGTGGAGAATTTGTACCCCCTCTGGTATTCGAACTTGTCCACGGCCCGCATGAGCCCGATATTGCCCTCCTGTATGAGGTCGGGGAGGGAGAGCCCTTTTCCCATATACCTCTTGGCTATGCTTATCACAAGGCGCAGGTTGGACTCTATGAGCTGGCGCTTGGCCTCCATGAGCTGGCCCAGGGCCGCGTTTATCTCCCTCAGCCGCTCCTTCATCTCGGCGGTCCCTATGCCGAAGGATTCCACCAGGTGCTTGAACTCCTTCCTCCGCATCACCTGCTCCCTGTCTTTTCTCCCCTTCTCCTTTTTTATCAACCCATCAAGGGCCAGCGCCCTTTCGAGCAGGTCTCCGAACTGCTCGGAAAAGAGCAGTATCGTGTCCTCTTTCAAGCGCAGGTCCATGATCCGGGCGTAAATTTCGCCGTTTATTTTCGCTACCGCCTTTTCCCTCCTGCCGTCAGTGCCCTTTTCAAGCCGTATTTTCTTTCTTTTCCAGAGCTTTTTCAGGTCCTGGGTAAGCTCGTAGAACCTCTGCCTCTCGGAAAGGAGGTCATCGTCGGTGATGTCCTCCCCGTTCTGTATGAGGTCGGCGAAGGGGGCCTCGCCCTTCTCCACAAGCTCCCCAAGCTGTGTCAGCTTCTGGAGGGCATAGGGGATTGAAAATACCTCGTTCCCGAGGCGCTGTCTCGCCTCGTCTATCTTCTTGGCTATCGTCACCTCCCCCTCTTTCGTCAAGAGAGGGACATTGGACATCTCCTTCAGATAGAACTTTATGGGCTCGTATTCGCCCTCAACTCCCTGGGGATGTTCCTCCTCATCCGCCTTCCGGGCGCGCTCTTCCTCGTCCACTTCAAAACGCTCTTCGTCGGTTGCCATATCGTCATAGTCTTTCATGGGAGCTGGCTGCCTCCTTTTATGATCTTTTTCTTTTCTATTAACTCCTTCATATAATGGGAATGTCCGGTTTTTCCTTTCATTTCTTCATTTACTTTATGGAAATGTATCCTGTCTATACAGTCTTTGATTGTCTTCTCCGCCTCTGAAGCCATGAACCCGGGCTCTATGGCCACTTTTGCCATTAAACTCCTCTCTTCCTCCGAAAGGGCCTCCGAGTCCTTGAGCTTCATAATGAGGCTTTTCACTATTGGGTCTTTTAATTCTTCCGGGGAGACGAGTTTAAGTATCTCGCCCCTCATCTCCGGCACGTTCACGAATATGCTGAGAAGCATGGTCTCTTCGTTATGCAGAAAGGCCGTCTTCGCCTCTGCCGTTTTTGCCGTTTTAAATGACGGGCCTTTTTCCCTCTTAAGCTCTTTTCTTACCGCTTCTTCCCGGATCTTGGCCGTCTCTGAAAGCTCTCTTATGAGTTCTTCCCGCATGATGGGTTCGGGCGTCCTCCCGATAATGGCGACCGCCTCTTTTATTATATCCACGCGGGGGCCTTTCGTTCCTCTAAGGACGAATTCCATGGGGCCCCAGGCCCTTCCCAGAAATTTTTTGAACTCCGCCGCCCCTTTTGCCTTTAGAAGGCTGTCCGGGTCCTCCCCCTGCGGCAGGACCGTCACCTTTACATTGAAATTCTGTTCGAGGGCGGTCCCGAGCGCCCTTTTTGCCGCCCCGAGCCCCGCCTGGTCCCCGTCAAAGACGAGCACCAGCTTGTTTGTGAACCTCCTGAGCTTCTTTAGGTGCGCGGGGGTAAGCGCGGTCCCCAAGGGCGCCATCACGTTTTCAAACCCGTGCTGGTAGGGGACGATAACGTCCAGATACCCCTCGGAGAGCACGGCGTATCCCTTCTTTCTTATCCCCTCTTTGGCCTGATAAAGCCCGTAGAGTGTCTCGCCTTTCTTGAAGAGCATTGTATCCGGCGAGTTCAGGTACTTTGGGAGACTATCGTCCATTACGCGCCCCCCGAAGGCGATGACCGCGCCCTGGGCGTCAAGGATGGGAAATATTATCCTGTCCCGCAGCATATCGAATATGCCCTTCGGCCCCTGCTGGACCACCCCGCTTTTTAAGATAAGCTCCTCGGAGTACTTTTTTTCTTTCAGATGGTCTGTTACGGCATGCCATCCCTTCGGCGCATAGCCCAGAGAGAATTTTTTCAGGCTCTCCCCGCTTAAACCCCGATTTACAAGGTATTCCTTTGCCTGCTTGTTCCTAACGAGGCTCTCCGCATAAAATTCGGACGCCTCTTTGAGCAGGGCCTTAAGGGCGGCCTTTTCCTCCGTATGGGCACTGAAATCCCCGCTCTCATATTCTTCGGGCCTCATCCCGGCCTTTTTTGCGAGGAATTTCAAGGCCTCGGGGAAGCTCATGCTCTCGTATCTCATCACGAACCCGACCACATCGCCCCCCACCGCGCAGCCGAAACAGTGGAAGACCTGCTTATCGGGGCTCACGATGAAAGAGGGCGTTTTTTCGCTGTGGAAGGGGCACAGGGCCTTGTAATTGGCCCCCGCCTTTTTAAGCTCGATGTAGTCCGAAAGGACCTCTACGATGTCAATCCGGTCTTTAACTCTCTCGAGAAGGTCCCTTTGGCTCATAAATTATAATTATATTATAGTTTTGTTTTTTGGCAAATAGGAAGGGAGGAACACCCCCTCTTAATCTCTATGGCCTAATCAGTTTTTCAATAAATCCGAATGCCCAAGCTCATCCAAGGCCGCTTTTATTTTTTTCCTCCAACCTGCGGGCAAGGAGGCGAAATATCTCCCGAACTCCTCTGCAAGCTCCCGGCTTTTCTCAATCTCCCGTAGGAGGGCTTTTGCCTGGAGGAGGTCTTTTTTTCTCTTAGCCTCGTCTCTTCTGTTCCCCGCGACCAGAATTTTGTGAACGGCCAGGGAAACCGGGTTCGGCACCAAAAAGGAGTAGTTTTTCCTTTTCACGCTAAGGGGGTTTTCCTCAAGGATTTGCAGGTACCGCAAAGGCTCGGCCCTGATCCCCAAAGGCTTTACCTGCACAGAACTCTCGTCCCCTTTCCCTTTTTCAGGCGTTAAGAATTCCACCCTGAAAAGCCCGCTGGTGAAATAAGTTGCCCCGTCGGGATGAAAGCCTATCCGGAACCCGAGGGGGGCAAGGACCTTTTCAATATCGGCCTCTTTGCCCCTGTAAGGCCTTTCGATCAGGATATCTATGTCCTGGGTCCGGATGACCGGGAGGTCAAAATCCAGCTCCTTTTTGAGTACGGGCATGATTTGTGAGCCCGCCAGCAAAAAACGCACCCCCGCCATCGAGAGGCGCTCTATAACCGCCTCGGCTGTCGCCTTTTCAATATTTATGGCGCGGGAGATTGTGGCAAGGTTTTCCCTGATCTCCTTTCGCTGGACCTCAAGTGCTCTTCTTCTATTGATTTCCTTTGAGAGTTGGGCGGAAAAGGACGGCCCCAGGGACTTTGAGACGACCTTTTCCCCTTCCCTCCACTGGTGGTAATAATAAACAGAACCCGCTATTTTCTTGGCAGTTATAGTCCCCTTCGGAAGCTTTTCGATTTCCTCGTTTACCCGGGCAAATTCCCTCAGAAAATAGAGATAATCTTCCTTTAAAGTGTCTTCTACAATTCCCATTAACTACATTTTAACTACAATTCCTAAAAAATTTCAAATATGTAGTTAAAGAGAAAGGGTTACGGAAAAATAAATCATCCCGGCCTGAAATTAACCCCTGCCGATCCTTCTAAAACCCGAGCATTCGAGGAGTTGGAAGGACCCCTCTTTCATGACTTCGTCAAAGAGGAGGTTGAGCCCCAGGTTGTCGCTCGAGATATGGCCCGCTATGACCACGTTTATGTGGTTTTTTTCCGCCTCTTTCCTGTGGTCTTCCGATAGGTGCATCTGGATTATGGTGCTGATGCCGCTTCCCGCCATGCTCTGGAAGATGTCTTTTGAGCCCTCGGTGCCGCCGGTCATGTCCACGTATATCTTCCCGGCCTTTCTCTTCCCGGAGCCCAGAAGGAGTTTGGGCCCGGCCCCGTTTTTTGCCCCCTCGCGGTACTCGGGGACCTCTCGCAGGAGGTCCATCACGTCGTTTAGCGTATAGGGCTTTTTATCCTCAAAAAGCCTTTGAAGATAAGTGCTTACCATGTTATCGGCAACTGTGTGGAGGCACACGAAGGGGAGGCCTAAAAGCCGGGCCGCGTCCACCGCGCGCGTGTGGTTCACGGGCGAAAGCCTCCGCTCCACCTCTCTTATGCGCCCCTCCATAAGGTCTTCTGCGATGTTTATCGGCACCCCGAACCGGCCCAGTATATCGGCCTGCATCCCCATGACCTCGTACAGGCTGGCATAGGGCCTGCCTTCCGGATGATGGGCGATTACGAGGTCGATCTTTTTCCCTTTGGCGTTCAGGGAATCTGCAAGCAGAAGCTCCGGCGCCTCGATGTCGACGCCCGCGAGGGCGGTATTTATCTCTTCGTCGCCCGTACCGTTGAGGATGCGGCTGTCGGCATAGGGGTTTTCGAGGGACTCGAGATCGAAGAACTCCTTCTCCTTGTCCTTCATCCCCTCGTAGTCCTTCTTTTTGGAATCTAAATGCTTCCGGACGGCCTCTTTGCCCCGGGGGTCGTTCTCAATCCCCGTGGCAAGGGCTTTCTTATAAAGGTCTCGGAGCTTTATCATTGCTTTTTAAGGCTGGCGGATGCCTGAAAGGGCCTCTTTCACTTTTTCGTTCACCAGTTTCCCGTCCACGGCGCCCTTGACCTTGGGCATGAGGAGCTTCATCACCTTTCCCATGTCCTGGGGGCCTCTGGCCCCGGCCTCTTCAATGGCCAGGGCTATAAGGGAGCTTAGCTCCTCGGGGGAAAGTTCCTTGGGCATGTAGGCGCGCAAGAATCCTATTTCCTCCTCCTCTTTTTGGGCAAGGTCCTCCCTGCCGGCTTTCCGGTACTGGTCCGCGGAGTCCCTCCTCTGCTTCACAAGTGTAGTGAGCACGGAAAGGGCATCCTCGTCCACGAGCGGCGCGCCCTTTTCTATCTGCCTGTATTTCAAGGCGCTTTTGGCCATCCTCAAGGTCTCAAGCCTGAGCCTCTCCCCGGCCTTCATCGCCTCTTTAAGGTCCCGCTCTATCTGGTCGCCAAGGGGCACTTTTACCTGCCTCCGAAGATCCTCTGCCTTTTAACGGCTTTTTTGCGGGCGGCTATCGCCTTTTTTTTCTTTTTGACGCTGGGCTTTTCGTAGTGCTCCCTTTTCTTTATCTCCGAAAGGATCCCCTCGCGCTCGCACTGCTTCTTGAACTTCTTGAGGGCATTCTCAAAGGACTCACTCTCGCCCACCCTGATAACGGGCATTTCAATTATCAACTCCTTTCCGGACAACACTATACGGAATTTTAGATAAGTTTAAATTTAGCAGTTAAAGCGTTCCGGAGTCAAGCCGGAAGGGTTTTCCTCCTATTTACAGGGTAACCTCATAACCATAACTTTATTCATAATTAAATAAGTAAATCTTATAAGGCTTTTTCCTTGACAAGGAGCGTAAAATCCTGTTATAAAACTATACTTTTCGTTCAATTTTTTCCAATCCTGAAGGAGGTGGCTATGAAGTTAGGCATTTTTGTCAGCGATTACAAGCCCACCGCCCAGATTCTGGAGAGGATTGAGGCGGATAAACTCGGCATCATTCTCGTCTTGAACGGGGTTTATCACGCCGTCCTCAAGGAAGAGGGCAAGGAATCGGGGCTCCTCGCCAGGACCCCCCACGTGTACGCCCTTTCGGAAGACCTTGCCACCAGGGGCCTCACGGCGGACCAGGTGGACAAGAGGGTCAAGGTGGTCAACTACGACGGCCTCGTGGATGTCATGTTCAATGAATTCGAACAACTCGCGTGGGTTTGAGGAGGAGATAGAAAATGGGAGTGCTAACGATAGGTTGCTTCCCGGGCCTTGTCGGCTCGGCGGTCTATGACTTTACTCTTAAACTCTGCGATGCGGCGGCCGCTAAAGGCCATAAGGTGAACCTCTGGTTCTCCGGAAACGCAGCGGGCTCCGTAAAGGCCCACCAGAAACATTTAAAAGATTATTCCACAGGGGAAAAGCACCTCACGGCCCTACTCGAAAAAGGGGTCGAGATCTGCACCTGCGAGGCCTGCTCCCTTGCGAGGGGCGTCACCAAGGCCGACGCGATACCGGGCGTCCAGTGGAACGCCATGCACTGGTACCTCGCCAAGATATATTCCACCGACAGGCTTCTACATATAGGAGGTGAGTGATGGCGGACGTAAAGCTCGCAATGGTCGTACAGAACCCGCAGTACAAGGGGGAAACCCCCCGGCTCGGCATTACGCACGCCATATCGTATCAGACCGTGGAGGTCCTTCTGGAGGACGGCGAGACCATCACCCCAACCCTCTGCTTCGTCGATAAGGGCGTCCTCGGAATAACAAAAAACCAGAAAGCCATGGAGGCTTACGGCATAACCTCTACGGAGGGGCACCTCAAAAACGCCCTCCTCGTAGACTTGGACGTGCTCGTCTGCAAGGAAGACCTGGCCAGGTACGGCATAGCCGAGGACCAGCTTGTGGACGCTGCGGAGATGGGCGCGGACAAGAGCATCCAGGTTGTGCCCTATTCCGAAATACAGAAGGCCATATCCAACGCAAAACACGTTCTATTCTTTTAATTTGAGGAAGGAGGATTTACAATGGGCGAACTGAGCGGAAAAACACCCAAAGAGGTTCTGGACGTGCTTGGAAGGGTATGTCCATACCCTCTGGTGCTGGCCAAGAAAGCGGCAGAAAAACTGGCCTCGGGCGAGGTCCTGAAAGTACTCTGCGACGCCCCGGCTTCCGCCGAGGACACCATCCCCAGGTGGGCCGAAAAGCAGGGCTTCGGCTTCGAGTCCGTAAAGCTCGAGGACAAGGGGTACTGGGAACTCTACATCGCGAAGAAGTAATTTTTCACACTCCGGTCCCCCTGCCGAATCAAAGGGGGTTATTCAAAAAAGGGGACGCAAAAGCGTTCCCCTTTTTGTTTTCCCGCCAGGCCGGTCATCACCTCCATGCCAAGCTCGCGGCCCTATTGACAATCGGAAGCGCCTTGCTATCCTGAGATTATCGGCGGTGAAGGATGGCCGGTGAAGGAAGCAAGGAGGTGTGAGAATGGCACTGATGACCCTCCCGAAAGTAATGGCCTGTCAGGTAACCGAGTGCTCTTACAACAAGAACAAGGAGTGTCACGCCCTCGCCATAACCGTGGGCAACAGTCACCCGACCTGCGACACTTTCATAAAGATGTCCTTTCAGGGCGGCACGGACTCCATCGGAGGAGTCGGCGCCTGCAGGGCCGTCGATTGCAGATGGAACGAGAGCCTCGAGTGCACGGCAGAAGGCATAAACGTGGGCATGCACGAAAACCACGCCGATTGCGTGACCTATTCGAAAAGATAGGACGGGGAACAGAAAGACCCTTTATTAACCGAAAACCGGGCCGGAAAAAACCGGCTCAAACGGCCATCTTTCCCGCCGGACCCTTTCAAGCCCTGCCGCTCTAAAGCGCCGCGTTTATCTTCTTCAACAACTCGGTGAAGTCTATGGGCTTGAGTATATACCCGGCGGGCTTCACGGCTTTTGCCCTTTTCATTGTCTCGGGGTCCGAAGAAGCGGACATGAATATGACCGGTATCCCGAATTCGGATATTATCCTCCCGGCGGCCTCGATCCCGTCCATCTCTCCGGAGAGCTTTATGTCCATCAGTATTACGTCGGGCCTTTCCGCGCGCGCCTTCTCCACGGCGGCCTCCCCGGAGGCCACGGGCGGGCTTACTTCAAACCCCCAGTCCTCCAGCAACTCTTTCAGGCTCATGGCCGTCCTCGGTTCGTCTTCTACAACAAGTATCCTCGGTTTCACGCCCGAAATCCCTCCCCCTAAAAGTTTGCGCCAAAGCCCGTCTTCTTTATAATTGGAATTCTATTTTCACCCCGGGGGGGAGGCGCTGTAAATGCAAATCCTGCTCGATTGTTTTCAGAAATTGCGTTGGAGCGGTCCTCAGCCGTTTGGAGGGGTCTGAGGGAAATTTAGAAAAGGGCTTTTATACGACAGGGTTAAGAGGGGGCGCACCCGGGCAGCAAGCAACAAGTGGCAAGCAACAAGCAAAAGATTCTTACTTACTTGTTACTTGTCCACCCGTCACTCGCAACCTTGTCCTTACATTTCCTTTATCGTTATTGCGCCTGAGGGGCAAACGCCCAGGCAGCTCTCGCAGAACTCGCACTCGCCGTTGCCGGGCTCGGACTTGCCGTTATTCATCTTGAAGACCTCGTTGGGGCATATAGTGACGCACTCTTCACACCCCTCGCATTTGTCGGCATCCACCGTAACCATGTACATCGCAGATTCACCTCCTTGTCAACTCTTCTTTCAATCGGAAGGGTTCCGGTTATTCCAAAGGGCAAAAAAAGACCCCTGTCGGACCAAACGAATATATTATGTATATTCCCGGCGGCTTTTTCAAGGGGAACTCCACTGACCTCCTTGTTAATAGGGAACCTTGGTTTGTTTTTTTTTAATTTCTCCCCTTTACAAGGGGAGATTAAGAGGGGTCCTTGATCGCGAACAAAAAAGGGCGGCCATTATCATAATGTGCCGCCTTGTTACTTGTTGCTTGCGACTTGTCCCTTGAATCATATCTCCGTTATGGTGATCGCCCCTGTGGGGCAGACGCCCAGGCAGCTCTCGCAGAAGACACACTCGCCGCACTGGTACGGGTCCGATTTGCCCTCGACCATCCGGAACACCCCGTTGGGGCAGATGTTCACGCACTCCTCGCAACCTTCGCATTTGCTCAGGTCAACAACCACCAGGTACATCCGGAAAAAACCTCCTTACGCCTCCTCTTAAAGAAAAGGGCGGAGCCAGGCTCCGCCCCTACAACACTATAAATGTCCAGAAAACCTTCTCACGCCTCCTGTTTGGCCCCGGCGGGAACCGAGACGGGCGGCTCTTTCTCTTCCTTCACGGAGACGGCCACCTTGTAGAGGACGGTCAGTATCAAGAAACCTATGGCGTACACGCCTATCGTGATGAGCGTCTCCACGCCCGACGGCCAGTATTCGGTTATGTGCTCCATCGGGCTCGGGATGAAGCCGCCGATGACGAGCCCGAAGCCCTTGTCTATCCACAGAGAGATGAACACGGCAATGCAGGCCACGAGCAGCACATCGAGCCTGTTCCGCGTCTGGGGCGGTATCAGGAGCGCAAGCGATACGACCGCCAGCACCGCCGACGTCCACATGAGAGGCACCAGCTTCCCGTGGCCTTCAAGTCCCGCAAAGAGGTAGATGAACGAGTTCATGTGCCCCGGGATATTGCTGTAGAAGGCCGTAAAGAACTCAAGCCCCAGGAAGAAGACGTTGGCCGCCATCGCGTAGGCCACGATCTTTGCCACAGAGCGTATCTGCTCCTCGCCCGGGTCGAACTTCGTGTACTTCTTCACGAGCAGGGCCAGGACTATCAGGAGCGCCGGGCCGCCCGCGAATGCAGAGGCGAGGAACCGGGCGGCCATGATCGCCGTGAGCCAGAAGTGCCTGCCCGGCAAGCCCGCGTACAGGAAGGCCGTCACCGTGTGGATGCTGACGGCCCACGGGATCGAGAGGTATATCAGGGGCTTCACCCAGGCGGGCGGGGGCAATTCCTTCCTCTCCGCCCCGAGCGTCGTCCACCCGATCACTATGTTGAGCATGAGGTAGCCGCCCAGCACCATCGAGTCCCAGAACATGACGGAATTGAGCGTGGGATGGAGCATGACGTTCATTATCCTCATGGGCTGTCCCATGTCCACGAATATGAAGAGTATGCACATGGTAACGGCCGATACCGCGAGGAACTCGCCCAGGATCACGATCCTGCCGAATTTCTTGTAGTGGTGCAGGTAATAGGGGATGACGATCATGACGGCCGAGGCCGCCACGCCGACAAGGAAGGTGAACTGGGAGATATAAAAACCCCAGGTCACGTCCCTCGAGAGGCCCGTCACGCCCAACCCGTAGCTGAACTGCCGGAACCAGGCGAGGACCCCCGCCCCCGCGAGGGCGAGGAGGACGAACACCAGTGTCCAGTATCTTTTGCTTCCCGTTAGCGCTTTCTCAAGCATGTTCACCGCCTCCTATCACGTAGTATATGCTGGGGCCCGTGCCGAGCTCGGGTTTGCGCCTTATCGTGTAAGCGGAGGCCAGTATCTTCCTTATCTCGGAATCCGGGTCTTCCAAGTCCCCGAATACGAGCGCCCCGTTTGATTTTTCAACGCAGAGGGGGATTTTCCCCTTCTCGAGCCTCTCGACGCAGAAGGTGCATTTCTCCACCACGCCTTTTGTCCTCGTCGGGTATTCCCTGTTCAGGGTGGCCTCGTTTATGAACGGCCGGGGGTCCCGCCAGTTGAATGAGCGGGCGCCGAAGGGGCACGCGGCCATGCAGAAGCGGCACCCGATGCACCTGTGGTAGTCCATGATCACGAGCCCGTCGGCCCTCTTGAAGGTGGCCTTCGTGGGGCAAACCCTTACGCAGGCGGGCTTTTCGCAGTGGTTGCAGAGGACGAGGAAGTTCTTCTCCTTGAACTCCGGGTTCATGTAGGGGTGCTCCATCCCCGGGAAGGTGTGCTCGTAGGTGTCCGGCCATATCCACTTGACCTCGTCCTTGGGGTTGCCGATGTCGGGCACGTTGTGGGGTGTATGGCACGCGTCCATTATCCTCTGGTAGTCCTCGGGGGTCGAGATCTTCGACACGTCTATCACCATGCCCCAGTGTTTGGCCTTCAAGGCCTCGGCCGGGGGGGTGTAGTCCGCGGCCTCGAGGGTGTTCCCCTTGAGCCGGGCTATCGTGCCCGCGCCCGCGAGGCCCGCCGCGGCGGCTATCCCCGCCATCCTCATGAATTCTCTCCTGTTTATCTTCATAGCTTAGCCTCCCCGTGCACCGCTACTGCAGGCGCCTTTTCAGATCCCGCCGCTACCGCAGGCGCCATTTCAGAGCCCCCTGCCGCGCCCCCTGCCTCCGCTTCTTTCGGCGCTATGTGGCAGTCCCAGCAGTAAGGCGAGACGGCCAGGTAGTTGTGGCACTTGTCGCAGAAATTCTTCTTGTTCGAGTGGCACTTCATGCAGGTGTTCTGCAGGCTTATGTCAAAGGTGCGCCCCTCGGAACTGGTGTAAACCCGCTTGCCGTCCCGGACGACGCTGTCACGCCATGTATTCAAGAGCTGCATGTGGCCGCCCCTCATGAAGGCCTTGGGCTCCACGCAGACCTCCTTCTTGCCGAGGGCCGCCTGCGCTTCTTTTATCGCGGGCGTGTCAAGCTTGAGCTCGGGCGCCTCAACCTTCCTTCCGGCATTTGTCCAGAAGGGGGATGTCACCAGGGCCGCGAAGACCACAAGCCCGATAATTATCTTGCCTCCGTTATACATTGGGCTCACCTCCCTCTGCTTTGCCGGACGAAAGATTGGGCAGGGGTTCGTTGCGCAAGTCGGTCGTCCTCTCCTTTTCGCCTTTCATGACGAGGGCGTTGGCCACCAGTTCGTGGATGCCGGTGACGCCCACGTCCGGGTTCCAGTAGTTCATGAGGGCCGAGAGGGCCGCCCTGTCTATGGCGCAGATGTTGGCCAGCATATTCACGCCGAACCTGTCCCTGACGTATTTCACGGCGTTTGCCCTCGGCAGTCCTCCCTTCATCCTCAGGTCCATGTCCTCGCCCGCGTTCAGGCCCGATCCCGAGCCGCAGCAGAATGTCTTTTCCCTGATCGTGCCCTCGGGCATCTCGAAGAAGTTCTTGCACACGCTCTCTATCACGTACCGGGGCTCGTCGAAAAACCCCATGCCCCTCGCGGTGTTGCAGGAGTCGTGGAAGGTGACGTTCAGGTGGTCGTTCCTCGACGGGTCGAGTTTGAGCTTGCCGTTCTTTATCAGGTCGGCCGTGAACTCCACCACATGTATCATCTTCGTGGACTTTGCGTTCTCGAAGACGGTGCCGGTTATGGGAGATTTCGGGACCTCTAAAAAGTCGGCCGGGCCGTTCCAGGTATCCATGTACTGGTTCAGGACCCTCCACATATGGCCGCACTCGCCGCCTATGATGTACTTGACCCCGAGCCTCTTGGCCTCGGCGTATATCTTGTAGTTGAGCCTCTTGGCCAGCTCGTTCGACGTGAAGAAGCCGAAGTTGCCGCCCTCGGAGGCGAAAGTGCTCCAGGTGTAATCCAGCCCCAATTCGTGGAAGAGCATGAGGTATCCCATGCAGGTGTACGTCCCGGGGTCCGCAAAAAGGTCCCCCGAAGGCGTCACGAAGAGTATCTCTGCCCCCTTCTTGTTGAACGGAGGGTCTATCCTGATGCCTGTTATCGTCTCGATGTCGTCCAACATGAACTCGATATTGCTCTTTATCGTATGGGGCTCCAGGCCCAGATGGTTGCCCTTCATGTAGCAGTTGGCGGCCGGCCCCATGACCCACTCGATATTGAGCCCCAGGAGGTTCAGGAGTTCCCTGCCCATGATGGTTATCTCGGCCGTGTCTATGCCGTAGGGGCAGAAGACCGAACAGCGGCGGCACTCGGTGCACTGGAAGAAGTAGTACCACCACTCCTTGAGCACGTTCAGGTCAAGGTCCCTTGCCCCGGCCATCTTCCCCAGGAGCTTTCCGGGGGTGGTAAAGTATTTCCTGTAGACCGACCTCATGAGCTCGGCCCTCAGGACCGGCATGTTTTTGGGGTCGCCCGAGCCGATGTAGAAATGGCACTTGTCGGCGCACGCGCCGCACCTCACGCAGATGTCCAGGAAGAGCTTGAAGGAGCGGTATTTCTTGAGGCGCTCGCCTATGCCCTCGAGGACCGTGCCCTTCCAGTCCTTGGGGAGGTTCCAGTCTTCGTTGAGGGGGTTCCAGTCCCTCGCGTTGGGAAAGCCCACGGTGTTCAGGCTCTTCCCCTTCGCGCCCCAGCAGAACATGCCGGGCTTTATCTCGACCGGGGTGTCCATCCAGTCTTTGGCCGGCGGCTGGTAACTTATCGATGCGATTATCTCATTGGGTTTCATTTCTTTTGCCATGCTTTACTCCTTCTCCACCGGGATTCCGACGCCCTTCATCTTCTCCCTGAAGTCGTCCTCGTATTCGTCATACGTATGCACCTTGACGTCGTAGTTCCAGGGGTTTATATGCCGCACCATCCGGTTGTTATTTGAAAGGTTCCTTGTGGGCGAGAGAAAGACGCCGCCCGCGTGCATGAGCTTGCTCCAGGGGAAATAGGCCGCGAGCACGCTTATGAGCATGAGATGGATATAGAACATGACGCCTATTTCATCGAGCCCCGAGGCCGGCGGGGCGAAGCTCACAAGCCCCATCGTGAGGTTCTTCACGCCCACTATGTGCACCTTCGTGAAATACCTCATGAGCACGCCCGTCGCCCCTATCCCGAATATCAGGAAGAGGGGGAAATAATCGGACGCAAGGGAGATGTATTTCAGCTGCGGGACGAAGACCCTCCTCAGGAAGAGAAAGGCGACCGCCGCAAGGAAGACCGCGTCCGTTATATAAAGGAGGGGGACGCCTATCTGCAGGAAACTGTCCACCTTCTCGGCCACATGGACGGGATAGGGGACACCCTGGAAGAAAAACCTCAGGTGCCTGAAGAGGATGAAAAAGAAGGTGTAATGGAACGCGAGCCCCGCAAGCCAGAGCCACTTTGCCGAGCCGTAGACGAGCTTTGGCCCTGGATTTTTCGGGTCTTGGTGAAGTTCCGTCTTCATGTTCCTGAAGAGGGAACGGAAGAGGAAGACCTCCAACAGCATCCTCACGACCACCCCTCCGGCTGAGGAAGGGTTTTCCACCTTCGAGTGCTTTATCCAGTCCAACGACTTCTGCTGTCCGCAGGTTGTGGGGATGCGGAAGGGCACGGGCGAGCGGCCCCATCCGACAACGCGCGCCACCACCCCCGCCACGAATATCAAAAAAGCGGCGTAAGGTATGACGACCCCGAAAAGGTAATACATCTGCGCGCCCTCAACCCCGGCGTAGACAAGCAGAATGAGAACAATTACTGCCGCCAACGGAAATAACGTTTTCATCCTGTTAATACCCCTTTTCCTTTAAATTTCCTTCTCATCTTTTCCCCCCGCCTCCTCATTTTCTTCTCCCGTTATGATCCGGGCCTGCTGCAAAAGCCTGTAAACGCTCCTCTTCTCCTCGTCCGCCTTTATCTGGTATATCTGCTCGCGGCATTTCATGAATATATCGAACGAGAGGAGGGCAAGCTCGTCTATCCCGTAATCGAGCCTCGCGAGCTCGGCATGCATCCGGGGATTCTCCTCGAGTTCGGAGGCAAGCTCCTGCCGTATGACCTGCTTCAGCTGGAAGATGAACCAGACCGCCCCCGAGGGGGTGAAGTCCTGGACCGCCCTTATCCTTATAATATTGTCGAGGAAAGCGGAGACATTTCCGGGGTCGATCTTCTCCTCTCCCCTTAGATACTTGAGGAGTTCGTCGAGGATCCCCTCCGTGCCTTCGAGGATCGCCTGGCCCACGGGATTGGCGAACCTGTCTTTCCGGCTTCCGAGGAATTTCGCGGTCTCGCGCGGATAAGTCGAGATTATGGCATCGAACCACTTTTGAAGGACTGCGGTTTTTCTCTCCGGCAGAATATCCGTCAACATCCTGCCGCCACTTCAAGGATTGAGCCTTTCACTGCCTGCCATCCCCGTTTAATCAGCCCCCCCTTTTTAACCTGCCCCCTTTGAGTTAATACAAAAAAAGGAACTGACGGGCAGATAAGCGCCTCGGCTGCCCGTCAGTGAGCTTACATGACAAATTATACGCAACCCGTGGGCTTCGGGAGCCCGGCGTACCGGCAGGCCTGCTTGGCCGGCCCGGCCGGGTACAGCTCGTACAGGTACTTCGTGTTGCCCTTCTCGGGCCCCATGGTCTTCGCGATCTCCTTAACGAGTATCTTGATCATGGGTGCGATCTGGTATTTCTGGTAATAGTCCCTCAGGAAGTTGATCACTTCCCAATGGCTGTCCGTGAGTGTCAGCGCGTCCTGCTCGGCCATCCATGTGGCGAGTTCCGCGGACCAGTCACCCAGGTTTACCAGATAACCGTCATCGTCCACCTCGACTTGCTTTCCCTGAAATTCAATACTCGGCATCTTTCTTCCTCCTTAAAGAAATTTTAGGGAACAAAAAACCATGCTGGATGTATTAGTTTACCCTAAGTGCCATTAAAACTAATATAAGCAGCATAATATGGTCAAATAAAAAAAATTAATTCAATATTTAGCAGAACTTATGAATTTTCAATATAATTGAAATTAGAACCCTCTATTATAGACTTTTTATCATAGTGTAAATTTGACTTTTTTAGCAATAATCTTTTTAAAATAGATGCTATGAAAAACGGGACTTTAGACCTCATTCTCCAGGCGGGACCCCTGGTAAAACTGGTCCTGGCGATACTTTTGCTCTTCTCCGTAATATCCTGGGCGATCATATTTTTCAAGTACAAATACCTCTCGAAGGCGGAAAAGGAGGGCAAACGCTTCCTCGAGGCCATTTCGGAGGGAGCGGGAAGGAACGAGATCTACATGCAGGCCAAAACGCTCTCCACGGCGCCCGAGGCGAACATGTTCCGGGCCGCTTTCGGGGCCGATTCGGAGGAAAAAGCCCGCCGGGCCATAAAAAAGCAAAGCGAGGAGGAGGTCCTCAAACTCGAAAAATACTTGAACTTCCTTGCCACAACAGGCTCCACAACGCCTTTTATAGGGCTTTTCGGCACGGTCTGGGGCATAATGAACTCATTCAGGGGGATAGGCCTGAGGGGGAGCGCCTCCCTCGCCGTGGTGGCCCCCGGCATAGCCGAGGCCCTCATAGCCACCGCGATGGGGCTTGCGGCAGCCATACCGGCCGTTATCGCATACAATTATTACCTTGGATGGACCAGGCGCATCATCTCGGGGATGGAAAGCTCCTCCGAGGAGATAGAAGCCGCCCTCAAGAAATAAACGGAATTAAAGGCGCAAATGGGGACAAAAAACAATAAAACAAGGGGGACCCTCTCCGATATCAACGTGACCCCCTTCGTGGACGTCATGCTGGTCCTCCTCGTCATATTCATGGTCACGGCCCCCCTCATGCAGCAGGGCCTCGACGTGAACCTGCCCCAGGCAAAGGGCAAAGACCTCGCCCCCGAAGAAAGGATAAACATATTCATAAAGAAGGACGGCACCCTCGTCATGAACGACGCGGTCCTCTCCCTTACGCAGCTCAAGGCCCGCCTTGAGACCATGGGCAAGCTCAACCCGAACGTCTTTTTGCGCGCGGACAGGAACGTCCCATACGGCCTGGTCGTGAGGGTAATGTCGGAGGTGAAGGAAGCCGGGATCGAGAAACTCGGCATCGTCACCGAACCCGCCGATCTTTCCCCGAAGGCCCGCACAGGGCTGAAGACCCCTTAGGATGTCTTTTGAGAGAACTGTTTTCCTTTCACTTTTTCTTCATATTCTTTTGTTAATTTCTCTCACCGTCTCATTCGGGAAGAAATACCCGGTCCCGGACATATACGAGGTGCGGCTCGTCATGCCTGAGGGCGCGAGGGCCAATACCCCCTCGCAGAAAAAAGAAGAGGCGGCTGCCGCGCCGAGGCCGGCCCCGGCATTGAAGGAGAAGGCATCAACCGTGCCGCCGGTGGAGGCTGAAAAAAAGAAAGAACCGGAAGCTCGGGACTGGAAGAAGGACTACATGTCCAAACAGGAGCGTCTTCTGGCGCTTTCGGCAATTAAAAATGTGGAGAAGAGGGTCAGGTTGAGGGAAACACTCAATATAGAAAAAAACTCTTCCAAGGGGGACGGCAAGACAGCTCCTTTTAAAGCCGAATTTCCATCCAATCTTCGGGGGGCGACAGAGGGAGACCCCGCACTCATGAGGTATGTGGCCGGTTTCAGCGATTGGGTCCATGACCATTATATTTTTCCGGACATGAAGACCATGGGGATTGAAGCGATAATCAGCGTGATATTTTTAAAAGACGGAAGGGTCGTAATAAAGAATTTTGAAAAGAAATCGGGCAACCCTCTTTTCGACCAGGCCGTGGTGCGGGCCATAGAGAAATCAAGCCCCTACAAGCCCCCGCCCTATGAGTTCGAGCTGGGGATAAGGTTCAGCCCGTGAAAAAAAATATTAAAGAAAAGACCTCTTTTAAAGGGAGAATGAAAAAAGAATTTCTTTTATTAATGCGGTCATTAGTGCCACACGATTCGACTCAATCCGTCATGCCCGAGGTCTCAATCGGGCATCCAGAGACTTTTACGCAAAAATCCCTGGATGCCCGCCTGCGCGGGAATAACAAACAACGACATCAATTAAGGGAAAAATTGCAAATCTTTCGCCGTCATTCCGGGCTTGACCCGGAATCCAGCGACTTTTCGCCTCATTGGAACAACAGCAGTGTTAAGAATTCATTACTTATCCTTTTCACTTTAATTGGGATTCTTTCTTTTTCCTTTATCTCGGAAGCAAAAATCTATATCGATATAACAAATCCCGAGAGGCGCATCCCCGTTGCGATAAGCCCCCTTTCGGGCCCCTTGGGCAGGGAGATAGCCCAGGTGGTGAGCCAAGACCTCGACTACACGGGGTTTTTCATCCTCCTTGGAGAGGAGGGGTTTACCGAACTCCCGCACCAGGAGTTCAGGCGGGAAAACTGGCTCCCGGCGGGCGTCCTGTGCGTGCTCAAGGGCACGGTCACCATCACCGGGGGAGATTTAGAAGCCGAGGCCCGGCTCTTCGATGTCGAGACCGGGGCCAACCTCTTCGGAAAAAAATACAAGGCCCCCAAAAACCTCCTCCGCGCGCTCGCCCATTCCATAGCGGACGATGTGTACAAGGAGATCACGGGTGTCCACGGTGTTTTCAGGACGAAGCTCGCCTTTATAAAGGATGCGGGCGGCGTAAAGGACATCAACCTGGCCGACTGGGACGGGGAGCGTGCCCAGCCGGTGGGGCTTTCCGAAAAGATGCTTCTGGCCCCCCGCTGGTCGAGGGAGAAGGGGACGAGCGCGCTCGTGTACTCCGCCGAAAGGAAGAGGCGATGGGGCATATACAGGCTGGACCTGGATACGATGAAGGAGAGGCTCCTCTTCATGAGGCCCGGCACTAACCTGGCGGGCGACGTGAACGGGAACGGGGACCTCATTTTCTCGTCCTCTTTCGGAGGGAGCCCCGATATTTATCTCCTCGCCCGTCAAGGGGACGTAAAGAAGGTCACCAACTCGGGTGCCATAGAGGTATCGCCCTCGTTTTCCCCCGATGGGAGACGCATCGTCTTTGTTTCGGACCGGGCCGGAAGCCCCCAAATTTACATAATGGATTCGAACGGCTATAATATGTCCAGGCTTTCGTTCAGCGGCAATTATAATACCTCTCCATCATGGTCTCCCGATGGAGAGAGAGTGGCGTTCGTCGGCAGATATCAGGGCAGAAACCATATCTTCGCAGCGAAGACCGACGGCTCGGAGCTTTTTATGCTGACTTCAAAAGGCAATAACGAGGAACCGTCTTTCTCCCGGGACGGGAAGCTCATCGTGTTCACGTCGGACAGGGACGGGTACAAAGCAATTTATTCGATGAGGGCAAACGGAGAGGGGCAGCGGCGGATAAGCCCTGCCGGCGTAAAGGCATACGGTCCGCGCTGGTCATTATATTGAATAAAGTATTGAAATAAGTTATTGACATAGCCAAATAAAACAAAGCAAGGAGGAGGCACCATGAAAAAACTCGTACCGGTACTGGCGATTATCGCCGCGCTCATACTGGCGGGATGCGCCCAGAAAAAGATAAGCACGCCCGCGCCCGGCACGCAGGAGGAGATGGCCCCGGATACCAGGGCCGGGGAGGAGAAAGACGCCCTCGGCGGAGCGAAGGAAGAGACCCTGAAAGAGACCGAGATGGCCAGACTCGAGAAGGCCGAGCCCGAAAGGCCCGAGATGGCCGAGTTGGAAAAATTAAGCGATATTTATTTCGAGTTTGACAGCTATGAGGTCAAGGAAGAGGCCCGGCCCGTCCTCAAGGAACTATCCGAGATGCTTTACAAGAAAGGCGAGAGCCTCCTCATAGAAGGGCATGCCGACGATAGGGGCACCAACGAATACAACCTGGCGCTCGGAGACAGAAGGGCGGCCGCCGTGAAGAAATATCTGGCGGCGCTCGGTGTTGCGGTCGGAAATATCGAGATGGTAAGCTACGGCGAAGAGAGGCCCGCCTGCACGGATCAGACCGAAGAGTGCTGGGCCAGGAACAGGAGGGCCCACTTTGTGATCCAGAGGGCAAAATGAGGATTTGGCCCCCTCTTCTCTCCCTTCTCCTCGCGGCCCTCGCCCTGGCGGGGTGCGTCGGGATGGAGCCCATAAAGGCGGACGTGAACGACCTGGCGCACGAGACATACGCGATTAAAAAACAGATGACCGCGCTCCAAGGCGAACTCGAGCGCGTAAAGGCCGGGGACCCGAGAAGGGACCAGGCCCTCGAGGCGATAAGGAACTCGCAGTCGGATATCCTCTCGCAGATATCGTCGCTTCAGGAGGACCTCCAGGCATTAAGGGGCCAGATCGAGGAGGAGAAGCATTTTACCGGAAAGGCGCTGGACGAGCAGTCCCGGGACTCCGTCGAATACAGGAAAAAACTGGATGAGAAGATAGCCATCCTCGCCAAAGAGGTGAGCACGCAGGAAGAGAGGCTCACGGAGCTCGAAGCGCTCGCCAGGAAAATGGCCGCGCCCAGGCCCGAGGTCCCGCTCACTCCCGAAAATGAATACGACAGGGCATACGGCCTCTTCACGGACGGAAGGTTCCCTGAATCGCGGGCGGCCTTCGAGGAGTTCATAAAGAGGAACCCCTCGCACGCGCTTGCCGGGAACGCCCAGTTCTGGATAGGCGAGACCAATTTCAGGGAAAAAGACTACGCGGCCGCCATCCTGGCTTATGAGGAGGTCCTGAAGAAGTACGGGACCAGCCGGAAGGCGCCGGCGGCCCTTTACAAGCAGGGGCTCGCCTTTCTGGAGATGAAAGACCAGAGGGTGGCCCTTGCCATCCTTAACGAGCTCGTGGAGAAGCACCCCGAAAGCGAGGAGGCCGCGCAGGCAAGGGCAAAACTCGCGGAACTGGCCCCACCCAAAGCAGAAGAGAAGCCCCAGAAAAATGCGAGGCCCGCAGGGAAAACCAAAAAAAGATAAGCCGGGGACCCGGCTTAGCCATCCGGGGTTTAGCCATCTGGATTCGCGGGGCAGGGCCCGCATGGTGGATATAAGCGCGAAGGAAGCCGCAAAAAGGGAGGCGCGGGCCTCCGCTTCCGTGAGCCTCTCCCCTCAGGCGTTTGAACTCGTAAAGGCCGGCGGCCTGCCCAAAGGCGACCTGCCGGCCCTCGCAAGGGCCGCCGGGATAATGGCCGCAAAAAAAACCGCCGAGCTCATCCCCCTCTGCCACAATATCCCGCTTGCCTCCGTCTCGGTAGACATCCGCCTGAACGAGAAAGAAAAGAAAGTGGAGATAGAAGCGACGGCCAGGACGGTGGCCGGGACCGGAGTGGAGATGGAGGCCCTCACAGCCGCCTCGGTCGCGGCCCTAACGGTTTACGACATGGTGAAGGGAGTGGATAAAGGGGCCGTGATCTCCGATATCATGCTTCTGGAAAAATCAGGCGGAAAAAGCGGGAAATATCAGAGAAAGAAAAGTGGTTAAGAAAAGTAAAAGGGTGGGAAGATGGGGGTGGCGGGTCTCAAAATGAGTAAACAATCGAGCATACTCATGAAGAGGGCGGGGCATCCGCCCAGCCGCGGGGTGCATAACCGCGGCATGAATCTTTTTTTCTCTTTAGAATCTTTTCTATCCGTATCGCCTAAGGCATCTTGCTCTTATTGAAATCTTTTACGCCGCTTTCCTCATGCTCCCGCTCTGTGCGGACACCCCGTCCTCTCTTCCGAATTCCGTTTCCTTTTTGCTGTTTGCAACGAATCGGAAAAGAAGATGGGGGTGGATGGGGCGAAAAGTGAGGTGACGGTGAGCAGATCATGAGCGGGTGAGAGCCCGCGAATCATAATGATCTTTAAAGTCCTTACGAACC
>Ga0214473_10001849_pt1 | contig 27009 bp, 21 predicted proteins | sample RVTome_7_FD_203509 | JGI IMG/M metagenome (GOLD analysis project Ga0214473, IMG submission 203509) | Soil microbial communities from uranium-contaminated site in the Upper Colorado River Basin, Wyoming, United States - RVT98D197 | ecosystem: Environmental > Terrestrial > Soil > Contaminated >...
TCCATTTTTTCTGGGGCAGCTTCGACCTGGCGGTCACGCGCTTCTCAGGCCGGCCGGCTCCGCCGCGCGAAGGGCCGGCGTTCATGCGCGATGCGTACTCGCATGAAGTGATCAGTCACGGTTTCTGGCCCGGCGGTGGACCGCTTCCGGAGCCGGTGTTTTACGCGTACGCGGTGCCGGAGCCGCAGGGCCTCAACGAGAGCGCAGTGCGTCCGGCAGCAGCGAATTATCATCGCGAGCTGGGCGAGTTCATACTGCCGTACGAGGCGGTGCGCAGCGCCGCCGACCCGGACGGCGCGATCCGCGCGTTTGTGGACAGCACGTACGAGCGGGCCGCCACTCTGGCGGGATGGGATCGCGCCGCGCTGGAGCGCGTTCCGATCAGGACATAGCATGACTCGCAGCGGGAACCGGGCAAGGAGGAGGGAGCCTGTGCTACTGGCCTGGGCGCAGTGGTTTGGGGCGACCGACCGAGGTGATCCTTCACCAGAACGGGCGCGACCTACCCGCCAATCGGATCGAGTGAGTATTTCGTGGGTCCGAGGTGCTTCCCGCTGAGGAAGCGACTTGGGACTTCCTAGGTGCTTCCTAAGCGCCGGGAATTGGAGAAAATGCCTGCACATCTGCAATCCAGAGGTTTCCGTTTTTGTGACTTAGGAATGTGCGGCGGTACGAAGGTACTAGGATATTCGTAGCAGAAGCTTGTAACACAATTGTATCAAACGACTTCAAAATGTCTCGAAAGGCGGTTCCGTCCTGCCGGGTGGCGTGTCAAGTGCACATACTACAGCGGGGGGATTGGGGCGCCAGGGGAGTACCGGTCATCGTGTGGCGACGTACGGGAAGGAGCCGACGGTGAGCGGCAGGGACCGGGCAATTCGGCTGCGAGTGGGAATCAGCCAGGCTCGCGCTCCGCGCTTCAGGCAATTGGTTTGTCGGGAAGCCGTCTATGGGCGCAAAAACTGTATCGTCATCTGCGAAGGCCCGGCACGCCATCCGATTCGTGCTGGCAGACCGCACTCGGATGGACTGCCAGTTGTTGGCGGCGTCGCTGCAACGCGCGAGCGGCCGATGTAAAGTGGTGGGAACCGCGGTCAGTGCGGCCGAAACTCGAGCGATCCTGAGGCAGCACGCGCCGCAGGTGGCGCTGGTCAGTCCGCATCTCGCCGAGGGCCCGCTGGCCGGTTTTGACCTGGTGCGGGAGATGCGAGGCTCTTTTCCGGCGACTCGCGTCATCATGCTGCTGAATACGATGGAACCCCGCATGGTCATCTACTCGTTCCAGGTCGGCGCGAAAGGGGTTTTCTCGCGCGACCGCTCGGTGGAGGTCCTGGCCAAGTGCATCGGGGTGGTCCATCAAGGCCAAGTCTGGGCGGGCACCAACGAGCTGGAGATCATCCTGGAGGCCATGGCCAAGCGGACGCGCTTCGAGCCGCTGAGCGCCAGCGGCGCGACATTATTGACCAGCCGCGAAGTGGAAGTCGCAAGTCTGGTGGCCGAAGGATTGAGAAACCGCGAAATTTCCGAACGGCTGAAACTCAGCACGCACACGATAAAGAATTATCTGTATCGCGTGTACGAGAAATTGGGAATTTCCAGCCGCGTGGAGCTGACGGCTCGCGTTCTGGAGCGAGCCGGAATAGAGTCTGGCGGCGAAATTCCGCCGAATCACAAGAAGCTCGAGGGTCAAATTCCAACGCCGCCTCCGGCGCTGGCCCCGCCGCGGCGGTCTGTTCTCTGACGGACTTATCGGGTCCTGATCGCGTTGGCGGTCAGGCCGGCCGCCGGCATTCCCATGTAGATCATGGGAAACACGTACCAGTGGCGCATCCCGCCGATGTTTTTCTTGGTGTCGCCTTTGCGCAGCCAGGAGGTGGCCGCCCAGGCCAAAGCCAGCGCCGGCATCCGCACTCCGTACTGCTGCGCCCGGCTCTTGCCCAGCAGAGGATTCGCCTCCGTGCAGGTGCCATTCTTGATGCAGGGCCTGGAAAGGGTGTATTCCGTATCGGCCACGGCCAGGCCGGCGGCGATCAGCCACATCGGCAGCGCTTTTTTGTCAAACGCCGCCTGCTTCCAGCTCATGGGGCGGCCGCAGAACTCGCAGGAGTTGACTTCGACCTGCACCCACTGGTTGCGCGGGGAGTCCGCTCGCCAGACCATGTTTCTGCGGATGGTCTCTCCTCCGTACAGGAGCTGCCGTTTGGGCGCGTCCACCTGGGCCGGCGGATCGGCCTGAGGTGCGGACTGTGCCCGCGCGGGCCACGGCAGGAATGAAGCAACGAGCAGGAAAATCACCAGCTTCTTCATGTCAACTCTCCTTCACTCTGAAACCGGCTTGCCCTTCGGCCGAATAATCGCCAATCGCCTGGGGAGGACTGGCCCACGAGTGCGGTCAGCGGCGGGCACAACTCTGCCGGCCTGCGCCTGAATCTTGGCCGGGAGCGCCTGGCCCTCTTCCGGTTCGCGCAGCTTGAACCACACGTTGTGCACGGCAAATCCGGTCAAACGCGACGCCGGCGCCGGTCGCTCCACACGAACTACTCGCCCCTCTCCCTCCACGAGCATGAGCGGCGAAAACTCGTCCAGCGCCATGTCAATCTCAAATTCCAGCACTTCTCCCTCGCGGGGTCCGGTGCGCGCCAGCACAAACATGCCCCGGGTGCCGATGTCCCTGGTGAAGCCTCGGACCTGCTGATCCGGCCGGCCTGCGGACGGCCAGCTCAGGTGCACCGGCAGATTGACCGTGAAACGCGGCACGGCCCGGAGTTCGCGCACGACCGGACTCTTCACCCCACACGCCTCCGCCGACAATTTGTTGAGAACTGCGCCGAGCCGAGTCGACTCGTAAACTAACGAGTGGGGTGCAATGCCGCAAGAAGTGGAAAATCTCAGAGACCAGCAGGGGGGCTAAGGGCCTTCACGGATGAGGTCACACTTCCCGGAGTCCCCCTAGGGACAAATGAACCTAGGGCAGAGAAGCGCGTTGCGGGAGAAGGTAGCGACTGGCTGGCACGAAATGGCGGCGGGGAGTCCTGCGCCGGCGTTTGATCCTGACGGGCACAAATCTTGAATGGGACATCGGTACTATTGAAGCCCCACTTTGGAAATCGCAAGCTCAGAACCAGAGGTTAGCTATGGTGTGCCCATCCCGCTAGGCGATTGACCGACCGCGACCTCCGGGCCCGAGGTTTTCAGAGTCTCCGAAAGAGAGGGCTTCCGAGATGAACACCAGATCCCCGAAGAGCCGGCGCACCAGGATCAGCCGGAAAGACAAGGAATTCGAGATGTTGCTTCGCCGTGCCGCGCGAGTCCGCGCGAGTGCGCACGTAGCGCCGCGGAAACGAGAGTCCTCGAAGGCGCCGGTGGCTTGACCGTTACCGGCAACCAGTAGCGGCCAGCACCACCACGTCTGCGCTTAAGCGCGGTCGCAACACACTGCGACCAGTTCCCGTTTCTCCACCGCTTGACAGGCACGAACGTTAATACTAACGTCGTGCCATCGCCCGCACTTCACCGTCGGCGGGCCGTCCCGTTTCAAAATAATAGAAGGCCAATCTGAGGAACATTTCTATGAACCGCCGAATCGGTGTTTCCATGGTCCTGGGTGTCTTGCTGGCGGCGGGAGCGGCGTGGGCGCTCCCTGGGAACGCCATTCTCCCGCCAAGCCTGAGGGCGGGCGCTTCGCGGAACGCCAATCGGGAGATTGGCGTTCCCGGGGAGGTCCGCCTGCTGCGGATGCTTGTGCTACCACTGTCCGATCGGTGACGGTAACGGGCGATTAGCGAAGGGGGATTCCACGTGAAGAATACTTATCAGGTTGCGATGGTGATCGCGACGGCTGCGCTGTCTGCCGTCCTGATGCTGGCTCCGGCGCCCGGCCTGGGCCAGGCGCCTGCCACAGCCGGCGACCAAGCCCTGCGGGCCAAACGGATCGCCGAACAGTTTGAGGCCCAGGCCCGAGTACTCACCGTGTTCGACCGCCAAGGGAAGGTAGTGACCACGGTCGGCGAGCGTGCGATTTACTGGGATATGGTCTTCTCGCCGGACCGGACACGGCTGGCCGTGGCCAAGGAAGATGTAGAGAGCGAAACCCAAAATCTCTGGGTGCTAGATGTGGCCACGGGGAAAAGCACACGGATCACCTCCGGTCAAAACGAGGAGCACGCGCGAACACCGGTCTGGTCTCCGGACGGCAGCCAGGTGGCTTATGTGGCTTTGCGCGGCGGGCATGAGGGTCTGTACCGAAAAGCTGCGAACGGAGAGGGAACCGAGGAACTCCTGTACGAGTATCCCGGGGCGGATATGGTCCTTAGAGATTGGTCGCTGGACGGCCGTTTCCTGAGCTTCTCCTCGACGGACCTTTCGGGAGGGACCTTGTACGTGCTGCCGCTCGGTGGCGATGGCGAGCGCAAACCTATCGAGGCCTTTCGCAGTGGTTCTCAGTTGTGGGGATCGAGCCTTTCTCCCGATAGCCGCTTCCTGTCCTATGGGTCAAACCAGTCGGGAAGAAATGAAGTCTATGTGCGGCCGTTCGACCCATCGGCTGGCGACGGGGCTACTGCGGCTGCAGGGCCATGGCAGGTGTCCGACCAGGGTGGCCAGGGCGAGGCCCTTTGGCGGCGGGACGGCAAGGAACTGTACTATGTGGCCGCCGATCGAGGAGTGATGATGGTGGAGGTCAGCACCGCTCCCATGTTCACATTCGGAAAGCCGAAGTTGCTGTTCCGCCTGTCGGAGGCGGTCCCCGTCACTCAAACGCTGGCCAGTGTCAGCCGGGACGGGCAGCGAGTGGTGATCGCCGTGCCCCATGCGCCTACCCTTCAGCAGATCACTGTGTTTGATCGCCAGGGGCAAGTTCTGAGCAAGGTGGGGGAACCTGGTCTTTACCGCAATTCGGCGCTCTCACCGGATGGAACAAGGGTGGCGGTTACGAGGAACGATCCACGGGAGGGCGACAACGACATCTGGACGTTCGACGTGGCCTCGGGTAAGGGCACGCCCGTCACGAATGATACCTCATCGGAGACTTGGCCTATGTGGTCTCCAGACGGCAGTCAGGTGGCCTATGTTTCGACGCGCGGGAGCTTCCAAAGCATCTATCGAAAAGCTTGGGACGGAACGGGCAATGAAGAGCAACTGTTTCAGTACACGCCGGGCGCAGGCATCCGGCTGCCGGACTGGTCGGCGGACGGAAAGTTCTTGACCTTCACCTCGGGGGGAGTCTTGTTGGTGGTGCCGCTCAGTGGAGATCAGAAGGCTCTTGAGCGGGAAGCGATTGAGTGGCTGCGCGGGGAGTATAACGTGGCCCGGTCTCGGTTTTCTCCCGATTCCCGCTTCATGGCCTACCTGTCGAACGAGATCGCTGCCGGGATATTTGAAGTCTATGTGCGTCCGTTTGATGCCAGTCAGCCCGAGGCCGGCGCGGGAGGCGCGAAAGCGGTGCAGGTTTCCACCGCGGGCGCCCTGGGCGTGATCTTCTGGCGGGAGGCCGGCAAGGAGATGTACTACCTGACTCCCGATTGGGAGGTGATGGCCGTGGACGTTACGACCACTCCCATGTTTCAGGCCGGGACGCCCAGACTACTTTTCAAGCTACCGAGCCCTTTGCCCTTGGTCGGACAGGTGCAACAGTGGAAAAACGTCAGCCGCGACGGCCAGCGTTTCGTGTTCGCCGTAAATGTGCCGGTGAGTGTGTCCGCGCGCTGAATTGTCACCGAACATTTCACGTGCTACGGCACCGCGACCAGTTCCCGCTTGACAGAATTTCACATCCCGCATATAGCCGGCAGTGCCTTCCGGGCCCGCACTCGCTCGCAATCGCGGCGCGCCCGGCAGGCCAGCCGGGATGACTTGGACACAAACGTACGATCCGCTGGGCCACTGGTGGCTCTCGACACTGGTGGCGGCGCTGCCCATCCTGGTGCTGCTGGGCCTGCTGGCGGGCTGGAGGGTGCGGCCGCATCTTTGCGCGCTGGCCGGAGCGGCCACGGCGATTGTGTGCGCGGTGCTGGTGTTCGGAATGCCGGCCAGGCTGGCGCTGGCCAGTTTTGGATATGGCGTGTCATTCGGCCTGCTGAAAATTGTGTGGATCGTGATCGCCGCGGTTTTTCTCTACGACATTTCGGTTGAAACCGGCCAATTCGAGATCATGAAGCGGTCGGTGGCGGCCATCACGCCGGACCGGCGATTGCAACTCTTGCTGGTAGCGTTTTGCTTCGGTGCGTTCATCGAAGGCGCCGCCGGATTCGGCGCACCGGTGGCCATCGCCGGGGCGTTCATGATCGGGCTGGGGTTCGAGCCCATCCATGCCGCGGTACTGAATCTGATCGCCAACACGGCGCCGGTGGCCTGGGGCGCCATCGGCACGCCCGTGCATACCCTGGCGGCCGTCACGGCGCTGCCGGAATCCGACCTGAACGCCATGATCGGGCGCATTCTGCCGTTCACGGCCGCCATCGTGCCGTTGTGGCTGGTGCGCGCCATGGTGCCATGGAAGGAAACGTTCGAGGTGCTGCCGGCGATTCTGGTGATTGGGCTTTCGTTTGCCGGGACACAATTTTTTTGGTCCAACTACGTGGACAGCAACCTGGTGGATTTGACCTCGGGCATTGCGTCTATGGTGGCGGCGCTGGTTTTTCTGCGCTTCTGGCGGCCGCGGAGCGTCTGGAGATTCGCGCACGAGCGCGATGCGGACGCGGCGGCGGCGCCCGCGCACCGGCACACCGGCGCGCAAATCGCCAAGGCCTGGCTGCCGTTTGCGATTCTCTCGGTAATGGTCCTGGTGTGGGGACTGCCCGCGATCAAGACGGCCATGGGCCGTGCCACCACGCCGGCCTTCAGCCGCGGCGGGTGGGAAGTGCCATTGTTGCACCGAGCAGTGCTGCGTGCCCCGCCGGTGGTCGCGCAGCCGACCGCGGAGGCGGCCCGGTTCGACCTGAACTGGCTGACGGCGACGGGCACGGGCTGTTTTTTGGCGGCGCTTTTGGCCGGAACGCTGCTGGGAGTGCGCCCCGGGCGACTCGTGAAGATTTTCACGCGCACGGTTCACCGCTTGCGCTTCGCCATCGTGGCCATGGCCTGCATGCTGGGCCTGGGATACGTCACCCGGTATTCGGGTATGGACGCCGTGCTGGGACTGGCGTTTACGCGCACCGGATGGCTTTTCCCGTTTTTCGGCACGTATATCGGCTGGCTGGGCGTGGCCCTGACCGGGAGCGACACGGCCTCGAACGCCCTCTTCGGCGGCCTGCAGCGCATCACCGCGGAGCAACTGAACCTCAGCCCCATCTTGATGTGCGCGACGAACAGCGCGGGCGGCGTCATGGGAAAAATGATTGACGCGCAGTCCATCTGCATCGCCACGGCCGCCACCAACCAGGTGGGCAATGAAGGACTGATCTTCCGGAAGGTATTCTGGCACTCCGTGGCCTTGGCCGCTTTCGTCGGCATCATCGTCATGATGTATGCGTACGTGTTTCCGCAATTCATCCCGCACGGCCTGAACTTTGTTCGCTGATTCACGGGCCCCTTGCCGGCCGCAATCCCCGGCTGGTGCGTGAGGCCCGGAGTGTGGAAAAATCTCTGGTTCGAGGTTTGGACCCCATGGGCATGCCCGTTCTCAGACCGGCCGACAGGGAAAGTTTCGTGCCTCTGCGAGACTTTGCCACTCGAGCTTTTTCGCGGGCCGCCGGCGCCCCTCTCATCACTGGAAACAAACTCAGACTCCTGAAAGACGCGACCGAGAATTATCCGGCGTGGCTGGAAGCCATCCGCACGGCCCAGCGGACCATTCATTTCGAGAGCTACATCATCCACGCCGACGACACGGGTCGCCAGTTCTCCGAGGCGCTGGCGGAGAAAGCGCGCCAAGGCGTGCGCGTGCGGGTCATCTACGACTGGCTGGGATCGCTCGGACGCGCTTCGCGACGCTTCTGGAAACGGTTGATGGAAAGCGGCATCGAGGTGCGGTGCTTCAATCCGCCTCGCCTGGACAGTCCGCTGGGCTGGCTGCGGCGGGACCACCGGAAGATGCTCTCGGTGGACGGCCGCGTGGGTTTCGTGACCGGCCTGTGCATCGGGCAACGCTGGGTGGGCGATCCGGCGAATGGCATCCAGCCCTGGCGTGACACCGGAGTGCAGATCGAGGGTCCGGCGGTGGCCGATCTCGAGGACGCCTTTGCCCACATGTGGGCGCTGCTGGGATCGCCCATCCCCGAAGCGGATTTCGCGGCCGTGGAGACCCCGCAGCCGGCGGGAGACGCGGCTCTGCGCATCGTGGCCAGCTACCCGAATATGGCCGGCTTGTACCGATTCGATCAATTGATCTCGGCGCTGGCCGAGCACTCGATCTGGCTGACCGACGCCTATTTTCTGGGGACAGCGCCGTACATCAAGGCGCTGGGGGCGGCGGCGAAGGACGGCGTGGACGTGAGGCTGCTGCTGCCGAATGCCAGCGATGTGCCGCTGGTGCGCTCGTTGTCGCGGGCCGGGTACCGGGAGTTGCTGGAGGCCGGAGTGCGCGTGTTTGAATGGAACGGGCCGATGATGCACGCCAAGACCGCCGTCGCCGACGGCCGCTGGGCCCGGGTCGGTTCGACGAATCTGAATCTGGCAAGCTGGCTGGGCAACTGGGAATTGGACGTGGTCGCGGAAGACGAACCGTTCGCCCAGGAAATGGAGCGAATGTACCTGGATGATCTTGGCAGATCGACCGAGATCGTATTGAGCGCCAAGAAAGTGATACCGCTGGAACCGCGCGCACGGCGCCGGCGCGACGCCGGGTTCGCCCAAGGCAGTGCCAGACGCGCCGTGACCAGCCTGATGAGAGTGAGCAATACAGTGGGAGCGGCCATCACCAGCCGCCGGTCTCTCGGCCCGACGGAAATGGTGGTGTTGGTCAGTGTGGCGGCGCTCTTGCTGGGGCTGGCCTTGATCGCCGTACTCTGGCCGGTGGCAGTGATCGTTCCGGTGGTGCTGTTCAGCGCCTGGGTGGCTGTTTCCTTGCTGATCCGGGCCTACCGGCTGCACCGAGCCAGAAGGGTGAACGCCAGGCAATCCGGCTGAAGCGGCGCAGGCTTCCGACGCATCTAAATGATTATGATCCCAGGGATGACGCGCCAGCGCATACGGGTGGCCACGTACAACATCCACAAGTGCCGCGGACTGGACCGGCGCGTCCGCCCGCAGCGCATTGTCGAAGTCTTGCGCGAGCTGGACGCGGACATCGTGGCGTTGCAGGAAGTGTTCAGTCTTCCCGGCCATGCTTCGGAGGAAGACCACGCCGGATTCATCGCCGACGAACTTGGATTGCATCTGGCCTTCGGCAAGAATCGCCGGCTGCATGGGCGCGCTTACGGAAACGCTTTGCTGGCGCGGTATCCGCTTCGAGTGGTGTCCAACCACGACCTCAGCTCGGGCGGGCGGGAGCCACGCGGCTGCCTGCATACGGAAATCGAGATGCCGGGCGGCGCCTGGCTGCATGTGTTCAACGTCCACCTGGGCACGGCGTTATGGGAACGCCGCCGCCAGGCCCGGAAATTGACCAGCGCGGAAATACTGACCCCGGCCGAGCTGCGGGGACCGCGCATCGTTCTCGGCGACTTCAATGAATGGACGCGCGGCCTGACCACACGATTGCTCCGCGAGCGCTTTTCCACGCCGGACGTGCGAATTCACCTGAACCGCACGCGCACCTATCCCGGCGTGCTGCCGCTTCTTCATCTGGACCATATCTACTTCGACCCGGAAGTGCATTTGCACGGCTTGACGCTGCACAGAAACCGGCGCTCATTGGTCGCCTCCGACCACCTTCCCCTGGTTGCAGACCTGTCGCTGGCGAGTCCGCACAAGCGCGGGACCTCCGCCGCGTAAGTTGGCCCGGCCTTCGTTCGCCGATTAGTCGTTCACTCACTGACAACTTCCACCTCACAAATGCCCGGAGTCATCGTCGTCGGCGGGCGGCCGCGGGCCGCCGGCTGCGGACGATGTGATTCGCGCCCACACCGCGGAGTGGCGCTGCTTGGCGAATTCCGCGCCGACGCCCCAGCTCGGCAGAGGAATGCATAACAGGCGCGACAGTCCGTTGAGATAAGGCTCGTACATGGCTTGGAGCTCGCGCAACTGGGCGTCGCCGGCTTCGGCGCAAGGACTCACGCCGCAATCCACCAGCAGGGCGCGCGCTTGCGGCAGATCCTCTTGAGGCAAGCGGGGCGGATGGGGCGGCTCTGGCCGGACTTGCAGGATCTGCGAGAGATCGGCCACGGCGTGGCGGGAGATGGCAAACGTAAGCTGGGCGCGCCACTTGGTTTCGCCTTCGCCATAAGCGACGAGCAGGGCGCAGACATCGAGAATCGCGGTGAAGGCCGCCAACCAGGATTGATTGTCGTGCTGCGAGCGGAAAAAACAGAGCGCGGGGTAGCTGAGGTGCGTCTCCATCAATTGCGCCGACCAGGTTTCCCAGTCGCGCAGGTAGTCGCCGAGGCCGTCCTGGATGCGTCCGCGGCCGTGGCGACGAAGCAGCTCGCCGGCGGTCGGAGGAGAGCCGGCGCGGGCGTCGAGGAGCGAGATATTGACTTCGCGCTGCGAAAAGGCGCCGTAGAGCGTCGGCAAATAGGCGATGACGATGGCCAGGAATCCGAAGCCGGTGCCGGCTTCGCACACGGTGATGATGCGAGCTAACGTTGCGGTGGGCGTGACGTCGCCCAGGCCCAGCGTGAAGAAAGTGGTTCCGCTGAGGTAGAGGTCGGTGCGAAACGTGGGGATTTCGCCGGAGACCAGAACGGCGGACCCGCCGGCCCACAGGAGCATTGCAAATGCCAGGACCAGTCCCGCGGCCCACACCGCCAGGACGTTCAGCATAGCGAGCGGCCCGAAGTAGCTGAGCACGGACTCGCGGCGCTTGGGCGAAGCGATGCGCCGCGCGAACGCCGTCCAGATCATCCATGCGCCGCCGAAGACCACGCGGCCCAGGCGGAACCTGCGCACGACGTGACGCGGCAGGATGACGTTCTCGAAGGCATCCCATAGGATGATTGCGAGAAGTGCGAGACCGAGTATGCCGACGAAGGCGTGCATGGTCAGACCGCTCCAGCGTTTTCAAAAATCGTCACAGAGTACCCCACCCGGGTGTTTTTGCAAAAGAGCGCGCAAGTGTATGAAAGCAGGCGAGTTGAATTTTTGCCCAGTGCAAAAGAGTGCGCAAGGGTATGAAACAAAAGAGGTTGAGTTTTGCGCAGTAGCGAAAATTGCGCTTTCTTGCTGCGTCGAGGGGGTGACACCCCCGGCGTTTTGTAAGAATATTAAACGAAAGTAGTTGCGGGAAAAGGAGTTCGTAAGTGTGTGAAAACAAATGAACGATTGGTGCGCGTTTGATGAGGATGTGTTCATGGCCATGGAGTTAGTAGTCGAGAATCGAAAGTCGAAAACAAGACTGGCCAGCGCGTCCGGATATGGGTGCTCCGGCGTGTTTGTGGCAATCCCCATAGGCGTCAGCGGCTAAAGCCGGTTTGATGCTTGTTGTTTGATGTCGCGGTTGAAACCGCGATCCACAAAGCTGGTTCGTACGCGCGCCGACTCCCCCAGCCGCATGCTCTATTATCTCATGCGAGTAAATAGGACTTGGCAGATGGGCGTCGGAATGGTGTGCCGAAAACGTGACAAGAATACCAGGCGTCAGGCCATCGCTTTCCAAGGCCGTGTGAAATCTAGACTTCTAGTGCGGCAAGAAAATACTTTTGACACTCGGACGGGTAATTTCCGGGTACGCCGTGATTCAGGCACTACCGCAAGAGGGGCTGTTAATGGCTGCGAAGGAAGTCACTTCTACGTGTAACCGACTACACGTCCGAGTGCAACCTACTCAGTAGACATACCGCCCTTCAGGAGGATCCATTGTGGCATGGCTGGTCATAAGGTGTGGTCTCGCAACGTCCAAGGAGAGACGAGTGGCCCCCTTGCGCGAGATTTTGTCCTTGCATCGCAGGTTGATTATCACTATAAGTCTCTGGCATCAGCCCGAAGACCCGTGGGAGGCGATGCCTCATGAATGACTCCCTGGCGGATCGGCAATTGCCGATGGGGCTATTTCCTGGCCAGCCGACTCCGAGGCTCTATGACCGCGTGGTAGAAGCCCTGCGCACTCGGCATTACAGCCGCCGGACCGAGCAGGCTTACATCCACTGGATTCGCCGCTTCATCCGCTTCCACGGCTCCAGCCATCCGCGACAATTGACCGAAGGCCACGTCAACCGTTTCCTGAGCCATTTGGCCATTCAGGAAAACGTAGCGGCATCCACGCGAACATAAGGAGGTCTTGCCATGAGCCTTTTCCAGATATGGTGGCTCGTATCTCTCTTGGCTCTTCTGATCCTTGCAATCTGGATCGGACGCCAGACTGAACGGGGGTATCTCGGAATACTCATCGACGGACGGGGGCGCTACAGCTTGACCCATTTTCAGACCGTTCTTTGGACTATCGTGATTCTGTCCTCCGCGCTCGCGGTCCTGATCTCGAAAGGCTTCGAACCGACAAACTTCGGGCTTTCTACGCAATTGCTGGGGCTCATGGGCATAAGTGCGGGCTCTGCTGTGCTATCGACCGGCGTGAAGGGAGCCAAGGACGCCGCAGGGTCAACGGCCAACGTCGCACGGGCGGGGACCTTCAAGCTCAGCAACGGAACATCAACCACTATCACACCACGCCTTGCTCAGATGTGGCTAGAGGAAGAAGGGGATCAGGCTGATAAGGCCGTCAGCATCACGAAGTACCAGAACTTCATCTTCACGCTCGTCATACTCGGCTTCTACGTGACGATCGCATGCAAAACCGGCGGGCTTCCTGTGCTCCCGGACAACGTTGTGTGGTTGATCGGAATCAGCCACGCGGGATACGTCGGTGGCAAAGTCCCGGATAAGATTAAATGACTCGGCTGTCCGCAGCGGCGTTTCTGGATCGCGCCATCGCCCGCGGGGAGAGCGCTGACCCGAGAAGTGGTTTCAAAGCGTGACGGGCTGTCTAACCCGGCGCTGCACCCGACGGCCGCGTCGTCCAAGAGCGATTGGCGGCCGCGGGTGAGCGCCGATCGTTAGACTCCTGGAAGGTCACCGCCAAAAGCGGCTGTTCCCGACAACCATCGGCGGCGGTGCGACCAGCGTTGAACTCGCCCATCAAGTAGTCGAGCGTCGCCGCCAAAGGAAATCTTTGAGATTTGCAGGATTGGCTTCCGATTGGGCAGATGCTCCTGCCTTGTCGCCTCGCGCTGTTAGAAATCGCTCTCCGACGCACGGCGCCGCTCGCTTGGCTGTGTAACGCGCTATCCGTAGAAGTGGCCAGGCTCGGCATTTCGATTCGAGCCACCACGCGATAACTCCCGGATGGTCGCCCACTCGGAAACTATCGTGGGGATGCAGGCTTGCTTGCCGAGCCGGCTTCCACACGTCCGGGTAGATGGATCACTGGAAACTGCGCCGAAACGCCTTTCTTTCGATACGATCACGATTCGTGCGTGAAGTCGTGCGCAGGGACGAACGGATGCACAGCCCTTCCCTTCGAGGCTCGGAGTCTTCGTTGGCAAGCTCACGTGGGCAGGCTCAGGGTACACAGCATAGAGGTTCGCGCGACTTGACAGAGGGAGCTTGTGCCGGGCTAAAGCCCGGCGCTACAAAAAAACGCGGGACTACAGCACGACAGGGTGGTGGGGTAAGATGGCGTGTGAGATTGGCGATGAGAGAGTCGCATCTAGCTCGAACTGAGTGCGCAGGCCGCTGGGGAAGGCGGCGCCTGTTCGCGGGGCGGCCGAGGCTTGCGTGGGTGGGTAATTGTGTATTGAGCGGCGTGCTGGCGCTGGGGCTTTGGGCAGCGGTTGCGGGGGCGCAGACGCTGGCGGTGGGCACGGCCGATCCGGTGCGATACATCGCCGACGTGAAAGCGCTGACCACGACGCCGATGGAAGGGCGCGGGGACGGGACGCAGGGGTTGACGCGCGCGGCGAGGTTGCTGGAGCAGCAGTACAGAAACCTGGGGCTGGAGCCGGCGGGCACGCGGGGATATTTTCAGGCGTTTCAGGTGACCACGGGCGCCAGGCTGGCGGGGAAAAATGAGATTGTCGAGCAGAACGGCGGCGCCAGGAAGGACCTGAAGCTGAACGATGATTTTGTGCCGTTCAGTTTTTCATCTTCGGGGGAGGTGAGCGCGCCGGTGGTGTTCGGGGGCTACGGGGCCACGGCGACGGAGTTCGGGTACGACGATTACGCGGGACTGGATGTGAGCGGCAAGATTGTGGTGGTGCTGCGCTACGAGCCCGCGGGATTTGCCGCGCGCAGCGGGAATCAGGGATTAACGCCTCATGCTTCGTTCGTCACTAAGGCCATCAACGCGCGGAACCACGGCGCCAAGGGCTTGGTGGTGGTGAATGGTGCGCCGGGCGGTGGCGGTTTTACGGGTGGCGGGGGCACGCCCAGCGGCGGCGCGGCGGGCGCGCGAGGCGGCGGGGAAGATGCGCTGATGCGGTTCGGCAGCGTGAGCGGCCCGGCCGATGCCGGGATCCTTTTCGTGCAGGCGCGGAATCGCATCGCGCAAGAGTGGCTGGCAGTGGCGGGGAAGTCCTCTCTGGCCGACGTGCAGAAGCAGATTGACGAGACGATGCAGCCGGCATCGTTCGAGCTGCCCACGACGCTGCGCGTGTCCATGCGCGTCAGTGTTCAAACCATTCGAGCGACGGTGAACAACGTGCTCGCGTATTTGCCGGGCCAGTCGGACGAGTACGTCATCATCGGCGCGCACTACGATCATCTCGGCTACGGCAACCAGGATTCGCTGGCGCCGTCGCAGATTGGGCAGATTCATCCCGGCGCGGACGACAATGCATCGGGCACCGCCGGCCTCTTGGAGCTGGCGCGAATGTTCGCGCCGCTCAAGGGGCGGCTCTCGCGGGGAATTTTGTTCGCTTCGTTTGCGGGCGAAGAGCTGGGGCTGCTGGGTTCGGCCGACTGGGTGAAGCAGCCGACGCGTCCGCTGGGCAAGGCCGTGGCCATGCTGAACATGGACATGATCGGCCGGATCCAGAACGACAAGGTATACGTCGGGGGCGTGGGGACGGGCTCGACGTTTCAGGCGCTGCTGGCGGGCGCGCAGAACGGTTCGAAGTTCCAGCTACAATACTCCCAGGGCGGCTATTCGGCGAGCGATCACACGTCTTTCGTGGCCCAGAAGATTCCGGTGCTGTTCTTCTTTTCCGGATTGCACGGGGATTACCACAAGCCGTCGGACACCTGGGAGAAGATCAACGCGCCCGATGCGGCGCGGCTGCTGGATGTGATCGCCAGGGTGACGCTGGAACTCGATGCGGCGGCCACGCGGCCGATGTTCGTGGCCGTGACGGAAGAGCAGAATCCGCATACGGGTGTCACGGCCGGCGTTACCACGGGTGGCGGCGGCTATGGGCCGTACTTCGGCTCGATCCCGGATTTCGCAGAGATTGAAACGGGCGTGCGATTCAGCGATTTGCAGCCGGGCTCGCCCGCGGCGCGGGCCGGCCTCAGGGCCGGCGACATACTGGTGCAATTCGGCGCCATGCCCATCCGCAATTTATACGATTTCACTGACGCGCTGCGACGCAGCCAAGTGGGCCAGGTGGTGGAAGTGACCGTGCTGCGCGACGGCATGCGGCTGACGGTGTCGGTGACGCTGGAGCAGAGGCGATAAGCCGATGCGGAAACGTGGCTGGTCCGTTCTCTTGACCGTGGTGCTTGTAGCGGGCATTTGGGCTTTAATGTATCGCGGGCGGGAGACCGAAGCGCCCGCGGGGGAGCCGGCGGCCGCGCCTGAGAGCGCCGCTTCGCTTTCGATTCCGGATGAGAAACATCTCGCCAACGTGCGACAAGTCACGTTTGGCGGGCAGAATGCCGAGGCGTATTTTTCCGCAGATGACAGGCAACTGATCTTCCAGCACCAGGGGCAGTTCTACGACCCGCAGACCCACGCGCCCATCGGCGCGGACGTGGCCTGCGACCAGATGTACACGATTGCGCTCAATCCGACGGGCGAAACGCCAGCCACGCCGAAGTTGGTCAGCAACGGCCAGGGGCGCACGACGTGCGGCTATTTTTTTCCGCCAGGCGACCGCATCCTTTATTCGTCCACATTTGCGGGCAGCCCGGCGTGCCCGCCGCCGGCCGACTATTCGCAGGGCTACGTCTGGCCCATCCATAACACGTACTCCATCTATGCGGCACGGGCCGATGGCGGCGACATCCGCCCGCTGGCGAACGCGCCGGGTTACAACGCCGAAGCCACGGTATCGCGGGACGGCCGGCACGTCGTTTTCACGTCCATGCGCGATGGCGACCTGGACATTTACAGCATGGACGCGGACGGAAGCAACGTGCGGCAATTGACGCGCGAACTGGGCTACGACGGCGGACCGTTCTGGTCATACGACGGCACGAAGATCGTCTATCGCGCCGAACATCCGCAGACGCCGGCGCAGGTCAAAGACTACAAGGACCTGCTGGCGCGCGGGCTGATCCGCCCGGGGAATCTCGAACTGTGGGTGATGAACGCGGACGGCAGCGAGAAGCGCCAGGTGACGCACAACGGCGCGGCGAACTTCGCTCCGTACTGGCTGCCGGACGGCCAGCGGATCATTTTCGCGTCCAACGTAGGGAACACAAGCGACCCCAGCGGTTTTGACTTGTATCTGATCCGCGAAGACGGCACGGGGCTCGAGCGGCTGACGACTTATCCCGGATTCGACGCCTTTCCGATGTTCTCCTCCGACGGCAAGCGGCTGGTGTGGGCCTCGAATCGTAACGGCCGCGTCGAGCACGAAACCAATATTTTCATCGCTGACTGGGTGGAATGATCAGGCCCGAACCTCCGAGGTGCAATGGGGGCAGCGCGTAGCTCTTACCGGAATCGCCGAAAAACAGAGCGGGCAGTCCTTGGTGGCCGGCGGAGGCGGAGCAGGGACCGGCTTCTGCAGCCGGTTCACCTGCTTCACGAGGATGAAAATTGCGAAGGCCACGATCAAGAAGTTGATGATGGAGTTCAGGAACAGGCCGTAGTTGATGGTGGCGGCGCCGGCGGCTTTGGCGGCGGCAAGGGAATCGAATTGCTGGCCGGTGAGGCTGACGAAGAGATTGGAGAAGTCCACGCCGCCCATGAGCCTACCGATGGGAGGCATCAGGACGTCGTCCACCAACGAGGCGACGATCTTGCCGAAGGCCGCCCCGATAATGATGCCGACGGCCATGTCCAGCACGTTTCCACGCATGGCGAATTCTTTGAACTCTTTCAGCATGACGCGACCTCCTGTGGTCGTGGTTGCCTGGGGAAGAGGCGGTAGCGTAGTGCGCGCCGGAAATCGCTGTCAAGCGGGGAGGCTGGGATGCGGCGGTGGAAAGGAAACGCAGGCGAGCACCCGCAGCTACCGCTAGGGAAACGCAGAGGAGATGTGGTAAGAATGGCCGAGGATTTCACTGGAGGACACGCCATGAGCACACCGATTTCTCGCCGCGCAGTAATCCGAGGCGGAGCGGCGCTGGCTGGGATGGCCGCGCTGGGCATGCCGGAATGGATGCTGCCGGCGCTGGCGCAGAGCGAGGAAGTCGTTCCCTGGACCGATATCCCGGCGAACTTCAATCCCAGCCCGGCCACGGGGCTGCGCACGCTGGATACGCGCACGATTCAGAGATCCACCTTTATCACGTCCGCCGAGGATTTTTTCGCGGTGCAGCACTATCCGGTGCCGCCGGTGGATCCGGCCACCTACAAGCTGCGGCTGAGCGGGCTGGTCAACAAGCCGCTGGTATTCACGCTGGATGAATTGAAGCGGCGGCCTCGGATGGAACAGATCGTGTGCTTCGAGTGTTCCGGCAACAACCCCGCGCGCTTGAACATGCTGACGGGAAACGCCCGCTGGGCCGGAACCAGCTTGAACGCGCTGCTGAAGGATGCTGGCCTCAAGGCCACGGCGCGCGAGGTAGTTTTCTTCGGCGTGGACAAATCAACCGAAGATATCGCGCACGGGGCCGTGCAGCCCCAGCCGTACGAGCAGCATTTCGGGCGGAGCCTGGCGGTGGAAGACGCCAGCAAGCCGGAAGTGATGATCACCTGGGAGATGAACGGCGCGCCGCTGCCGGCGAAAAATGGCGGGCCGGTGCGCTTGATTGTGCCGGGCTGGTACGGCATCTCCAATGTGAAGTGGCTCGACCACGTCCATGTGCAGGATTCGCGCTTCATGGGACGGTTCATGGCGCGGGACTACGTGCAACTCATGCAAACGAAAATGGGAGACGAAGTCGTCTGGAACGAAACTTCGGTGAGCCGCATCCGGCTGAAGACCATGGTGGCCAGGCTCGCGCGCAACGGCAGCCGGTACACGGCCACCGGTTACGCGCTCAACGACGGGACGCCGCTGCGCTCGGTTGAGGTGCGCGTGGACGGCGGGCCGTGGCAGCCTGTCATCATGGACCGCGGCAATACGCAATACTCCTGGAAGCTGTTTACCTACGACTGGACGGGAGTTGCGCCCGGCGATCACACCATCGTGTCACGCGCCACCGACGTGAACGGCACGGTGCAGCCGGAAGAAGCCGACCTGCAATCGAAGAAGACGCGCTGGGAGAACAACGCGCAATTTACGCGCAAATTCAAGGTGTAGAGCGCCAGCTCCAGCGGCTGCGTTGACAGTCTCGCTTGGTCCCACCTATACTTTTGCCGTTATGTGGATCGCCGGCCAAGAGGGATGTTGTGTCTGTTGCGCCTGTTGTGTGTTTGCTGGCGCAGGGGGACGTTGACCTAGACTCAGCTCCAATAGGCAACCGAGCCCACCGCCAGAAACAGACTGGACGGTGGGTTTTTTGTTTTGCGGCCGGCGGAGAAACGGAATCGACCATGAGCGAAGAACTGTTTCCAGCGTTTCTGAAACTCGAAGGACGGCGCTGCCTTGTCGTCGGCGCCGGGCGTGTGGCCGAGTCCAAGATCGAGAGCCTGGTGCGCTGCGGCGGAGACGTGCGCGTCGTCGCGCCGGAAGCCACCTTAGCCGTGCGCGAAGCAGCCCGCGCCGGGAAGATCGTATGGGAGCAGCGTAGGTTTGAGCCATCCGACCTGGCAGGCGTTTTCCTGGTGGTGGCCGCAACTTCCTCTCCCGAACTGCACCAGGAGATTTTTGAACGGGCGCAGCGAGCGGGAATTCTTTGCAATGCCGTGGACGAACCGGAGCGCTGCGATTTTTATTATCCGGCGGTGGTGCGCCGCGGGCCGCTGCAGATTGCCGTATCGACCAGCGGGCACGCGCCGCTCCTGGCGCAACAGATTCGCCAGGAGCTGGAGGAGCGTTTCGGAACCGAGTACGGTGCGTGGACCGAGGAGATCGGGCGGGCGCGGAGCGAGATGCTAGCGAGCGGCGTTCCGGCGGAGGAGCGTCTGGCGCGGCTGCGGGAGCTTTGCAGCTCACGGTCATTCAACGAATTTCGCAAGCGCGCTCACCCGGAGCCAGGCGCCGGGGACAATTCCAGCGGCAAAGTCTATTTTCTGGGCGCCGGTCCGGGCGACCCGGAGTTGCTGACGCGCAAGGCATGGCAGATTTTGCACTCGGCCGATGTGGTGCTGCACGACGCGCTGGTTCCGCCGGAAATCGTGCGGCTGGCGCCGGCGGAAGCCCTGGTATGCGACGTTGGGAAGCGCTGCGGGAAAAAATCCATCACGCAAGAGGAGATTCACGAGCGGTTGATCGTCCACGCCCGCGCCGGACGGACCGTGGTGCGGCTGCAGGGCGGCGACCCGCTGGTTTTCGGCCGCGCGGGTGAGGAGATGGCCGCGCTGCGAGCGGCGGGGGTGGAATTTGAGATTGTGCCGGGCGTGACGGCAGCGTCCGCAGCGGCGGCAGCAGCGCAAATTTCACTGACCGACCGGCGGCTGGCCTCCAAGCTGATTTTTCTCAGCGCGCATCGCTGCAAGGGAGAGTTCGCGGCAGACTGGAAAACCGTGCTTAGACACGACGCCACGTACGCCATCTACATGCCCGGCGGCAACTATGAACGGATCGCGCGCGAACTGCTGGCGGCAGGCCTCGATGGCGCCACGCCGTGCGTCATTGTGTCGCAGGCCTCGACGCCGCAGCAGTTGATCCTGCGGCTGGACCTGGCTTCGCTAGCGGACGTGCCGCAGCCGCCGGCGCCGGCACTGCTGCTGGTCGGCGAAGTCACCCGGGCCGAGGCCGTGGAGGCTGCGGCGGCTTGGGGAGACGACGGCCAAGCGTTCGAGAATGAGGTTGTGCGTTGAGAACGGTCCGGCATCTCCAGGCACATTGATGGGCGCCCGTTGCGGCTACGCTACGCGGGGCCACTCCCAGGCTTGAAACCCTTCGGGAAATGCCTGAATCTAAGTTACTGAGTGGGTTGCGGCATTTAAGCTGCGACGCCGGGAGTGTTGCGTGCCTTTCGATACGGTCCAGCAAGCGAAGCGATGGGTGAAAGTGGTCATAGGGTTTACGTTGTTGTTTCTCGGTGTGGTTATGCTGGTGACCCCAGGACCGGGCTGGGTGGCCATCGGACTCGGCTTGGCGCTGCTGGCGGCGGAATTCGTCTGGGCGCGACGCCTTCTGAATCGGCTGAAAGCCGAAGGCAACCGGCTCCGCCAAGTTGTCATGCCTTCCCCTCCGGCCCAGAAGAGCTGATCCCGCGCGCTCCAAAATCTTCCACGCCACGTTCTGCGATTTTCGCTTGACGCCGGGCGAACCTGCGGCAGAGCATCCCTTCTGCGTGTGTCGAACCCGCGGAGGTCTGTGCATGGACGTTTGTTTGCAGCGGGCTGCAAGTACAGCCCGCACCCGTTGGCGCGGCAAGTGGGCGCTGGTCACCGGGGCCAGCGCCGGCATCGGCCGCGAGCTGGCGCGGCAACTGGCGGCGGGCGGCGCCAACCTGGTTTTGACGGCTCGGCGCGGCGACCGGCTGGCCGAGCTGGCGCTCGAGCTGACCGCGCGGCACAAAATTCAAGCGGAGACCTTTCCCGCCGACCTGGCCCGGCCGGAGACTCCCAGGGAACTTTTCCGTTTCACGCAGCAGAAGCGCCTGCCGATCGAGGTGCTGGTCAATAATGCCGGGTTCGGAAAGTACGGCGAGTTTTTTCGCGCGGACGCGCAACGGCTGCTGGAGATGGTGCAGGTCAACGTTGCTGCGGTGGTCCACCTGACGCACCTGTTTCTCGGTCCGATGGCCGAGCGCCGCAGCGGCTACGTTCTGATCGTCTCCTCCACCGCAGCTTACCAGGCCGTGCCGTACATCAGCACCTACGCCGCCACCAAGGGCTTCGAGCTGCTGTTCGCGGAGGGTTTGGCCGAGGAGATGCGAGCCTACGGGGTGCGAGTCTGCTGCCTGTGTCCCGGCTCGACCGAGAGCGAATTTCACCAGGTGGCGGGCCAGCCGCCGCGCACCGCACGCCGGCGTGAAAGCGCCGAAAAAGTGGCGCGAGTGGGATTGCAGGCGCTGGCCGAAGGCCGGCCGCGCGTCATCTCCGGAAGACACAACTGGGTGAAGGTCGAAGCGCAGCGGCTGGTGCCGCGGAAGCTGGTAACACGCGTGGCTGCGCGGCTCTTTTCGCCGCGGGCGCAGGAGGAACCCGGATGAATCTCGCGCAGCTCGAAGAACAACTGCACGCAGAGGGATTTGGTCGCACCTACGTCTGGCAGGACGGCCCGCATGCGAACTACTCCGACCACACTCACGCCGCGGAAACGACGCACATCATCCTCGAAGGCGAAATGAATCTGACCATGGGTGACGAGAGCAAGACCTACCGCGTGGGAGAGCGCTGCGACGTCCCCGCAGGCGCGGTGCACTCCGCGCACATGGGGCCCGCGGGCTGCCGCTATCTTATCGGCGAGAAATAGCGGCGGCCTGCGCGCGGTCGAGCAACTCGATCACGTGCAGCACCTGCTGGCCCGTGGCGTGGATATCCGCGCCCGCGCGCAATTGCAGCATGCAACCCGGATTGGCGGTGACGATGGTATCGGCGCCGGTCTCTCGCGCGCACTGCATTTTTTCGGTGAGCAAATCGAGTGACGTGCTGGTCTGCGTGACGTTGTAGACTCCGGCCGAGCCGCAGCAATTATCCGCCAGGCGCATCTCCACCAGCTCGACCCCCGGCACGGAGCGAATCAATCGGCGCGGCGCCTCGCGCACTTTCTGGCCGTGCGCCAGATGGCAGGAGTCCTGGTAGGTGACGCGCAGGCGCAGCTCGCCCAGCGGCGCCACCGGCCCCAGCTCATCCAGGAATTCGGTGACGTCGCGCATCTTGGTGCGAAACGCTTGGGCAGCCTGCTCGCGCTCGGGAGCGTCGGCTGGAAAAAGATGCTCGTACTCTTTGAGCGTGGAGCCGCAGCCGGCGGCGTTGGTGAGGATGGCGTCAAAGTTTTCGCGCAAGAACACGCCGAGATTCACCCGCGCCAAGTCGCGGGCCACGTCGCGCACGCCGGCATGTGCCGCGAGCGCCCCGCAGCAGAGTTGTCCCGCCGGCACCACCACCTCGCACCCGTTGGCCGCCAGGACGCGGATGGTGGCCTCCTGCAATCCGGTGAAGCTGACTTGCGCGACGCATCCGGCAAAGAGCGCGACGCGCGCCCGCTGCTTTCCCTGCGCGGGAAACGTCCGGCCGAGCTGGGAGAAAAAGAAATGGTCTTCGATCCGCGGCATGAGGCGCTCGCGATCGGCCATCCCCAGCAGGCGCAGCAACCCGCTGCCGCGCGCCAGAGCCTGCAATCCCGATCGCTGGTAGAAGCGCACCAGCCGGGCCGCCGCGGCGATGCGTCGCGGATGAGGCAGCAGGTGGCGATACACCAGGCTGCGCGCGGCGCGCGCCGGCAACGGCCGGCGATAGTTCTGCTCGATCTGCGCGCGAGCGGCTTCCACCAGCTTGCCGTACTCGACTCCGGAAGGACAGGCGGTTTCGCAGGCGCGGCAATCCAGGCACTGGTCAATGTGTTGAACGAAGGAATCACCGAGCGGGAGGCGCCCTTCGTCCACCAGAACCATCTGCCGGATTCGGCCGCGGGGCGAATCCGCCTCCAGGCCCCATAGGCGATACGTCGGACAATGATTGAGGCACAGGCCGCAGTGAACGCATCGCGCGTAGTCGGCGTAGAGCGGCCGGTCCTCGCCGTGGAATCCGCTGGCGGCGAATTCCGCTGAGCTAGCGACCGGCGGATGTGCTGGACCTTCCGTCACAGGCCCCCCAGAAACCGGCCCGGGGCGAGAATGCCCTGAGGATCGAAGACTCGCTTCAATTTTTCGGCCAGCGCCTGATCATTTCCGGGCGGTGGCCAGATGTTCACGTCGCGCTTGACGGCCAGGGGACACCACTCGATCATCGGCCGCGCGCCGATGCCGAGGCTGCTGTGCATCAGCTCACGGCAGGCGCCCGCAAGACGCGCCGGGCCGCCGGCATCCCCGGCCGGCGGCAGAAGCGCCGCATACACAATTCCGGCCGCGCGCACTAGAATCGCCGGCTCGAGCTGATGCCGTTCGCTCAGCTCAAGCGTTTCACTGAGCAAGCTCGCCATCGCGCCGGGCAAGATCGGCAGGCGAAAAATGGCTGCGCCGGGAAACGCTTCCAGGACCAGGCGGGGAAACTCGCGCAGTCCGGCGAATACCGCGTCCTGCTCCGGTCCATCGAAGGCGGCAAAGTCCACCGCGCGCAGTTCGCGGGCCATGCGCGCGAGGTCTTGCTCGTGGCGCGCGACCACGGCCCGGTGTCCGGCGGCCGCGACGGCCACCGACCAACGATCCGCGGGGACGCGCGCGGCGGCGATGATTCGCGCCGTGGCCGGGCTGATGGCTTCGACCAGCCTCGGTTGCAGCGGGGATTTCGCGATCGCGCGGCACAGTTCCAGCGCATCTTTTTCGCCGGCAAAAGCCGCTACGAACATTCGTTCTTCGGGCGGCAGAGGAAACGTGCGGAAATTCAGCCGCGTGATGACTGCCAGCGTCCCCAGCGAACCGGCCAGCAGTTGGTGCAGGTCGTAGCCGGTGACGTTTTTCACTACACGTCCGCCGCTTTTCGCGGCCATGCCCGCGCCGGTGACAAACTCCATGCCCAGCAACTGATCGCGCGCGCTGCCGTAGGAGTGGCGCAAGGGCGAGTCCGCGCCGGCGGCGATCATGCCGCCGAGCGTGGCGCGCGCGGCGAACGCCGAAGCCAGCGGCAGGAACTGGCGCTTGGCCGCAAGCTGTTGTTCGAGTTGCGCGAAACGCACGCCGGGTTCGACGCCCAGAGTCAAATCCGCAGGATCAAACGCCAGAATGCGATCCATGCGGGTGAGATCGAGAGCCAGGTCATAACGTCGCGGCGGCATGCCGATGCCCAGCTTGGTGCGGCCGCCCATGGGAATCACCGCCAGCCGCTCGGCCGCCGCCAGGCGCAGGATTTCGGCAATCTCCGCGGCCGATCCCGGACGCAGAACCGCGGACGGCCCCAGGCCGTCCACTTCGCACGCAGATAGGGCCTCCGCGCCGGTGAGAACGTACCCGGCGCCCAGCAGGTCCGCGAAGCGCGAAGGGACCGATGTCATGGCTTGTTTCATGCGGTGGGAACGGGCGAACCCGGCAGCGGGTGCACGCGCAACTCGCCGCAACCCTTGCCGAGCGGAAAGATCTTGTCGGGATTGAGGCGCCCGGCGGGATTGAACACCGCGCGCACGCCGCGCATCAGGTCGAGATCGGCGTCGCTGAACATCAACGGCATCAGCTCGTTTTTTTCCATGCCCACGCCGTGCTCGCCCGTCAGCGTGCCGCCCGCTTCCACGCAGAATTGGATGATCTCACCGCCGGCGGCGACGACGCGCTGGAGCTGCGCGCGGTCGCGCGCATCGAAAAGGATGAGCGGGTGCAGATTGCCGTCGCCGGCGTGGAAGACGTTGCCGATGGGGAAGCCGTAGCGCTTGCCGACGTCGGCAATGTGGCGCAGAGTGGCGGTCAGCTTGGTGCGGGGAATGACGCCGTCCAGGACGTAGTAAGAGGGCGAGATGCGGCCGATGGCGCCGAAGGCGTTCTTGCGGCCCTTCCACAGCAGGTCGCGCTCGCGGGCGTCCTTGGCGCGCCGCACTTCTCTGGCGCCGCTCAGGCGGCAGACATCCTCGATCTCGGCGGCCTGCGCTTCCACCGCCTCCCGCAGCCCTTCGACCTCGATCAGCAGCACGGCGGCGCTATCCACGGGAAACCCGGCGTGCACGTAGTCCTCGACGGCGCGCAGCATCCAGTCATCCAGCATCTCGCAGGCCGCCGGCGTAATGCCGCGAGCGGTCATCTCCACCACGCTGTTGGTGGCGTCCTCCACCCGGTCATAGATCGCCAGCAGCGTGCGCACGTCTTCGGGCGCGCGCAACAGCCGCACCGTCACCTCGGTGACCAGTGCGAACGTGCCTTCCGATCCCACCACCAAACGGGTGAGCGCGTAGCCCGGCGTCTCGATGGTCCGGCCGCCGACGCGCACGACCTGGCCGTCGGGCAGCACCAACTCGAGGCCGGTCACGTGGTTCGAGGTCACGCCGTGGGCTAGCGTGTGCGGCCCGCCGGAGTTTTCCGACACGTTGCCGCCAATGGTGCAGGCTTTCTGGCTGGAAGGGTCGGGAGCAAAATACAGCCCGTGGCTTTCCACGGCGCGCGTCAGATCGAGATTGACCACTCCCGGCTCCACCACGGCGCGCAGATTTTCGGGGTCCACTTCCAGAACGTGATTCATGCGCGAGAACGTCACCACGATCCCGCCGCGGCGGGCCAGCGCCCCGCCGGAAAGGCCGGTTCCAGCGCCGCGGCCCACCAGGGGAGTTTCATGGCGCACGGCCAGCTTGACGATCTCCACCACGTCTTCCTTGCGGCGGGGAAAAACGATGCAGTCGGGCCGCCCCTCTTCCACCGACCCGTCGTTCTCATACAACATCAAGTCTTCCGGGCGGGCCAATACGCCCTTGGGGCCGAGCACCTCTTGGAGTTCGCGCAGTAGTGTGGCGTTCATGGGGACGGAAAAACGGCTCCCGGCCACTATAGTAAGCGCGTGCGGCGGAGTCAACGCGATGCGGCTTCGGCGGGCAAGAGCAACTGTGCTACGCTGCGGGGCGATTTCATGAGCCGGCCGAACATTCTTTCGACCCATTCGCTATTCGACGCTCCGCGCCGGCGCCTGGCCGAGCGTTGCGAGGCCGAGTACTGGATGGAGCCGGAGCGGCCGCCGCGCGCCGAGGTGCTGCGCCGCGTGGCCGGCAAGGACGGCTTGATCTGTCTGCTCACTGAAAAGATTGACGATGAGCTGCTGGCCGCCGCGCCCCGGTTGCGTATCGTGGCCAACGTCGCCGTGGGCTATGACAACATTGACTTGGCCGCCTGCACCCGCCGCAGGATCGCCGCCAGCAATACGCCCGGAGTCCTCGATGAAACGACCGCCGATTTTGCCTGGACGCTGCTGATGGCGGTGGCGCGGCGGCTGCTCGAAGGCGACGCACTGGCGCGGTCCGGCCAGTGGCGCGGCTGGAACCTGGACCAGCTCTGCGGCGCGGACATTTGGGGCAAGACGCTGGGCATTCTCGGCTTTGGCCGCATCGGCCGAGCGGTGGCGCGCCGCGCGAGAGGCTTCCACATGCGCGTCATCTATAACGATGCCGCGCCGGCGCCGGCCGAAGTCGAGCGGGATCTGGGCGCGGAATTTCTGGAACGCGATCAGGTGCTGGCGCAGGCCGACTTCCTCAGCCTGCACGTGCCGCTGACGCCGGAAACGCGCGGCCTGATGGGCGCGCGCGAACTGGCCAAGATGAAGCCCACCGCGTTCTTGGTGAATACGTCGCGAGGCCCGGTCGTGCAGGAAGCCGCGCTGGCGGAGGCGCTGGCCGGCGGGAAAATCGCCGGCGCGGCGCTGGACGTTTACGAGCGCGAGCCGTTGATCGGTGACGGCCTGCGGCGGCCCAACGTGGTGCTGGCGCCGCACCTGGCCTCGGCGTCACTCGAGACGCGCACTAAGATGGCCAT
>Ga0214473_10001850_pt1 | contig 27000 bp, 22 predicted proteins | sample RVTome_7_FD_203509 | JGI IMG/M metagenome (GOLD analysis project Ga0214473, IMG submission 203509) | Soil microbial communities from uranium-contaminated site in the Upper Colorado River Basin, Wyoming, United States - RVT98D197 | ecosystem: Environmental > Terrestrial > Soil > Contaminated >...
GTCCCTGTCCCATCAGGCGTGCCGTCCTGAGCGGGGCCAGGGTCAGGACCAGGGACTGCCCGCCGGCCGTCACCACCAACGTGGAAGCCAAGGGCTTTCGCGGCTCATGAATTCCGCGCAATTTGAGCTGAATGTCCGGCACCGGGGATCGGCGCATCCCGGTTGGACTTCCCTGGGCTGGCCCTTCTGGCGTCATCCCCATAGCCGATTACACCTCGGAAGAGGGGTGGGCGGGGCCGTGGGAGAGGTATTCATGATCCGTCCGTGCAATGTTCTTCCGCGCCATTGCCGTTGAGCATCAGGCCGATGGCGTGAATCTCTTCCTGGGCCGAGCGCGCCTCGCGGGTGCCCGTGGAATTCCGTCGGACCCATCGGAACTCTTCCAGGGCCTCGGTGAGGTGTCCCATTTTCTCCAGGCAGAGCCCCCGGAACCAGTGGGCCTTCACGTGTCCGGGATCAAGGGCCAGGGCCAGGCGGAACTCCCGCTCCGCGTCTCCCACGCGCCCCTTGTTGTAGAACGCGCCCCCAAGATTGAAGTGGAGACTGGCTACCTCTGGCGCCAAGGCCACCGCCTTCTCCAGTTCCGCGATGGCGAGATCGTAGGCCCCCACACTGTAAAAGTGGACGCCCAGACTGTTGTGTTCGTGAACCGTCGGTCGTCGCGTTCGCATCGGCTACCTGCAAATCACCTGACTCTCTCCACCCGACGCTCTGGCGCAACGGTCGTGCAGGGCTTCCCGGTGCGGAGGATGGTGACTAAGGCGTTCCCCACGTTGGAAATACCCATGCCATTGATCCCAGCAGCCGTCGCCTCGACCTCGATCGTCTGGAGGGCGGCCAGTTGCCGTGAATGTCAGCGATGACCAGGAGTCTCATCCCATCCGTCCCTGCCATAGCACAAGCAGGTCCTGCAGAAACTGCTTCCACCTGGAGACAGGCTTCGGCCATTCCACGGGCGCAGGGTAGAGGCGTGGGAACGTGATGCGACCGGCCCAGACGTCATGGTGGTACTGGATCAACTTCTGGGTCACCCGCTCCAGATCCTTGAAGAAGTGGACGGGAGGTCTTGGAAACCAGAAGCGGCAGCCGATGCACATCCAATCGGTCTTGGTCGCGGGCTGCTCGGGTCGTATCGTGTAAAACCAGCGGCACAGGAAGTAGTCCTGGATTCGACCATCTCGCTCCGTCTTGATTGGGACCAGGTACAGGCAGGGCCGCCGAGCTGCCTCGCGGGGGATCGTGCACGAGCCACAGGCGGCCATCATCTCCCGCTCGTCGCCCCCCTTCACCGCGAGGCGTTTCCCTCCGGCGGCGACGCAGAGGATCTCGACCACGCCCTGCTCATCCCCCTCGATAGGCCGCTCCCATCGCAGCTCGCAGGCCGGAAGTCCCGGCTGCACAACCGGGAGGGGGATCGCTGTCCATTCTTCCCGGCGAGACAGCTCGGATGCTGGCGCCGCCGATTGAGACTCCCGGGGATCTTCCAGCATACCGATGATCTTCGCCGCCTTGCCTGCCCTACTTCACGATCAGGACGCTGCAGGGAGACAGGCGGCTCAGGTTCTGGGTCGTGCTGCCCATGACCCGCCCGAAGACATTGGAGTGTCCGACGAACCCCACCACCAGGAGGTCGTACTTCCCGTCCCGCGCCTCGGTGATGATGGTTTCCACCTCGTGACCAGGCACCACCTTGGAGTGCAGTTCGACCTCGTGATCCCAGGCCATCTGCCGGGCCTCCTGGACCAGCTTCTCGAAGTACGCATCCCGCTCGGCCTTGGCCTCTTCCACCTCACCCAGCGTGGCGGCGTAGTAGGGCAGCTTCTCCTCCACCGAGATGCAGTGGACCTCGGCGTCCGACTGGTCGGCCAGCTCAATCGCCGCCTTCAAGGCCCGGCGCGCCCCTGGCGAGCCGTCGTAGGCCACCAGGATCTTCCGGAACACCCCGTGCCGGCGTCCACGATTCTCCATATCACTGCTCCTCTGCCGCCAACCGAGTACGCCGCCCGATGACCAAAGAATCGGTGACAGCAGTCCCGCGCTTCCGAAGTTTCAACGGATCAGGCTGGAAGAACCGCTGGGCGACCCAGGTGGGCACAACCGCGCTGAGGACCACGACGGTGACCAGCACCGAGAATTGCTCCTTCGTGAGGATCCCGGCGTTCAGCCCGTAGAGCGACGAGATCGTGCCAAAGGTCAGGCCCGTGCTCATCAAGAGGGTTGTGTAGGTCGCTCCCTCCGAGAGGTACCGGCGGGCGGGCGGGTACACGGCCAGAGCCTTAGTCGCCAGCTTGATCCCCAGGAGCCCCAGCATCAGCCCCACGTTGGCCCACACCGCCCTGAGGGAGACGTTCATGCCCGACTTGATGAAGAAGAACGGTGTCAGCAGGGCGAAGGCCACGATGCGAAACCGTCGCTGCTTCTCCCCGTGGGCACGGAAGATCTTGGCCACGGCCAGGCCGAGCACGAAAGCCGGCAGGACGGCATGGCTTTCCGCCCGATCAGCAAAGTACATCAGGATTAAGAGGGCTGCGAAGGCGCCCTTGATCTCCGGCTCGATCACCCGGCCGCCGTACCGGGGGAAGAACCAGGGTTGGAGGCGAGGCATGATGAGTATGATCGCGGTCGAGATGAGGAGGAAGGGCACCAGCCACCAGGTCGGCCGGACGAAGAGGATGCTGAGAGCCAGGGCCGTGCCGAAATCGGTGACAAAAGTGGAGGCCATGATGATCTTCCCCAGCGTCGTGTGGGTGAGCCCGGTCTCCACGAGAACCGCGTACACCACGGCCAGCGATGTTGTAGACAGGGCTACACCGCAGATCTGGGCCGCCTTCCAGCTCCAGCCGAAGAGGTAATGGGCCGCCAGCCAGGCCCCCAGGAAAGGCGCCAGGAAGGAGATACCGCCGATCCACAGGCTCTCCTTAAACCGCTCCTGCAAGAGATCGGGGTCCACCTCGGCCCCGGCCAGGAATGTCAGAACGATGCTGGCGAAGCTGGCCAGGAAATCGATCCACGGGGTGGAATGAAGGCCGATGGTATTGGATGCAGTCACACCCAAGAGGATCTCGATCAGCGCGACTGAGATTCCCAACTCCACCGACGCCATGCTGGCCACAAGGATCAGGATCCCCATGACCATGGCGATCCACGCGTTCTCCATCAAAACCTCCCGGGTCCCTCTTCGTGCGGGCAGCAGGGGAGGTTCCGGCACGCTGTCCGCGCCCGCGACGGTGACCCAACCCACGCGGCTGCAACCCAGCCTAGTGGCTTGGGTGCCCCTCCCATGCTGCCCAAGTGGTTGAGCATCGAGAAGCAGGAGCCATCAGTCCCGCATCGGGACGGTTCGCGTCCGGCGTACCTCGCGGACTTCGGCAGGGCTCCATCGCCGTCAGGTTGTCTGGTCAGCCTCACCTCCTTGGGAAGCCGGCCGGCCCTCCGACCCACCTTTACGGGGAGGCGCCACCGCAGGGGCTGGTTCGCTCTGGCCGGCAGCCACCCCTGCGGCTAACGCCTTGAGGTCCGCCGTCAGTTTGAGGATCTGAAATTCCAGACTCAGGCGTGCCTGCCGATCCTCCTCCCGCTGACTCAGCAGCTCCTCGATGCGCCGGTGAAGCCTCTCGTGCTCAAAAGCGAGGCTCTCCAGCTCGTCGAGTCGTTCTTGGTGCGCCGTCCCAGACTCAGCCCCGGAGGCTGGTACCATCCCTGGAGTTGCTTGGGGTGGCTCCGAAGGCCAGTTCCCACGCTCCGGTCCAAAGAGGCTGGCGCGACCCGTAAACACCTCCAGGGCGCGGTGCCAGCTACCGGTCTCCCGCCCCTTGGCCTCATCCGCGTAGCGATAATCGAACTTGCGCGCAAACTCCTCCAACTCCCAGACCAGGTCCTTCCACCGCGCCTCGTGACCTGCGAGGAGGGTGCAGAGATGGGGGTGGTCCCGGCCGATGGTCATGGCCAGGTACAGGTGAGGCAGGCACAGCCCCGAGGAGCGGGAGAACGCCTCGGCGAATCCCGGTTCACCGATGTATTCGAGGATCGTCGTGAGGTCGTCCCGCTCGGCATGCCGGGCGAAGCCACACATGGGACAGCGAGTCTTCCGACCCCTCCACGCAAGCATCTGGATCGGGTCCCGGCGCGAGCCCGTCAGCCGCTCCCAGACGCGGCGCCGGCGAGTGCGCGGGTGGGCGTCTCGCCGGGCGGCCTGGAGCCGGTCCAGCGTTTCCTGAAGGAGGTGCCGGTAGATCAATGCCACGCCCAGGGCGCTGTTATGGATGCCGGGGAGTATCCAGGCGTGCCAGTTACAGAACCCATGAGACTCCACCAGCCGCTGACGGGTGATGGGGTCGTTCACCTGCTCGTACATCAAGGCGTCCAGAGATCGAATCGCCCCCCGTTCCAGTCGAGTGCAGACCGGGCACCCCGGCTGTTTGCAGGCGTCCAGGAGCTGGAAGTACGCGATGTGCTTCGAGGACGGCCCCATCCGCTGGAGAATCGTCCGCACGTCCTGCACCAATTCACGCAGCCGGCTCATCCACCGCCCCCAAAACAAAAAACTCCTACCGGCATCGCCAGTAGGAGTTATCACCCCGCCAGAGGCGGGGATCCGCGAACTCCATCGCTACTCGATTGATGCCTTTATGCCATATTGGAGGACTTGGGTCAAGCGTTTCTTGGGTGGGGCCGAGGGTAGCGGACTTGGAAGAGAAGAGTCAGCCAACCTGCCCGGTCGAAGATAGGGATCGCTTGAGATTGTGGGCGGTGCCGGGTGCTCAGTGGATGGTGATGAGGGGGAGGGGACGCAGCGCCTGGACGCTGATCCGGGCGGCGACGGGGCCTAGGAACTTCCATTCATTACTCGCGTGTCCTAGGCCTCGGTCATGTGGAAGGATATGGCCCGCTATCCCGCGTGTAGGCCCTGAGCGTTTGGTTCCATGGGGTTACCGGAATCCCATCGCATGGGAGAAGAGCCAGAAACAGGATTGGTCCGATCGTCATAATCATAGATCTTTTCCCTTGACATTGAGCACGTCGTTGCACGACAATCCGGACAATTTCGGTCTTAAAACTCCCGGCAAGATGGCCTGAAGGCGCGCGGTCTGAGTGGCCGGAGTTTGATCTTAATGGCAAACCCGACCTGGCTTTCTCGGGTCTCTCTCGTCGGGACGTCCCGTCCGTTACCCGGCCTGCGATTGCCCTGTTCCCCAACCCCCCATGAGATCGTTTTGACTGCCCAGGACGGGGGTCATTCTTCCTTCCTGCGACCCCGAATCGCAAACCCTGGAGTGCACAGCCGTATCACGACTGCGTTCGTATCTGAACCCGCGCATTCTGCGGAACAGCCTGTAAAGGAGGCCTGAGATGGCAGTCTCCAGGCGTGATTTCTTGAAGGTATCCGGGGGCACGACGGCAGGTGCTGCCTTAGCGGGACTCGCCGGCCTCGGGTTCGATCCCAAGCCGGTCCAGGCAGCCGCTACGTCGCTCCGAATCAAGAACGCCAAGGCGGTTCCAGGTGTCTGCCCCTACTGCGCCGTCGGGTGCGCCCAGCTCATCTATGTGGCGAACAACAAGATCATAGATATCGAGGGCGACCCGGATTGCCCGCACACTGAGGGGGCGCTCTGCCCGAAGGGTTCCTCTACCTTCCAGCTCTCCATCAACGAGAGCCGCATCACCAAGCCGCTGTACCGGGCTCCGGGCAGCGACAACTGGGAGGAAAAGCCGCTCGACTGGATGATGGATCGGATTGCACAACTGGTCAAGAAGACCCGCGACGCCACCTTTGTGGAACAGGAGAAGGATATCACGGTTAATCGGTGCGATGGCCTGGCCATCATGGGCTCCTCAGTGCTCGACAACGAGGAGAACTATCTCATCGCCAAGCTCGGCAGATCCATGGGGGTGGTGTACCTGGAAAACTCCGCCCGTATCTGCCACTCTGCTACCGTGCCGGCCCTTGGCACTACCTTTGGTCGCGGCGCGATGACGACGAATCTGATCGACGTGATCAATGCTGACGTCATCATGCCCACCTCGAACTGGGCCGAATGTCACCCGGTCAGCTACAAGTGGGTCATGAAGGCGAAGGAGCGGGGGGCCAAGATCATCCATGTGGATCCCCGGTTCACGCGCACCTCGGCCACGGCCGACATCTGGGCCCCGATTCGCTCTGGGACAAACACCGTCTACTTCGGTGGGTTGATCAACTACGCCATCCAGAAGAAGAAGTACTTCCATGACTATGTCGTGGCGTACACGAACGCCTCGTTCCTGATCGACGCTAATTTCAAGACTCCGACTGACCTGGGCGGCCTGTTCACCGGGTACGAGGCGGCCAAGCGGAATTATGACAAGGCCAGTTGGAGGTACCAGCTCGACGCCGACGGCAACGCCAAGCGCGATCCAACCCTGCAAGACCCCAACTGTGTCTTCCAGCTCCTGAAGCGCCACTACAGCCGCTACACCCCCGAGATGGTGGAGCGGGTCTGCGGCCTGCCCAAGGCGAAATTCCTCGAGGTGGCCGAACTGTACTGCTCGGCCAGCGGGCCTGAGAAGACAGGGACCATCTCCTATGCGCTGCAGCTCAACCAATCTTCCAATGGGGTTCAGCAAATCCGGGCCCTGTGCATGCTGCAGCTTGTACTGGGAAACGTCGGCCGTCCTGGCGGGGGCGTCGTCGCCCTGCGCGGTCATAGCAACGTGCAGGGGGCCACGGACATGGGGACGCTCTACCACATGCTGCCGGGCTACCCGGGGATGCCGCTCAGGGATGCACATCCGACCTTCAAAGACTTCATCGACAAGGAAACCCCAAAGACCGGCTACTGGACCACGAAGACCGCCCACATCATCAGTCAATTGAAGGCGTGGTACGGTGAGGCTGCCACGAAGGAGAACGACTGGGCGTACGACTACCTCCCGAAGCGGGCCAGCGCCGATGATTACTCGCATCAGCATATGCTGGTCGAGATGAACAAGGGAAAAGTCAAGGGGTTCATCTGTATCGGCCAAAACCCTGCCGTGGACAGTCCGAATTCCAAGATGGGCCGCAGGGGCTTCGCCAAGCTTGAGTGGCTGGTGGTTCAGGACCTGTTTGTCACCGAGACGGCGGAGTTCTGGAAGGAGAAGGGAGTTCACGGCGACAAGGACCAAAGCGTGGACCCGAAGAGCATCAAGACCGAAGTATTCCTCCTGCCTGGAGCCCCGGCAGCGGAAAAGGACGGCTCCATCACCAATACCATGCGGCTGATTCAGTGGCATAGCAAGGCGGTCGACCCGCCGGGAGATGCCCGGTCGGACGCCGCCTTCATCTACGACTTGGGCCTGCGCCAGAAGAAGCTCTACGCCGGCTCCAAGGCCAAGAGAGACCGGCCGATCCTCGACCTCGTGTGGGACTACCAGCATGACCCCAAGGATCGGAAGGTCGAGCCGAAGATTGAGCTGGTCCTGAAGGAGGTCAACGGGTACGCGACCCGGGAGATCGTGGACAAGGATGGGAAGGTGGTCCTGAAAAAAGGCCAGCCCGTGCCGGGTTTCGCGGCACTCAAGGATGACGGCTCGACCGCGTGCGGCAACTGGATCTACTCCGGTGTCTACCCCGAGGAGGGGAAGAACCTGGCGGCCCGGCGCGACAGAGCAGCATCCCCCGGCGACTACATGAACCACAACTGGGCCTTTGCGTGGCCGGCCAACCGCCGGATCCTGTATAACCGGGCCTCGGCCGATCCCTCGGGCAAGCCTTGGAGCGAGAAGAAGAAGCTCATCTGGTGGGACGTGGACCAGAAGAAGTGGGTCGGTAGCGACGTCCCCGACTTTAAGGCCGATCTGGCACCGGATGCCCCGAAACTGAAGGACGGCCCATTCAAAGGGCTGGGGGGACTGGACGCCTTCATTATGCGGGCTGACGGCAAGGGAGCGTTGTTCGGGCCACTATTGGACGGTCCGTTCCCCGAGCATTACGAGCCGTTCGAGTCGCCCACCCCGAACCTCCTTTCAAAGGTGAACAACAACCCGGTGGCCAAGGTCTGGGATATCGGGGACCTGAATAAACTGGGCAAACCGGACGAGTATCCGGTCGTGCTCACGACCTATCGCCTGACCGAGCACCACGCGGCCGGGATGTCCCGGCACGTGCCGTGGCTGTCGGCCATGTTCTCAGGCCACTTCGCCGAGATCAGCCATGACCTGGCGGCGGAGAAGGGGATCAAGAACGGCGACATGATCACCGTCATTACCCCGCGGTCCAAGATCCACCTCCGGGCCATGGTGACGGAGCGATTCCGCCCGTTCATGATCAATGGAAAGAAGGTCCACCACATCGGGATCCCCTGGCATTGGGGCTGGCTGGGCGTGATGCCCAGCGCCATCGGGGACGTGACAAACGATTTGGTCGCCAGTGTCGGCGATCCCAACACGTATATCCAGGAGAGCAAGGCGCTCCTCTGCGACGTGAAGAAGGGGGAGGTGTAACGATGGCCAGAACCCTTGCAATGTTCACCGATACCTCGGTGTGCATTGGCTGCCGCGCCTGTGAGGTGGCGTGTAAACAGTGGAACCAACTGGAGGCAGAGGAGCCCGTCTGGACTGGGTCGTACCAGAGCCAGGTGCACTTCACCGACAAGACCTGGCGCCACGTCAAGTTCATCGAGAAGAAGGATGACAAGAACGAGCCGAAGTGGCTCCTCATGAGTGACGTCTGCAAGCACTGCAACGACGCCGGGTGCCTGGAGGCCTGTCCCACGGGCGCCATCTACCGCACCCCCTTCGGCACCGTGGACATCAACCAGGATATCTGCAACGGCTGCCGCTACTGCGTGTCGGCCTGCCCCTTTGGTGTCGTGAGCTTCAACCACGGGACGGGGCGGGTCAACAAGTGCACCTTCTGCGTGGACCGGACCTCGCAGGAGATGCAGCCCGCCTGCGTCAAGACCTGTCCAACCCAGTCGATCCAGTTCGGGTTCCGCGACGAGCTGGCGAAGAAGGCGAGGAAGCGCCTGGCCGATCTGCACGCCCAGGGCGTGAAGGAGGCCAGCCTGTACGGGGAGGACCTGAACGGTCCCTTGGGTGGCCTGAATGCCTTCTTCCTTCTCCTGGACAAGCCCGAGGTCCACGGGCTTCCCCCGGAGCCGCGGCTGCCCCAGAAGCCGATCTGGAAGGATGCGGGACTGAGCGCCGGCACTGCCATCCTGGCGGGGGTCGGCGCCATCGTCGCCTTCCGGGAGCGGGGTGGCGGCGGGGGAGGGGAGCAGTAGCCATGCCAAACTTGCAGAGCCCGAACTGGCCGCTCCTGATCGAACTCTATTTCTTTCTGGTCGGCCTCGCCGGCGGTGCCTTCATGGCCGCCGGCGTGGCGGACATCTTTGGAGGGACCAAGGACCGAGTGGTGACGAAGGTGGGGAGTTACCTGGCCCTCCTGGCCATGCTTCCCGGGCCGCTCTTTCTCATCATTGACCTCGGGATGCCCTCCCGCTTCCTCCACATGCTGATGGTGGCGAAACCCGACACAACCATCGGCCTGAGCGCCATCACCATTGGCCCCTTCCACATCAAGCCGTACTCCCCCATGAACCTGGGGGCCTGGGGGCTCCTGGGCTTTGGCGTGTGCGCCTTGGTGGTCGTGCTGACGCTGTATCTAGAGGATAGCCGTCGCGCCAGGAACCTCGGCCCGCTCCGGGGGGCTTTCGGGGCCATCGGGATCCTGTTGGCATTCTTTGTCGCTGGGTATCCGGGCCAACTGTTGGCGGCCACGGCCCGCCCCTTCTGGATGAACGCGCGTCCCCTGGGTGCGCTCTTCATTGCGATCGGCGCGGCCACCGGCCTGGCAGCCATTGCGTTGGTATTGAGCCTGCGCGGCGCAGAGGCCAGCGGAAGCCTGGCCAAGGTCCGGCGCGCCTACACCGTTGCCCTGGCCATCCAGGGGTTGGTCCTCATTGCGGTTTTCATGGCCGTGGCGCGGGGAGGGCCGGCCTGGAGCGTTGCCCAGGGCGGGCTCCTCACGAGCGGCTCCTACAGCCTGGCCTTCTGGGGCGGCGCCGTGGTCATCGGCCTGTTGGCGCCCCTGGCCCTGGAGATGCGCGACGGGTTCTTCCAAGGGTATCGGCGAGGGCCGGGCATGGTCGTCCTGGCGTCCGTGTTGATTCTGATTGGAGGCTTCCTGACGAAGTACCTGATGTTTGCCGTGGGACAGGCCTGAGAGGCATCCCCGTTTCCCTGGGAGAGAGGCGGTGATGAACGAGGCCGGGTGGTCTGTTCGCACGTGGGGCAAACTGGAGGAAGAGGAATGCAGACCAGCCATCAGGTCATGGGTATGGTGACGGTGGTCGATCCCAAGGAGGGGCACGTCCGGCTCAAGGAGGATAACGAGTCCTTCCACACGTTGTGCTGCGGCGGAGAAACGACCATTCTCGGGGACGATGAGCCGCTTGCGGTCAGTGGCCTGCAGCCGGGTGACTACATCCGAAGCGAGTGCGTGACGGCCGACGACGGGAGACTCATCGCCTCGAAGATCGTCCTGCTGAGGCCGGCGTGGAGGATGCTGGAAAGCCCGGAGATGTAAAGCGGGTCTCGCGTAGTTTTGCAGAGGGGTCGTAGCCGAGGTGCTACCGACCCCTTTTTTGGTCAGGGCAGGTATCCGTTTCGATGCTGAAAGAATTTTCCTGGGAGGAGATTGCCGCCGCCTTCGAGAAGGCGCGGAAACGGCAGCCCAAGCTGTCGGAGCTGGTCGACTTCTACGAAAAGCTCGTGAAGGAGCAGCACACCGTAACGGTGAATCTGAATCCCACCTCGTTCGACGAGTCGTTGCTCAGGGGTCGAATGGGGCGGGGAGAGCCGCTACTTCCGCGGCACGAGTTTTCCCTGGACCACGCCTCCGCTGAGGCACTCTTTCGGGGTCTGTGCCGGCTGGCCAAGGAGCGGGGGCCGGAGGTGCGAGCCGCTGCCGAAGAGATCGAGTCAGCCATAGGATGGCAGGGGCTCGATCTCCCGGACCTGCTTCGCGGTACGGTGGCCGAAGAGGGGTATGCCTTCGCGCTGGCCGACCAGCGGTCGCTGGACCCCGAACTCTTGAACACCCTGGCAGAGGCCAGCATCCGTCCGAGCGTCCAGGCATTCGCCAAGATCCTCGGGTCGTTTGTGGAGAATGACCGGTGGCAAAGGCCGATGTGCCCTGTCTGCGGCTCGGAGCCGAGGTTTGCCGAATTACGCGGGCAGGAGCTGGCCGCATCCCGGTACCTGCATTGCGGCTTCTGTGGTTGGGCCTGGCCTGTTCGTCGCCTCGGCTGCGCCTTTTGCGACAACAAGGACCACAACAGCCTGCAGACACTCATCATCGAAAACCACCTGGCGTGCAAGCTGGAGGTGTGCGACGTGTGTCGCCGATACCTGAAGCTCGTGGACTGCAAGGAGTTCATCGGTGTGATCCCGGAGGTTGAGGTGTTGGTGACACCCCATCTGGACGTCGCGGCATTGGAACGCGGCTACCATTAGACCTAGGGGGACAGCCGTGCCGAGAAAGAAGAAGATCGACGAGCTGGTCGTGGTCAAGCTTCTGAAGCGGGCCAAGGAACAGATCGACGACCCCATCGAGGTGAATCGGTTGTTGCGCGAGGTGGGCAAGTTCTTCGACCCCCTGACTGGAAAAGCGATGATCGAGGGGGGTTCACGGGCGCAGGTGATCGCCCTCATCGAGCGGGGAGAGAAGGCCGAGGCCCTGGCGGCCATCGACGGGTTCATTGATACCTATCAAAAGAGGATAGAGCCGGAAGCAATCCCACAGTCTCCTGCAGGCCAGCCATCGCCTTCCTGCGCCCTGTAGCCCCGGCTCGGATTCCCCTATCGCCGCTGTGCTCTGGCAGAGGAATATCGGCATTGATGCGTAAGGAGGCGACCGAGGGTTCCGGCGTCGCGAATACCCCAACTCAAGGTGGGCGGGAGGTGGTCCGATTCAGCGCGACCGAACGAGCGTTCCACTGGGCCTTCGCTATTCCGTTCCTTGGATTGCTCCTGAATGGCCTCCCGCTGAGCTTCCCAGGGCTCCGGTCTTGGATCACCGGCTACACTCCCCAGATCGGCCTGCGATTGCACCTGGTGTGTGCGGTCGCCTGGATCCTGGGCCCGATCCTCGTCCTGGCGCTGGGCAATCGGAGGGTGCTGGCAACTGTCGCCTCCGACCTCTTTGGGATACTCAGGGAGGAGTTATCGTGGTTGCGCCAGCTCCCGCGGTGGCTGGCCGGCCTGCCTTGCGAAATGCGGGGTGTGGGGAGGTTCAACGCCGGGCAGAAACTGAACGGGCTGTTCGTCGCTGGGACCTCAGCACTCTTGCTTATGACGGGGGTTATCCTCTGGATCGTCTGGCAATGGCCAGGGCTTGCCTCGGCGGAAGGACTGGTGGCCGGGGCGATCGTGAGCGGATCAAGGCGACTCCACTACTTCGTCACCGTCCTCATGCCGGTGCCCCTCATGGGCCACATTGTCTTGGCGACGATCCACCCTCGCACCAAGGAATCCCTCCGGGGGATGCTTTTTGGCGCGGTGGATGCTAAGTGGGCGAGAGAGCATCATCCCCGATGGTATGCCGAGATCTGCCAGGGAGAAACCAGGGCCCTGGATAGGAGGATGACCGCTGGGGCTCTTTCTTCATCTCCTGGACGGCCTGCATCAAGCGAGAGGCCCTCACCCCGGGATTCGGCCCTTGATAATCCTGCTGCCTCAGGGTACTGTAAGCGAGGCGGCGCAAGCATGCCGAAGGGGAATTCCTCCTCTCGGTCCGGCGTCATGAGGGTGGGCGGTGTCTGAGCGCGTGCGGCTCCATAAATACAGCGGCGGGCGCTTCGAGCCCATGGACATTCCCGTGGTCCACGAGCGGCCGCTCAGCCTGTACGTGAACGGGCAGGAGCTGGTCACGCTCCTCTGCACCCCCAGCAAGCTGGAGGCGCTGGTTGTCGGGTTCCTGTCCTTCGAGGGCATCATCCGGGGCCTGGAGGACCTCCGGAGCCTGACGGTCCTAGACGGGGAAGGCTACGCGGACGTCTGGCTCGTGTCCGAATTCGTCCCGCCCCGGCGACGGGTGCACACCTCGGGCTGCGGCGGCGGCATCACCTTCTCCCTGGAGACGCACGGATCCGCCGCCCTCGAGGATAACTCCAGCGTGGACCCGATCTCCTTGTTCCCACTGATCCGGGAGCTGTACCTCGAGGCCCATTCCTACCGCGAATCTCGGGGTATCCATGCCGCGGCTCTGGCGGAGGGGGGAAAACTCCTCATAGTGACGGAGGACGTGGGCCGGCACAACGCCATCGACAAGGTGTGCGGCGAGGCGATGCTCCGTGGCATCCCGACGACGGGCAAGATCTTGCTGGCCACGGGACGCATCTCGTCGGAGATGCTGCGCAAGGCCGCCCACATGGGAACACCCATCGTGGTGTCGCGGACTTCGGCCACCACCCTCTCCATCGAGCTGGCCAAGCGCCTGGGCCTCACCCTCATCGGATACGTCCGCGGCGACAGCTTTTTCGTCTACAGCCATCCCGAGCGCCTCGTCGCCCTCCGACCGGCACCCGTGCTCACCCGGTAAGGATTTCCACGACGATCCGAAAGCCCTCCCCGAATGCCATTGACAACCCGATCGGCCTCCGAATAGACTCACGGCCAACTGAACCCGTTGCCCCAGGAATCCATGGGATATTTCCCGCCGGATCGCCTTTTCCACGATTCCCACCCGGACCATGCCGCCTGGGTCGCGCGCCGTTGACGCCGCGCCAGGTAGCGCAGGAGCATAAGGAGGCAGCCATCATGGCACACAAGCGCAAGGGGATGACGCGGCGCGAGTTTCTTCGAGAGACGGCGCTGGCCACAGGCACCGTGGCCCTGGCGGGCTTGACCCCCCGCCCGGTGGGCGCGGGGCAGGCGGCCGAGCCGAAGCTCGGCGCCCAGTTCATCGGGAAGCTCGAAGGCCCCGCGATCGTCCTGGACCCCACGAAGTTCCCCAAGAAGTTCGGCGAGGCGCCGATGTTGGCAGAACTGGTCAAGGCCGGGAAGCTTCCCCCGGTCCAGCAGCGACTCCCCGAGCCGGCCGACCTGATGGTCATCAAGCCCCTGAAGGACATCGGGAAGTACGGCGGCCGGTGGCGGCGCGGCTTCACCGGGCCGGCCGACAACGAGAACGGCAACCGGATCGTCTCCACGGACAAGATCCTGATGTGGGACTATACCGGCAACAAGGTCGCGCCGTCTCTTGCGAAGAACTGGCGGCTCAGCGATGACGGAAGGGTCTGCGCGGTCTTCCTCCGAAAGGGGCTCAAGTGGTCAGATGGGCAGCCATTCACGGCGGACGACTTCCTGTTTTGGTACGAAGACATCTACCAGAACAAGGAACTCGTGGCGACACCGATCCCGGAACTCCAGATCGGCGGCAATCCGGGGCGCATCGTCAAGCGCGACGATTACACGGTAGTCTTCGAGTTCCCCGAGCCATACTTCCTGTTCGTGGATATCCTCGCCGGTGATACCTTGATCGGCGGGGGGCAGGCGACGGGGATGGCGCGCGCATCCTTCATGGGCGGGTATGCGCCGGCGCACTATCTCAAGCAGTTCCTGCCCAAGTACTCCTCTGCGGACGAGGTCCAGCGGAAGGCACGGGCGGCCGGTTTTGACAGTTGGGTGAGCTACTTCCGCAACCGCACCAACTGGGCCCTCAACACCGACTTGCCCGTCCTGGGCCCGTGGAAGACCGTGAGCCCCATCAACACCCCCACCTGGGCGATGGAGCGCAACCCGTACTACTGGGCGGTGGACACGGCGGGCAATCAATTGCCGTACATCGATCGACTCGTCATGGGGCTGGCGGAGAATCTCGAAGTCCTGAATCTCCGTGCCATCGCGGGCGAATACGACCTCCAGGAGCGCCACGTCAGCCTGTCCAAGCTGCCGGTGTTCATCGAGAACCAGAAGAAGGGTAACTACAGCATCCACCTGGATACCTCTCAGAGCGGCTCCGATGCCGCGATGCTTATCAACACGGCGTACGAGGCGGACCCCGAAATCTCCAGGTGGCTCAAGAACCGGGACTTTCGCCGCGCCCTGTCGCTGGGCATGGACCGCGACCAGCTCAACGAGGCCCTCTGGCTCGGGCTGGGGACGCCCGGCTCGGCGGCGCCGGCCGACGACGTGCCCATCAACCCGGGGAAGGAGTACCGCAAGAAGTGGTCGGTGCTCGACCTCAAGCAGGCCAACGCCCTGCTGGACAAGGTTGGCCTGACCAAGAAGGACGGCGAGGGATACCGCCTGCGGACGGACGGGAAGGGGCGGGTGCGCATCGAGCTGATGACGGTAGGCGGCCAGTTCATCCCGTTCACGCAGCTTGCCGAGATGATCAAGCAGCAGTGGAAGAAGATCGGAATCGACGCGGACGTGAAGGAGACGGAGCGCAGTCTGGCCTTCACCAAGACGGCCAACGCGGAGCACCACGCCATGTTCTGGACGGTGGGCGGATCGGAGAATCTCTACCTCTTCCCGCGCCATGTCCTGCCGGTGGATCCGGCCGAGTGCCACCTCGGGATGCCGTTTGCGCGCTGGTATGCGTCCGGCGGGCAGCAGGGAAAGAAGCCGGATAACCCGGAGATGCTCCGCGCCTTCGAGCTCTACCGCTCGGCGTCCGGCAAGAAAGAGGCGGAGCGGATCAAGATTGCCAAGGAGATCTGGAAGATCCTTGTCGAGGAATGCTGGGTCATTGGAACGGTCGGCGTGTCTCCGGCCTTCATGGGCGTGCGGATCGTCAAGAACAGCATGGGCAACATCCCCGCGCGTCAAACCAACGCCCAGCACGCACGGACCCCGAATACGTCGCACCCGGCTACCTTCTTCTTCAAATCGTAGCCATCGCGCGGTGATGCGAGACGGCCGCCCGACCTCGTCGGGCGGCCGTCATCCCTCAGACGAGGGGTCGGGATATGCTCGCCTATTTGATCCGCCGGTCGCTCCTTGCCATCCTGACGATGTGGGCGGTGTCTGTCCTCTCTTTTGTCGTCATCCAGCTCCCGCCGGGGGATTACATCACGTCGTACATCGCCCAGATGTCCTCCTCGGGTAGCGGCGTCTCCGCGGAGGAGGCGGAGAGCCTCCGTCGCCAGTACGGGCTGGACCAGCCGATGACCGTCCAGTACCTGCGCTGGATGACCATGGTGCTTCGGGGCAATTTCGGGATGGCGCTGGAGTACGGCCGGCCCGTGTCCGATGTCATCGGCGATCGCTTGTGGCTGACCATGGTGGTCTCGGTGGCGGCGATCATCCTCACCTGGCTGCTGGCCCTGCCGATCGGGATCTACTCGGCGGTCCGGCAGTACTCCATCGGCGATTACGTCGCCACGTTCGTGGGCTTCATCGGCCTGGCGATCCCCAGTTTCATGCTGGCCCTGATTCTCATGTATCTCGGGTTCACGCTCCTCAACGTCAACATCGGGGGGCTCTTCTCAGAGGGGTTCGGGGAGGCCCCGTGGAGCCTCGCCAAGGCCTGGGACCTGACGAAGCACCTGCCACTCCCCGCTCTGATCCTGGGGCTGGCCGGCACCGCGCAGTTGATCCGCATCATGCGGGCAAACCTCCTGGACGAGCTGGGCAAGCCGTACGTCGTGACCGCCCGCGCCCGGGGGCTCTCGGAGACCCGCGTGATCCTGAAGTACCCGGTGCGGGTAGCCCTGAACCCATTCGCCTCCACCATCGGGTATCTGTTTCCCTACGTCGTGTCGGGGAGCATCATCGTCTCGCTGGTGTTGAGCCTGCCTACCGTGGGGCCCCTCTTGCTCAAAGCCCTGATCGCGCAGGATATGTTCCTGGCCGGGACCATTGTCCTGCTCCTGGGTGTCATGACCGTCATCGGGACGTTCGTCTCGGACCTTCTGCTGATATGGATAGACCCGCGCATCAAGTACGAGGGCAGGTAGCAGAAGGCGCTCAGGCGCTCGGTCTCCCGACGACCGAGACCGAGGAGCGCATCTCCGTCGCCACCCAGTGGCAGTTGATGTGGTGGCGGTTCCGCAAGCACCGCGTGGCGATGGCCAGCACCGTCGTGGTGCTGCTCTTCTACCTCGTGGTGATCTTCGCCGACTTCCTGGCCTACTCCAACCCGCTGGCCTCCGAGGCGCAGCGCTCCCTGCTCCCACCGCAGCGCATCCACTGGTTCGACAACGGACGCTTCGCGCCCCACGTGTATGCACTCTCGGGGCGCCGCGACCCCGTCACCTTCAAGCGAGTCTATACGCCGGACCCGGAGAAAAAGATCCCGGTCCGCTTCTTCACCCCGGGGTTCGAGTACCACCTGTTCGGCCTCATCCCCGCCAACTGGCATCTGATCGGCATCGAGGGGGCGACACCGGAGGAGACGCTGTTCCTCCTGGGCACCGACGAGCAGGGGCGGGATCTCTGGTCCCGGTTGATGTACGGAACCCAGACCTCCTTGACCATCGGGTTAGTGGGTGTGACGATCAGCCTGATCCTGGGGGTGCTCCTGGGCGGGATCTCGGGACTCTATGGCGGGGTGACCGACACCATCATTCAGCGCGTCGTCGAGATCCTGCGATCCATCCCCACGATCCCGTTGTGGATGGGCCTGGCGGCGGCCCTGCCCAACGATTGGGACATCATGCGGGTGTACTTTGCCATTACCATCATCATCTCCCTGATCGGCTGGACGGAGCTGGCCCGGGTGGTCCGCGGCCGCTTCCTGTCGCTGCGCGAGGAGGATTTCGTGATGGCGGCCGAGCTGGCCGGATGCAGCCAGATGCGGATCATCTTCACGCATCTCGTGCCATCCTTCTTGAGCCACATCATCGCGGCGACGACGCTGGCGATCCCGGCCATGATCATCAGCGAGACGTCCCTGAGCTTCCTGGGGCTGGGTCTTCGCCCCCCGGCCATCAGCTGGGGGGTGCTGTTGCAGCAGGCCCAGAGTATTCAGGCCCTGGCGATCTCGCCGTGGCTCCTGATCCCGTCGATCCCGGTCACCATCGTGATCCTGGCATTCAACTTCATGGGGGACGGCCTCCGGGATGCAGCCGACCCGTACGGACAATGAACCCGAATGTCGACAGGGATATCCGACAGCGACAGGGAAAGAACGATGCTCAGGCCTTTCGCTGTCGGGAAATCCTCGACAGGGACAGGGACAGCGACAGCGAAATCCGACAGCGAATTCTCGGAACCGCACTCATCCCTGTCGCTGTCCCTGTCGCTGTCGAAAGGGCCTCGATGGTCAACCGTTATGGGAGCGAAGAGAGAACGGACGAGTGACTGGTACGGTCATGGATGGTAATCCGCCGCCGATCCTCTCGGTGCGCGAGCTGAAGACCTATTTCTTCCCGGACGAGGGAACCGTAAGGGCCGTTGACGGCGCCAGCTTCGACCTCTACGCGCGGAAGACCCTCGGGATCGTGGGCGAGAGCGGCTGCGGCAAGAGCGTGACGGCCAGGTCCATCCTCCGCATCGTCGAGCGTCCCGGCCGCATCGTGGGCGGCTCGATCCTGCTTCGCCGGGGATCCGGGAACGATCGGCCGACCGACCTGGACTTGACCCAGTTGGATCCCGAGGGGCCGGAGATGCGCCAGATTCGGGGCGGGGACATCGGCCTCGTGTTCCAGGAACCCATGACCTCCTTCAGCCCCGTCCACACCATCGGGAACCAAATCGTCGAGACGATCCGGATGCATCAGCGTGTGACCGAGCAGCAGGCCCGGGAGCGGGGCGTCGAGATGCTCCACCTGGTCGGGATCCCGAATCCCGAGCGGCGCCTTGACGAGTTTGCGTTCCAGTTGAGCGGCGGCTTGCGCCAGCGCGCCATGATCGCCATGGCGCTGTCCTGCGGCCCCCGGATCCTGATCGCCGATGAGCCGACAACGGCCCTGGACGTCACGACCCAGGCCCAGATCCTGGACCTCCTGCGGCACCTCCAGGAGCGGGAGGGCATGACGATCATCCTCATCACCCACAACCTGGGCGTCGTGGCCGAGATGTGCGACGAGGTGGTGGTGATGTACCTCGGTCGCGTGGTGGAGCAGGGCCCCGTGGATGCGATCTTTCACGCCCCGAAGCATCCATACACCCAGGCCCTCCTGCGCTCCATCCCCAGCATCCACGCCACGGTGCGTACCGAGCTGCCGACCATCGCGGGGTCCATCCCGCACCCGTATAACCGGCCGGCCGGCTGTCCGTTTTATCCCCGCTGCCAGGATTTCATGCCGGGGACCTGTGACCGGAATGAACCGAGTTTGCGTCCCGTGGGGGATGGCCAGGACGTGAGCTGTTTCCTCTACCACCCGGCATGAGCCTGGAGTCGTCCGTGCGCCTGCTGGAGGTCAAAGGGCTGCAGAAGTTCTTCCCGATCCGCAAGGGATTCCTGAAGCGGGAGGTCGGACAGGTCCGCGCCGTGGACGATGTGAACTTCCACGTGCAGAGGGGGGAGACGCTCTCCCTCGTGGGGGAAAGCGGCTGCGGGAAGACAACGACCGCCCGGTGCATCCTACGGGCCCTCACGCCCACGGCGGGCCAGATCCTCTTCCGGGGCAATACTGGAACGGTGGTGGACGTGGCCAGGCTGTCAAAGGCCCAACTCCGCCCCTTGCGCCGCCAGATGCAGATGATCTTCCAGGACCCCTTCTCCTCGCTGAACCCGCGACGGACCCTCTTCGACATCGTGGCCGAGCCACTCGTAGCCAACAGGATCGGGACCCGACAAGACCGGGTGGAGCGGGTGGCGGAGCTATTGCGAATGGTGGGCCTGCGTCCCGAATACATTCGCCGATATCCCCATGCCTTCTCCGGGGGGCAGCGCCAGCGGATCGGGATCGCCCGGGCCCTCGCCCTGAATCCCAGCCTGATCGTTGCCGACGAGCCGGTGTCGGCACTGGACGTGTCGGTCCAGGCGCAGATCCTCAACCTGATGCTGGCCCTCCAGAAGCAACTGGGCTTGACCTACCTTTTTGTGGCGCATGACCTGAGCGTGGTCAAGCACGTGAGTGACCGGGTGGCCGTCATGTACGTCGGCCGGATCGTCGAGATGACGGAGACGCAGCGCCTGTTCGGCACGCCGAAGCATCCCTACACGGAAGCGTTGCTTTCAGCGGTGCCGAAGCCGGACCCCCGCCTGCGTGCCCAACGCATCGTCTTGGAAGGAGACGTCGCCGACGCGGCAAATCCCCCGACGGGCTGCTACTTTCATCCGCGATGCCGCTATGCCCAGGATGTCTGCCGGAGGGAGACCCCCCGGCTCGAAGAGATTGCCCCGGGCCATTTCGTGAGTTGCCACCGGGCCCGTGAATTGACCTTGCGAGGAGTGGCTGGGTGATGGGGAGACGAGGAGACAAGGGGACACGGAGACAAGGAGAACAGCAGGCAGCGACGAGCTGGCAGCGCGGAATGTCGAATTTCGGGGACTCAACAACTCAAAAACTCAAGAGACTCGACAGACGACGGAATGAGGCAGAAGGCAGGAGGCAGCAGCCTGGGGGAGGAGATGTTGACACCAGTGGGTAGTAAGCGAGTCAAGCAGGGATGGTCGTGGGAGAGGGCGCTGTGTGGAGTGATCCCGCCCATGATTTCTCCGCTGGCCGCCTCGGGTGAACCGGATGAGGCAGCCATCCGGAAGCTGGTGAAGCACATCCTGGGAGGGGGGTGTAGTGGCCTCTTCATCCTCGGCGGCTGTGGCGAGGGGGCGTGGCTGATTGCCAAACAGAGAGCCGCGGTCATCCAGGCGACGGTCCAGGCCGTGGCCGGCCGAGCGCCGGTCCTCGTGGGAATCATGCTGCCGGCCACGGGACCGGCCACCGAGGCCGCGCGCCAGGCGGCCGATGAGGGCGCCGACGCCCTAGTGATCGGATCGCCATACTACTACCCCGTGGATTCGGCTATCCAGGAGCGTCACGTCGAAGCCATCCTGAAGGCCGTCTCGCGCCCGGCGTTGCTGTACAACATCCCGCAATCCACACACCACCCCATCTTGCCTGCGACCGTTGCGCGGCTCGCCCGGAGTGAACGTGTCCTCGGGATCAAGGACTCGGCGGGCAATTTCGAGGTGTTTCAACAGTACCTGGCCGTGAAACAGATGCGGGCGGCGTTTCGTGTCCTGCAGGGGGATGAATCCCTGGCTGCCGCAAGTCTGATGCAGGGGGCGGATGGGCTTGTCCCGGGGATGTCGAATTTCGTGCCTCGGCTGTTCGTTTCCCTCCATCAGGCCGCCAAAAAAGGGGATGCCGCGACCTGCGCCGATCTCCAACGCCAGATCACGGACCTCACCACCTTGCATGGCCACGGCCACTGGCTGCCCGCCCTCAAGGCTGCGTGTGCCCTCGTCGGGCTCGGCAACGGACGCCCCTCTCCGCCTCTGTCGCCGGCCTCCGATGAGCACCGTCGCGCCATCGCCGCCATCCTCCGCCGGCATCGCGTACTCTCCGGCCAACGATCCCCTCGGCCTCGATAGACGGGACTCCCGTCATTCACCCGGCGCCTCAGTGTAGGATGGCAGCCTCCTAGGCATGGGATCCGAGAAATCGACCTTTTCGAGCAACGTCCCGTTCTCGGTCCCGTTCTCACGAAGATATTTTCCAATGATTTTAACATATTGATTCTATGGAACTTATTTGGTTATAGTTTCAAATCTTATTCTTGACAAGTATCGGCTCAGGTTTTATATTGCCTTTCGAGTAGATTTTAAAAGGGCTACACGCCGGAGGGATGTCACGTGCGCTTTGATCAGTTCACATTCAAAGCCCAGGAGGCCATCCAGACTGCCCAAAAGGCAGCCGACGAGATGCAACACCAGGCCGTTGATGTGGAGCATCTGCTCCTGGCGCTGGTGGAGCAAGCAGACGGAATCCTCCTTCCCCTGCTGCAAAAGGTTGGGACGAGCCCCAAGCAGATCGCTGCCTCGCTTCGGCAGGAACTCGGCAATCTGCCAAAGGTCTACGGGCCGACCCAGACCTACATCACCCCACGGCTGAACGAGGTGTTCAAGCGGGCCCAGGAAGAGGCCGGGCGGCTCAAGGACGAATACATCAGCGTCGAGCACCTTCTCCTGGCCATCCTGGATGATTCATCCGGTGTCTCCGCTCACGTCCTGAAATCGAATGGCGTCACCAAGGACCAGATCTATTCGGCACTCCAGTCGGTCCGGGGCGGCCAGCGGGTCACCGATCCGAGCCCGGAGGAAAAATACCAGGCGCTCGAGCGGTACACCCGCGACCTCACCGACCTGGCCCAAAAGGGAAAGCTGGACCCGGTCATCGGGCGGGACGAGGAGATCCGCAGGGTCATCCAGGTGCTCTCGCGCCGGACGAAGAACAACCCGGTCCTGATCGGCGAGCCGGGCGTCGGGAAGACGGCCATCGTGGAGGGCCTGGCGCAGCGCATCGTCCGGGGGGACGTGCCGGAGTCGCTCAAGGACAAGCGGGTCGTGGCGCTCGATCTGGGGGCCCTGGTGGCCGGGACGAAGTACCGGGGGGAGTTCGAAGACCGGCTCAAGGCTCTGCTCCGGGAGGTGACGGAGGCCGCTGGCCGGATCATCCTGTTCATTGACGAGCTGCACACCCTCGTCGGGGCCGGCGCCGCCGAAGGGGCGGTGGACGCCAGCAACATGCTGAAGCCCGCCCTGGCCCGGGGAGAGCTCCGCTGCGTGGGTGCCACCACGCTGGACGAGTACCGCAAGCGGATCGAGAAGGACGCGGCGCTGGAGCGGCGGTTCCAGCCCATCGTCGTGCGCCAGCCCACCGTGGAAGATACCATCTCCATCCTGCGCGGGCTCCGCGAGCGGTATGAGGTCCACCACGGCGTCCGGATCAAGGACTCGGCCCTGGTGGCCGCGGCAACCCTGTCCCACCGGTACATCACCGACCGATTCCTCCCCGACAAGGCCATCGACCTGATGGACGAGGCGGCCAGCATGTTGCGGATGGAGATCGACAGCCTGCCCATCGAGCTGGACGAGGTCGAGCGGAAGATCCGCCAACTGGGCATCGAGCGGGAGGCGATGAAGCGCGAGACCGACCCCGACACGCTGGATCGGCTCGAACGGCTGGAGGCCGAGCTCACCGAGATGGAGAAGCGGCATGCTGAGCTGAACAGCCGCTGGGAGAAGGAAAAGGCGAGCATCCAGCGCATCCGCGCCCTGAAGGAGCAAATCGAGGCCGCCCGTCTCCAGGGGGAGAAGGCGGAGCGCGAAGGGAACCTGGGCAAGGTCGCCGAGATCCGCTACAGCACGCTGGCGGGCCTGGAGAAAGAACTCAAGGCCGAGCAGGCGGCCCTGGGCGCCTTGGAAGGACGAGAACGGATGCTCAAGGAGGAGGTGGACGAGGAGGACATCGCCCAGGTGATCTCGCGCTGGACCGGGATTCCGGTGGCCAAGATGCTCCAGACCGAGACCCAGAAGCTCCTCCAGATGGAGGACCGGCTGCGCCTGCGCGTCGTGGGCCAGGCGGAAGCCATCATTGCGGTCAGCAACGCCGTCCGGCGGGCCCGCGCCGGGCTGCAGGATGAGAACCGGCCTCTCGGATCCTTCCTGTTCCTGGGGCCGACGGGAGTGGGCAAGACGGAGTTGGCCCGGGCGCTGGCAGAGTTCCTCTTCGACGACGAGCGTGCCTTGGTGCGCCTGGACATGTCGGAGTTCATGGAGAAGCACTCGGTCGCCCGCCTGATCGGCGCCCCGCCGGGCTACGTGGGGTACGAGGAGGGTGGCTACCTCACCGAGGCGGTCCGGCGCCGGCCGTACACGGTCATCCTCTTCGACGAGATGGAGAAGGCCCACGCCGAGGTCTTCAACATCCTGCTCCAGGTTCTGGACGAGGGGCGCCTCACCGACGGCCATGGGCGCACGGTGGATTTCAAGAACACCTTGATCCTCATGACCTCCAACCTGGGCAGCCAGTACACCATGCAGGAGGAGTTGGACGAGGGCCAGATCCGGGACAAGGTCACCGAGCTTCTGAAAACGACCTTCCGCCCCGAGTTCCTGAACCGCGTGGACGAGACCGTGATGTTCAATCGGTTAGGCCCGACGCAGATCAAGCAGATCGTCACCATCCAGCTCGGGCACCTGCAGCGCCGGCTGGCGGGTCGGAAGCTTGAGCTTACCGTCAACGACCCGGTGCGGGAGTACCTCGCCCGCGAAGGGTACGATCCCGTGTACGGCGCGCGCCCGCTCAAGCGAGCCATCCAGCGGCTGGTGCAGGACCCGCTGGCGCGACGGCTCTTGGAAGGGGAGTTCCAGGAGGGGGATCGGATCCGGGTGGACCTTCAGGGTGGAGAGATCGTCTTCGTTCGGGAGGACCCGACTGCTGCGCCTGGCAAGCGTGAAGGGTGAGCTGAGAGGCGAGGACCGAGAGCCGGGCGCCTTGAACCAGCAGGCAGGAGGCAGCGGGCAGCGGGCAGCAGACAGGAAGCAGAGGAGCCACGGGGTGGGGCCTTTCTGATTTTCGATTTTGGATTTCGGATTTGGGATTTTGAAATCGGAAATCCGCAATCCACAATCCGAAATCGCCTGGGGATGGGGCCCCGCAGGGAAAGAAGCAGGCAGCAGGCAGGGGGAGAGGGTCGAATGGTCAATTGGTCGAGTGGTCAATTTGGGGAGGCAAAGCGCAAAGAGCATAGCGCATAGCGCCGGGGGCAGCAGGCACCAAGACTTCAAACGCCCTTTCGGAGAGTCCGAAAGGGCGTTTGTTTCAAGAGTGCTCGTTTCCCTGAGGAAAAGACATTGTCCGGTCTTGGCGTCCTTGGCGTCTTGGCGGTTCAGATTCTTGGATCGGGGCTAGCAGGAGGGGACTTGCGGAAGGCCTCGGACCAGACCCAGCAGGTGATCCAGGTTGAGCGGCTTGTCACAATAGTGCGAGGCGCCGCGTGCCATTGCCTCGCGCCGGATCTCGTCCGTGCCGAAGGCGGTCATGACGATAACGTACGTCTGGGGGGACCGCTCCTTTAACAAAGCCAGCAGGTCCAGGCCAGCGGTGATCTCGGTGCCCGAAAGTCGGACGTCCAGCAAGGCCAGGTCGAAGACCTGTTTCCGGATGGCATCCATCGCCTCGTCGCGACCGAGGCACGGGGTCACCTCGGCCCCAGACCTTCGGAGAAGGTGCGAAAGGCCGAGAAGGATCGTCGGTTCATCATCAACGAGAAGGATACGCGTCGTGGCGGACATACGGTCATCTGCCAGGAATCCGTACACTCCGGCCGCCCGGGAATCGGAATCCTGTCCTCCTTGCCGTAAGGGAAGCAAGGGCTGTACCAGACGAAGCTAGCGGCAATTGAAAATGTAAATCTGACAACGGACAACCGACAACTGAAAGGCCCGATTGACCGGTTTTCGATTGTCGGTTGTCAGTTTTAGATTGGTGGCGTCGCCTAGGAGAGGCCGTACCGCCGAATCTTGTCCTGGAGGGTTGAGCGGGAGATGCCGAGCAGTCGTGCAGCCTGACTCCGGTTTCCTGACACCGATGCAAGGACCTCGTTGATGTAGCGCTTTTCCATGTCCTCGAGGGTCCCGAACCCACTGGACGGGACTCCCAGGGCCTCCGCCGCCACCGGTACCTGCACAGATGTCCCCGTAGCGCCAAGGGGAGGCGGCGCAGGGACGATCCCTACGAGCTGTTGCAGTTCCGCGGGAAGGCAGGCAACGGGGATTGTCTCCGTTTGGCACAGGATCATTCCGCGCTCCGTGACGTTCCGGAGCTCGCGGACGTTCCCCGGCCAGGAGTAGACCATGAGGACCTGTTGCGCCTCCGGGCTGAACCCCCGGATGCGCTTCTTCAGCATCCCGTTGAACTCCTGAACGAACAGATCGGCCAGCACCAGGATGTCGTTTCCCCGATCCCGAAGCGGCGGGACCGAAAGCGGCATCACCTTGAGCCGGTAGTACAGGTCCTCCCGAAACGTCTTGTTTTCCACCAGCTTGGCCAGGTCCTTGTTGCTGGCGGTGATCACCCGGACGTCCACGGAGATGTCTCGCGTTCCGCCCACCCGGCGGAAGGTCCGGTTCTCCAGGACGCGCAGGAACTTGGGCTGGATGGCAATGGGCATGTCGCCGATCTCATCCAGGAAAATGGTCCCGCCGTCGGCGATCTCCAGGAGACCCCGCTTCAACGCCTTGGCGTCGGTGAAGGCGCCCCGTTCGTGCCCGAAGAGTTCCGACTCCAACAGGTGCTCCGACAGGCCCGCGCAGTTGATCTCGAGGAAGGGCTTGTCCGCCCGCGTGCTTCGGTAGTGCACGGCACGGGCCACCAGCTCCTTGCCCGAGCCGCTCTCCCCCTGGACCAGCACGGTGGTCTGCGGGGCCTTGGCCAGAAGATCCACCATGCTGTGGATTTCACGGATGGCGGGGGAGGAGCCGGGGATCTGAGCGGGGGTGCGTCCGTGGGCCTGGTACCGGTAATAGCGGTTCTCGCGCCGGAGCTTCAGCATCTCCAGCGCCTTCTCCACGCGGACCTCGGTCACCTCGGGGCTGCTGGGGTCCTTCTCGAGGAAGTCCTCCGCCCCCTTCTTGATGGCCGTGACGGCGGCCTCGACACTGCCATGCCCGGTGAGCAGGATGACCGCCGCCTCGGGGCACACACCCTTGAGACGTTCCAGGACCTCGAGGCCGTCCCCGTCGGGGAGCCGGAGATCCAGCAGGATGACCTCCGGCTCTTCCACCTGGGCGGTCTGCAGCGCCGTGGCACCGCTGTCCGCCTCGCAGGCGCGATATCCCTTGCGCTCCAGCAGGTGCCGGAGGCTCTTCCGGATGGTCGGCTGGTCGTCAACGATGAGGACTGTCGGTGACATGGGACCCGGTGGACGCGAGTCGTCTTACGGCTGGGATGACAGCATCCCGGTTATGATGGAATCATCACGGTTGTGATGGCACCATCACTATGGTGATGGTGCCGACTTCAGCGGGAGCGCCACGGTAAAGGTGCTCCCCGCCCGCTCCACGCTCTCGACGCCGATGGTGCCGCCGTGATCCTCCACGATGCGTCGGCAGATGGCCAGGCCGAAACCCGAGCCGGTGGA
>Ga0214473_10001851_pt1 | contig 26995 bp, 27 predicted proteins | sample RVTome_7_FD_203509 | JGI IMG/M metagenome (GOLD analysis project Ga0214473, IMG submission 203509) | Soil microbial communities from uranium-contaminated site in the Upper Colorado River Basin, Wyoming, United States - RVT98D197 | ecosystem: Environmental > Terrestrial > Soil > Contaminated >...
GAGGTCGCGAACCTCGGGGTCGTGGCGGACCTCTTCGAGATCGTCCCCGCGCTCACGAAGGCCGTGCTGGCTGCGAAGGGCTGAGGGCGCGGCGCCGTGCCCCACGCGGGGCACGCGAAACGCAAACAACGTTTGATCGATCGCCGCGCGCCCGGCGCGGAACGGTTTCGCGTCACGCACTGTCCGATCGGATCGAGTTTGCGGTTGACAGGCCCGCCCCGGAGGAGTACCGAGATCCCTGGGCGGGTGTCCTAGTAGCACAGGTTCCAGCGCGCGCGGTATTGCCGGCATCAGCTGCCGGGGGGCCACTCGAAGGGGGTCGGAGTGCTCGGTCCGCGCCGGATCGCGTTCGTGAACGAGAAGGGTGGGAGCGCCAAGACCACGCTCGTGGCGAACGTCGGCGCCTACCTCGCGCTGCGCCGCGGCCGCCGGGTGCTCGCGATCGACATGGACCCGCAGGGCCAGCTTGGAAAGGTCCTCGGCGTCGATGTCCACCGCTCGAGCCGCACCGCGATCGACCTCCTGCTCGACACCCTGCTCGGGGACCCCGGCCTCGACCGTCCCCGGCGCTCCACGCCGGCCGCGGATCCGGCCTCGAGCCTCCCGATCGTGCGCACCCACATCCCGTCCCTCGACCTCGTGGTCGCGAACAAGTCGCTGGCACTCTTCCCGATGTGGGAGGGCGGCGACGACGACGACGCGACGGGACGCCTCGCGCGGGTGCTCGACCAGGCGCCGGAGCTCGAGGCCTACGACTTCGTCCTCTTCGACGCGCCTCCGTCCTTCGGACCGCTGACACTCGGCGTCCTGCGGGCCGCGCGCGAGATCGTCGTCCCCGTGCCGCTCACCTTCCTGGCCCTCGACGGCTGTGCGGAGCTCATGCGCAGCGTCGAGACCGTGCGCACGCGCTACGGGAACCCGGCCCTCAAGATCACGATGGTGATCCCCACCTTCTACCGGCGGACCAAGCTCGCCCAGGAGCTCCTCGAGCGGCTCAAGCGCCGCTTCCCGAAGGAGATCGCCCACTCCGTGGTCGGGTACCACGTGCGCATCGACGAGGCGCAGTCGCGGGGCCTCTCGATCTTCGAGTACGCACCCAAGGACCGCGGTGCGCTGGTGATGGCCGAGCTCGCGGAGGAGCTGGAGCTGCGCGGAAGCGCACCCGAAGCGGGAGTCGTCGCATGAAGGAGCTCGAGGTGGCGACCGCCGACGCCTGGGAAGAGGCCATCGGTCCTGGGGTAGACGGGCCCGCGCTCGGCCGCGATCCCTTCGAGGACGTGATCGAGGTGGATCCCTTCGTGGCCAGACTCGAGCGGATCGCGCTCGGGGCCGCCCCGCGAGCGCGTCGCGCGCCGCGCCTCCAGGCCGTGGCGCCCGTCCCGAGAGAGGCGCCGGAGGCTCCGCCGGTCGCCCGACCGGTGGCGCGCGCGCCGGAGCGGCCCGCGATCCCGCTGCGGCGCAGGCGGACGACGAGCCCCGCCCTCACCGAGGTCGAGCTGCCGGAAGCACGCGGCCTGCTCGACCGCCTGCTCGGCGAGGAGGACCGGCGTCGGCTCGCGGCCCTGTCGCATCTCGTGGACGGGGAGACCGCCTACGATCGCTTCGGCTTCTCCCCGGAGACGATCCGGACCGCCTTCCCCTGGTTCCACGCGCTCTATCGCTGGTACTTCCGCGTGCGAAGTGAGGGCCACGAGCACGTCCCGGTGGACGGGCCCGCCGTGCTCGTCGCGAACCACGGTGGGATCCTGCCCTTCGACGCGGCGATGGCGGTGATGGACGTCCTGCTGCACAGCGATCCGCCGCGCCTCGCCCGCGCCATCGTCGATCGCTGGGCCGGCAGCCTCCCCTGGGTCAACATCTTCTACGCGCGCGTCGGGCAGGTGATCGGGACCCGCGAGAACTTCGCCGACCTCCTCGACGATGGTCAGCTGGTCCTCGTCTTCCCCGAAGGCATGGAGGGCGTGCGCAAGCCCATCACGCAGCGCTACCGCCTCCAGGCCTTCCGGGTGGGGTTCGTGGAGCAGGCGCTGCGCGCCCGGGCGCCGATCGTGCCGATGGCGATCGTCGGAAGCGACGACCAGGCGCCGATCCTGTACGACCTGAAGCCGCTCGCCCGGAGCCTCGGCCTGCCTTTCCTGCCGGTCACCCCGACCTTCCCGTGGCTCGGTCCGCTCGGGCTCCTGCCCTACCCCGTGGGCTACCGGATCGTGTACGGGGAGCCTCTCAGCTTCCACGAGCGCTTCGGTCCCGAAGGAGCCAACGACGCGCGCCTCGTGCGCTACCTCGCGAACCAGGTGCGGCGGGCCGTACAGCTGCTGCTCGACCGGAGCCGCTCGTGAAGCACGTGCTCGTGACCCACGCCGACGAGCCGATCGGCCGGCGGGTCGTGAAGACGCTCTTCCACGATCCGGAGGTCCTGCACATCCTCGCGGTCGGGGACGGGCCCTCTCCGCGGGGGTTCGACCGCTTCCTCGGTGGGGCGCAGCCGCGCCTCGCCTACGCGCGCGCGGACATCGCGCGCCATCGGCCGGTCGCCGATCTCTTCCGCTCGCCGCGCTTCCGCGAGGCGGAGATCGACACCGTCGTCCACGTTCCGCGCCACGGCGCCCCGGCGGCGGCCTCGGCCCCGCTCGTGGCGGGGGTCGCGGAGCGCACCGCCGAGGCGCGGCTCGTACTCCAACATTCCCTCGAGGCGACCGGTGTCGAGAGCTTCGTCGCGATCGGCAGCGCCTTCGTCTACCGGCTCCCGCCCGGCAACGCGAACCGCCTCGACGAGGAGAGCGAGCTCGACCTCGATCCCGACGTGGCCCCCGAGGCGCGCTCGTGGATCGACTGCGACATGATTTTCCACGGCGAGCTCCACAACGATCGCCTGCGGGTCGTGCTGCTGCGCGTTCCCACCGTCGTCGCCGAAGGCGGGTTCGTCTACCTGCATCCGCTGCTCGCCGGCAGGCCCGGGGCGCGGCTGCGGCGGCTCGGCTACGACCCGATCTGCGCGCTCGTCTCGGACAAGGACGTGGCGCGAGCGGTGCAGTCGGCCGTGCACACGCGGCGCCCGGGCATCTACAACGTCGCGGGCAACGAGGCCCTGCCGCTCTCGATCCTCGCGCGCTGGACCGGCCGCGCGAGCCTGCCCGTTCCCGGGGCGCTCCTCGGCCTCGCCGACCGCGCGTCGCGCCTGCTCGGGCGCGAGGCGCTTCCCGGAGCGGCAGACGCGGCCCGGCTACGCTTCGGCTTCACCCTCGACACGCGCCGGGCCGAGCGGGAGCTCGGCTTCCGGCCGATCAACCGGATCGGACTCGCCCGCGCCGGCGACGGCTCGTTGCGTCTCGAGACCGCCTCGCTCTAGCCTTGCCGGGCCTCGCGCTCGGGCTCCGGCCTTCGCTCGCCTTCGGCGCTTGCCGCGTCGGCAGGGGATCCCGCGGCAGCCGGCGTGCCGCGGCGCGGCGCGGCGGCTATCCTCAGCCGGCTACGGAGCCGGGGGGGGGGAGCATGGCCGTCGACACGTCGCAGTTCCGGAACGGCCTCAAGATCGAGCTCGACGGCGAGCCGTTCTCGGTGATCTATTTCCAGCACGTGAAGCCCGGCAAGGGCGGCGCCTTCGTGCGCACCAAGGTCCGCAACCTGAAGAACGGCAAGGTGCTCGAGCGCCGTTTTCGCGCGGGCGAGCGGGTCGAGCTCGCGGACGTGGAAGAGCGCAAGATGCAGTACCTCTATCAGGACGGCGAGCAGCTCGTCTTCATGGACACCCAGAACTACGACCAGATCCCCTTCTCGGCCGAGCAGGTGGGCGACGCCCGGAAATTCCTGAAGGAGAATCTCGATGTCGACGTGCTCTTCTGGCGGGGGCGCCCGCTCAACGTCGAGCTTCCCTCCTTCATCACGGCGGTGATCACCCAGTGCGAGCCCGGGATCAAGGGCGACACGGCGAGCAACGTCACCAAGCCCGCCACCCTCGAGACCGGCGCCATCGTCCAGGTCCCGCTCTTCGTGAAGGAAGGTGAGACCATCCGGGTCGACACCCGTTCCGGGGAGTACGTCGAGCGGGTCAACTGAGCCTTGGGCAGGTCCGTCGACCGTCGCCCCCCCCGACGCGCCCTGGTCTTCTCGGGGGGTGGGGCGCGCGGCGCCTACGAGGCCGGCGTCGTGCGCTACCTGCTCGAGGAGCTCCCGCAGCGCCTCGGGCACCCGGTCCACTTCGACATCCTGTGCGGCACGTCGGTCGGCGCGATCCACGCCTGCTTCCTCGCGGCGACCGCGCACGAGGGCGCCGGGCGTGGCTCCCGCCTCGTCGACTTCTGGACCTCGATGCGCATCGAGGAGGTCCTGCCGCTCTCGCGGCGCGACCTCTTGAGCCTGCCGCGCCGCATCCTCGGCGTCCGGCGCGTCGTCGAGGCGATGCGCGGCGGGGCGACCCCCTCGCGGCTCTACGGCCTGCTCAACACCGGCCCGCTCGAGCGGCTGGTGCTTCACGCGATCCCCTGGCGCCAGATCCGCCAGAACGTCCGCGATGGGCGCGTCGACGCCGTCTGCGTCGCCGCGACGCAGGTCGCGACGGGCCGGGTCACGATCTTCATGGAGACGCGCGAGCACGCGGTGCCCGAGTGGACGCGCGACCCGAACATCCTGCCGCGGCCCACGCGGCTGCTCCCGACCCACGCGCTGGCCTCGGCGGCGATCCCGCTGCTCTTCCCCGCCGTTCGCGTCGCCAGCACCTACTACGTGGACGGAGGGCTGCGGCTCAACACGCCGCTCGCCCCCGCGCTGCGCCTCGGCGCCGACCGGGTCCTCGTGATCGCGTTGCGCCCGCACCCGCGCCAGGCGAACGAGGCGGCGCTCGCCGAGCAGCGCGTCGAGGACTACGGGAGCCCCCTCTTCCTGTTCGGGAAGCTCTTGAACGCCCTGCTCCTCGACCACGTGGACACCGACCTCGCGCGCATGCACGTGATGAACGAGATCCTTGACGACGGAGCGGCGGCCTACGGCCCGGCCTTCCTCGACACGATCAACGCGCAGGCGCAGAAGAACGGGCGCCACCCCTTCCGCCCGATCCGCGACCTCGTGATCCGGCCCTCGGCGGATCTCGCCATCATGGCCGGGCAGATCCTCCAGGGCATGGGCGGCGAGCGCGCCCGCTCGCCCCTGCTCCGACTCGCCGCGCGCAACCTCGCAGGCGGCCGCCGGACGCCGGAGTCCGACCTGCTCTCCTACCTGCTCTTCGACGGCGAGTTCCTGGCCCCCCTCGCCGAGCTCGGCATGCGCGACGCGCGCGCACACGAGCAGGACCTCGTCGACTTCTTCACGGACTGAGCGGGGGCCCGCGCGCCGAGGCCCGCGTATACTCGCGGCGTGAGGGGGGACCAGCTCGCCAGGCAGTGGCAGCTCGTCCAGCGACTCGCGAAGAGCCGCGCGGGCGTGCACGTCGACGATCTCGCGGCCGAGATCGGCTGTACGCGCCGCACCGTCTACCGCGACCTCGACGCCCTCGCCTTCGCGGGCTTTCCCCTCACCAGCGAGCGGCGCGACGGACGCACCTACTACCGCTTCATCGACACCTACCGGCTCGGCGACGTTCCCTTCACGGCCGACGAGGTGCTGGCACTCGCCTTCGGCGAGGACCTGCTCCGCACCCTCGAGGGCACGGTCTTCCACGACTCGATCCGCTCCGCGCTCGCGAAGATCCGAGCCGGCCTCGGCCCGGAGCTCGGCGACTACCTCGCGCAGCTCGGCCGGGCCTTCCGCGTGCTCCCAGGCCCGCACAAGAACTACGCGCGCTTTCGCGACACGATTCGCGCGCTGAACGAGGCCGTGCTCGCGCGCCACGGCGTGCGCATACGCTACCGGACGGGGCGGACCGGGCAGACCAGCACGCGCGACCTCGACCCGTACCGCGTCTGGTACCGCAGCGGCGGCCTCTACGTGGTGGGCTTCGACCACCTCTCGGGCGAGATCCGCACCTTCGCGGTGGACCGCATCGGCGCGCTCGAGCCGACCACGCGGCGCTTCCGCGTCCGCGAGGGCTTCGACTTCGACGCGTACATCGGCGGCTCCTTCGGGGTGGTGGCGGAGCCCGCGCTGCGCGTCCGGATCCGCTTCGACGGCAGCTGGGCGAACTACGTCGAGGAGCGCACCTGGCACCCGAGCCAGACGCTCGCGCGCCTTCCCGACGGCGGCCTCGAGCTCCGCATGGAGGCCGGAGGCAGCTCGGAGCTGCGCTCCTGGATCCTCTCCTTCGGAGCAGCCGCCGAGGTGATCGAGCCCGCGTCGCTCCGCGCCGAGGTCGAGCGCGACCTCGCCGCGGCGCTCGCGCGTTACCAGGCAAGCGCGAAGCGCGCGCAGCGAGCCGAAGGCGAGCGAAGGCCGGAGCCCGAGCGCGAGCGATCAGCGAGCGCGAGGCCCGGCGTGACTGGGCAAGCGCCGGGAGGGAAGAGCACTCGATGACGATCTCGCCGAAATCCTCCGAGGCGTTGCAAGCGTCGCCTCGGCCGAAGCTCTCCCTACGGCGCGCGAGCTGGCTCCTGCTCGGCGTCGGGGGAATCGGGCTCGCGCTGGCGATCGCCCTCCGCGATCCCGATCGCTCCATCCGGTCGCTCACGCTGACCGCAGGTCCCGCCGGCACCAGCCGGGCGCGGGTCGCCCGCGAGCTCGCGGCGGCCGCCGTAGCGCGCGGTCTCGAGGTCCGGCTGGTCGAGGCGAGGAACACGGACGACGAGCTCCACCGGGTCGACGCGGGAGAGATCGACCTCGCGCTGGTCTCGGGTGCGTACGAGACTCCGCACCACGCACACATCCGCGAGGTGGCGCCGCTCTACGTCGAGGCGCTCCACCTCCTCGTGCGCAAGCCGCTCGAGCCGAGCGTCGCCCTGGGTGGGCTCGACGGTCTGCGGGGTCGCCGCGTGGCGGTCGGGGCCGCGGGGAGCGCGAACGCAGCACTCGCACGGTCCCTGCTGGCCTTCGCCGGCCTGCGGCCGCGCGCGGAGCCGAGCGCCGGGGACTTCGACGCGATCGACGTCGATGCCGCGGAGATCGCGGCTCGGATCGCGCGCGGGGAGCGCGGCGCCCTTCCCGATGCGATCTTCGACCTCGCCACCGTCCCGTCCACGCTCGCCGCGCCATTTCTCCGCGACTCGGAGTACGCCCTCGTGCCGCTCCCCTTCGCGGAGGCGTTCCGTCTGAGCTGGCTCGGAACTCAGGATGCACCCGCCGACGACGCGATCGACCGCAACGCCGTGCTCGACGCGGTGATCCCCCCCTTCACCTACGGCATCGACCCGCCGATGCCGGCCGAGGCGCTACACACGCTCGGGACGGAGCTCCTGCTCGTCGCGCACGACGGCGTGTCGAGGGATACGATCGAGCGTCTGCTCGAGGCGATCTTCCACTCCCGCTTCGCGCGCGGCGCCTACCCGTCGCTCACCCGTCCGACCCTGGCGGCTCCCACCCGGCTCCGGCACCACCCCGGAACGCGCGACTTCCTGGCTCGCTACGAGTCCTTCGTCACCGGGGAGAAGATCGACGAGCTCAGCAACTCGCTCAGCATCGTGGGCGCCCTCGCAGGGGGCCTGCTCTTCTTCTGGCAGTGGCGCCGCCAGCGCAGGCAGGAGGGGCTGGACGAGGCGGTGGGCCACTACCTGGTTCGCGTCGCCGGGATCGAGCATCGGATGGCGGCGCTCGAGCTCTCCGCCACGCTCGAGCTGGAACCGCTCGCAGCGCTGCGACGCGAGGTGATCGAACTCAAGAGCGAGGTGCTCGAGCGCTTCACCTCGGGCGAGCTCGGCGGCTACGCGACGATCGCAGGTCTGCTCGGACCGATCAATGCCGCGCGCGACCAGATCGGCGAGCTGATCCTCCACGTTCGCGAGAACCTCGAGCAACGGGCCGATGCGGAGGGTCTCTCGGCTGACGCGCTCTGGAGCGAGGCGATGGGAGGCCCTCCCGAAGCGGAGGGCGATCCGGTCGACCGAGATCGCAGGGGACCCGGCGAGCCTCCCGTCACGCCGCCCCGAGAGGCTTGAGCAGCGCCTCGAGGTGGCGGCGGTCGGTCAGCATGCCGACGCGGCGCCACTCGGACTCGGTCCGATCGGTGAGGAGCCCGAGGTTCCGGAGGTTCGGCACCACCGTGTGCATGTAGGTGAGGCTGTTCACCTCGGCGAAGTTCGGCAGCGCCGTGATCATGCGCACGACAGCCTCGGGATCGATCCCGTACTTCGGTCCGAGGAGCTTCAGCATGTCGAGCTGCTGGTTGGCGTTGAGCGCCTCCAGGATCGAGAACGCCCAGTCCTCGAGCTCGGCCCGCCGCGAAGGCGGGGCCTCGCGCACCACCCGGCGCATCATCAGCACGCCGAAGGCCGCGTGGCGCGCCTCGTCCTGCTCGACGCGCCGGAGCACGTCGGAGACGAGCGCGTTCCGGCACTGGCTGCGCAAGAGGTCCATGATGCCGACGGCCATCCCCTCGAAGAGGGTCTGCATGCCGAGGGTCTTCTGCTCCACGGTCTGCGCCTCGAGCAGCTGCTCGAGCAGGAGCTTGAGCGTGGGCGAGATCGGCTGGATCGTCCCGAACTTGCGCTGGAGCAGCTTCGAGAAGACTTCGACGTGGCGCGCCTCGTCGGCGACCTGGCTCGACGCGTACCACTTCTCGTCCATCTTCTCGCAGGCGTTCGTGAGCTGGCCGCAGAGCTGGAGCGCCGCCTGCTCGCCGTGCAGCAGCTGCGAGAGCAGGTAGCCGATCTCGTCGAAGGCGGCCCGGCGCTGCGTGTCCTCGTCGCGCCCCATGAGCTTCGTCACCTGCGCGAGCAGCGACGCCTCGGGCGCGACGATCCACTCGTCCGGCGAGCAGGGAAGCGACCAGTCGACGTCGTGCTCGGCGTTCCACTGCGCGGTCTTGCCCTTCTCGTAGAGCGCGCGCAGCTCGGCCACCTCGCTCCCGTACTCCCAGGTCCAGTGCAGCTCGACGGGAATTTCGACGTCCAAGCGCTCGCGGATGCGCGCGACCTCCTGCTCGTCGGCGAACTCGATCACCTCGAACTCGCCGATGCGCCTGCGGTGCTCCTGGATCAACTTCTCCACGCTTCGTCCTCCGATGCTGCGGGCGGTTGCGAGGCAGCGGGACGGCCGGCGGCGAGCCCCGAGCGCAGCAGCTCGCGCAGCTCCCGCTTGCGAAGGGCCACGGACTCGGCCGAGAGCAGCGGCTGCCCGAGCACGCTCTCGCCGAGCTCTCCCGATGCGAAGTGGTAGACGGTGGCGCCGATCAGCGTCTGCACCGTGTGGGCGTCCGAAACCGCCCGGAAGGAGCCGCTCGCCACGCCGTCGCGCAGCAGCCGGCGGATGCCGGCGAGGGTCTCGTCCAGGATCCCCTCGGCGAGGATGGCCTCGGGCTCCCGGTCGTCGCGCGGCGTCTCGTCCTCGACGAGGGCGCGAAGCAGCAGGCGCGCGCTGCTCGGGTGCTCGGCGAGGGCGTCGACGAGCGCCTCCACCCAGCGCTCGAGGCGCGGCGCGGGATCGCCGCCGGAAGCGAGCACGGGCGCCAGGCGGTCGCGGATCCGGCCCAGCACGCGCCCGAGGACCTCGAAGTAGAGCTGGCTCTTCCCGCGAAAGTGGTGGAAGAGCGAGGACTTCCCGAGCCCGACGCACTCGGCCACCTCGCGCAGGCCGACCCCCGCGTAGCCGCGGCGCGCAAACAGCGCCTCGGCGACGTCGAGGATCTTCTCGCGCGAGCCCGGTGCCTTGACTTCGATGCCGTCCAGGGGGTTGCCTCCCGGATCCCGGACCGACCGTTCGGTCGGCCAACAACCCTATCGGCCGCCCCGGGTCGCGTCAACACCAAGGCCCCCCCCCAGCAAGCGCGCCAGCGCGCGCAGCGAGCCGCAGGCGAGCGGAGATGCCTGCCACCGCTCGAATCGTCGCATCGTCCTAGGGCTATGGTCTGACGACTTCGATCGGGCCGAGGCCCTCGACCTGCGGGCGGAGCGCCTCCGCCGGGCCCACCAGCACGATCGCGGCGCGCTCGGGATGGAGCAGGCGCGAGGCCAGCTCCGCGATCTGCGCGGGCGTCGTGGCCCGCACGCGGGCGCGGTAGGTGTCGAGCGAGTCCTCGGGCAGGCCGTAGACGTCGAGGTCGACGAGCGAAGCGAGCACGGCGTCGGAGGTCTCGAGGCCGAGCGAGAACTCCCCCACCGCGAGGGCACGCGCGTCCTGGAGCTCGCGCTCGTCCGGCGGCTCGCTGCGGAAGCGCTCGATCTCCGAGAGCGCCAGGTCGAGGGTGCGCCGGACCTCGGGCACGCGCGTGAAGGTCAACACGCTGAAGGGCCCGCGCGCGCGCCGCAGCGAGAAGCCGGAGCCCACGGAGTAGGTGAGCCCCGCCTCGGCGCGAAGCCTCTCCATCAGGCGCGACGAGAAGCCGCTCCCGCCGAGGAGATCGTTCATCAGGCTGACGGCGATCCGGTCGGGGTCCGTGCGCATGATGCCTTCGTGGCCGAGCCCGATCTGGGCCTGCTCGAGGTCCGGCCGGTCCACGATCACGATCCGCCGCGCTGCCGGCGCCGGATCGGGCGGCGGCGGGCCCGGATCCACCACCGGACCGCGCGCCCAGCCGCCGAAGACCTCGCCCGCGCGGGCCAGGAAGGACTCGAGATCGATGTCGCCGCTCGCCCACAGGATCGCGTCGTTCGGCACGAAGAGGCGGCGGTGGAACTCGCGGGCGCGCGCGGCATCGAGGTGCGCGACGGTGTCGGGTGTGCCCTCGCGCGGAAGCCCGAAGCGGTGCCCGGCGTACAGGGCCTTTGCCAGGGACCAGCCGACCAGCGTGCGCGGCTCGTCCTTCGCCTGCTCGAGGCCGGCGAGCATCTCCTCGCGGGCGCGCTTCGCCTCGGCCGCGTCGAAACGCGGCCGCAGAGCCACGTCGCCGAGGATCGCGAAGAGCGCGTCGAGATCGCGCGAGAGGCCCGCCACGCCGACCGTGGTCGAGTCCCAGCCGCTCGACACCGAGAGCGAGGCGCCGAGTCGATCGACGGCCTCCGCGAGCGCGAGTGCGTCCCGCTTCCCGGCCCCATGCTCCATCAGCTCGGCGGTGTACAGCGCGAGACCGGCCTGCTCGGCCGGCTCGAAGGCGGCGCCGCGCCGCAGCGTGACGCCGAGAGCGACGCGCGGCAGGCGGTGGTCCTGGAGCACGATCACGCGCACGCCGTTCGGGAGCTCCCCCCGGTGGAGGGCGCCCTCCGGCACGACCCGGGCCTCGTGCGCCGGCGGCGGGGGAAGCTCCCACGCCGGGCGGCGGAACGCGTTCGCGCAGCCGAGCGCCAGGCCGAGCCCGAGCGCCAGGGCTGCCGCGCGCGCGAGGCGGCTCATCGCCCCTTCCCCGCGCCGGGGGGCGGCACCACGCGCACGATGCTGCGCCGGTCGGCCCCGAGGTAGTTCTGCGCGACGCGCCGCACGTCTTCGGCACGCACGGCCTCGATCGCCGTGAGCCGCTCCTCGAGCGGGCGGATGCGACCCAGGGTCACGAAGTCGTAGCCGATGCGGTTCGCGAGGGCGTGGCTCGTGGCGAGGCCGTTCACGAGGCCCACCTCGAGCTGGCGCTTCGCCTTCTCGAGCTCGTCGGCGCGCACGCTCTCCCGCGCCACCCGGTCGATCTCCTCGAAGAGCATCGCTTCCACGCGCTCGATCGCAGCACCCGGCCGGACGGCGACGAAGGCGTAGAAGACGCCCGCCTGCTGCATCTCCCAGTAGGCGCCCTCGGCGCCGAGCGCCTGCTGCGCCTCGTAGACGAGCCGGCGGTAGAGCCGGCTCGAGCGCCCCGCCGAGAGGATCTGCGAGAGCACGTCGAGCGCCTCGGCGTCGGGGTGGCCGGTGGCGGGCGCGTGCCAGGCCACGGCCAGCACGGGGCTGCGCAGATCGAACTCGATCGCGGCGCGGCGCTCGCCGAGCTGCTCGGGCTCCTGGGTCGGGTTGCGCGGGATCTCCTCCACCGGCTCGAGCCGGCCGAAGGCCCGCTTTACTTGCGCGAGCGCCTCGTCGGTCTGGAAGTCGCCGACGATCGCGAGCACGATGTTGTTCGGCACATAGTAGTGGTCGAAGAAGGTCCGGCAGGCCTCGAGCGTGGCCTGCGCGACGTCGCTCGGCCAGCCGATCACCGGCCAGCGGTAGGGGTGCGCGACGAAGGAGAGCGCGAAGAGCGCTTCGAGCGCACGCCCGTCCGGCTGGTCGTCGACGCGCAGCCGGCGCTCCTCGAGGACCACCTGGCGCTCGCTGTCGAGCGTCTCCTGGGTGATCGCGAGGTTCGCGACCCGCTCGGCCTCGAGCTCGATCACGAGCGGCAGGGTCTCGCGACTCACGTCCTCGTGGTAGACCGTGAAGTCGCGCGTCGTGTAGGCGTTGATCTGCCCGCCGCGCGCCTGCACGAGCTGCGCGTGCTCCTCGGGGCGGATGTTCTTCGACCCCTTGAACATCATGTGCTCGAAGAGGTGGGCGAGACCGGTGTAGCGGCTCTCGTCGCGCGAGCCCGCCCGGACCCACATCTGGAAGGAGACCACCGGGGTGGCGTGGTCCTCGAGCGTGAGGACGACGAGGCCGTTGTCGAGCCGCGTCTCGCGCGTCCGCGCGGCGGGGTCGACCACGTCGGGGGCGGCCGCCGCGACCGCCGTGCGTCCGAGGAGCGACGCGGCGAGGATCCCGCGGGCCGCGCGGCGCAGCAGCGCCCTGCGGAGGAGGTCCGGCCGGAAGCGGCGGTGGTTCACGGCGCGTTACAGTATCGGCGCGGCCCGCGAGTGTCGAGGAGCGCATGCCGATCGAGAGCGACGACGAGATCCGGGAGCTGCTCTCGCGAGCCCGCAGCATCGCGGTGGTGGGCATCAAGGCCGGAGCCGAGGAGGACGCCTTCCGGGTACCGGCGTACCTCCAGCAGCAGGGCTACCGCATCGTTCCCGTGTCGCCGAAGCTCGACCGGGTGCTCGGCGAGCCCGCGGTCCCGTCGCTGCGCGAGATCCGCGAGCCGGTCGACCTGGTCGACCTCTTCCGGGCCCCGCAGCACGTCCCCGCCCACGCGGACGAGATCCTCGCGATGTCCCCGCGCCCGCGCGTCGTGTGGCTGCAGCTCGGGATCCGCCACGACGAGGTCGCGCTCCGCCTCGAGGCCGCCGGCATCGCCGTCGTGCAGGACCGCTGCATCATGGTCGACCACCGCCGGCTGCTGGGAGGCCGATGACGCGCGAGCGCGACCGCACGGTCTACTCGACCGGCCAGGGGCGCATCTGCCCCCTGTGCGGGATGCCGGCGGCGCGCTGCGTGCCCGAGCGGGGGCCCGCCTCCGCTCGCGAGCCCGGCAGGCGCCTGCCTTCGCTCGGCTCCGCCTCGCTGCGCGCTTCGCTTGCGCCCGCTGCGCGCTGCGCTTGCCGTGCCAATCCTCGCGCGCCGCGCGGCGACGGAATCGTACGCGTGCGCCGCGAGGTGCAGGGACGCCACGGCAAGACGGTGACCTCGATCTCGGGCGTCCCGCTCCCGGACTCGGAGCTGCGCGAGCTCGCCTCGGAGCTCAAGCGGCACTGCGGCAGCGGCGGGAGCGCCAGGGACGGCGTGATCGAGATCCAGGGCGACCACCGCGACGCGCTCGTCGCCCTGCTCGAGGCGCGCGGCTATACCGTGAAGCGCGCCGGTGGCTGAGCCGACCCCCAGCAGCGCGAGGAGGCCCCGATGCAGAGTCAGATCGAGCGGCGGATCGTGGACGGCAGCGTCTGGGAGGCCTTCTGCGACCGCCTCAAGGAGGCCGGCAAGCTCGTCCTCCGCCCGGAGCCGCCGGGTGACGCCTTCAACCGCGCGATCGGCTTCCGCTGCCTCGCGGAGCTCCTGCGGGCGGGGCTCGAAGCGGCGCTCGACTACGCCGACCCGGAGTTCCCGGCCTTCTTCCGTCTGGCGGACGAGACGAAGAAGATGCTGAACGACAACCCCGACAACTACTACCAGAACTGCGTCGTGGATGGCCGCTTCGACTACCGGATCACGGGTCACCGGGGCACGGTGAACTGGTTCAGCCTGGGCTCGAAGGGGAGCTCCGCCGAGGCCGGACGCATGGTCGACACCGGGAACCTCGACTCCTCCCAGATGAAGTTCGACGGGGACGGCCGCTTCGAGATCCTCGTGAGCTCCGAGCGCAAGCCGGGCAACTGGCTGCCGATGAAGCCCGAGACGCGCTTCATCGTGGTGCGCCAGACCTTCGGCGACCGCAGCCAGGAGAAGATCGCGGAGCTCGAGATCGAGTGCCTGAACCCGAAGCGCAAGACCAACACGCTGCGGATCGAGACGCTCGAGGCGGCGCTGCAGGGCGCAGTGCACTTCGTCGAGAGCACCGTGAAGCTCACGATCGACTGGCAGGAGATCTACAAGCAGAACCACCTGAACCAGCTGCCCGAGGACGATCAGCCGCGCTGCCAGCGGGCCGGCGGCGACCCCAACATCCACTACTACCAGAGCTACTGGAAGCTCGCCCCGGACGAGGCGCTGCTGGTGCACCTGCGCGAGATCCCGGAGTGCCAGACCTGGAATCTCCAGCTCTCGAACTCGTACATGCAGTCGCTCGACTACCGCTTCTTCAAGGTCTGCGTGAACCGCTTCACGGCCCACTACGAGCCCGACGGAACCGTGAAGATCGTGATCGCCCACTCCGATCCGGGCCCGAAGTACCCGAACTGGCTCGACACCTGCGGCCACGACCAGGGCGGCATGCTCGGCCGCTTCGTCGGCTCGAAGAACCCGCCGAAGGAGATGCCGACCCGGATCGTGAAGCTCGCCGACCTGCGGGGTCGCTAGGCAAGGCGGCGAAGCCGCCGCGCAGCGAGCCGAAGGCGAGCGAAGTTCATCAGGCCGGCCTACCCGACACCGGCCCCCGCTCGGCGTCGGGGCCCGGGTAGCGCGCGCCTCCTGCGGCGAGCGTGCCGCCGTCCACCACGACGGTGGTGCCCGTCACGAAGGCGGCGGCATCGCTCGCGAGGAAGACGCCGACGCCCTTGATGTCTTCCTCCTGCCCGGGGCGGCGCATCGGCACCTGCCGGTGGAAGTCGCGCCAGCGCTGCGCGTCGCCGCGCAGGTATTCCATCATCTCGGTGTCGAAGGGCCCCGGCGCGATCGCGTTCACGCGGATGTTGTGCGGCGCGAGCTTCACCGCCATGTCGCGCGTCAGCGCCTCCACGGCCCCCTTGCTGGCCCCGTAGGCGATCGCCGGCTCGGCCGACTCCTCGGCGCCCCGCCAGGCCGAGATCGAGGTCAGGTGCAGGATCGATCCGCCGCCCGCGTCGCGCATGTGCCGGGCCACGCGCTGCGAGAGCTGCCAGAGCGCGCGCACGTTCACCCCGAAGACGCGGTCCCAGCCGTGCATCGGGAACTCGAGCGTCGGCGCGCCCCAGATCACGCCCGCGTCATTCACGAGCACGTGAAGGCGCCCCGCCTCGGCGATCGCCCACTCCGCGAGCGCGTCCACCTCCTCGGGCCGCGCGAGGTCCGCGGCGCGGGCTGACGCGCGGCGCCCGAGCCGCTCGATCGCACGCGCCACCTCTTCGCAGGCCGCGAGCCGGCGCGAGGCCACCAGCACGTCCGCGCCGGCCTCGGCCAGACCGAGGGCGAGGTGGCGGCCGATCCCGCGCCCGCCGCCCGTCACGAGTGCCGTGCGCCCGCGGAGGTCGAAGAGCTCGCGCACGTGCATGCTGCGTGCGCTCCCTACGCCTCGCGGCAGAGCGCGAACCAGCTGCCGAGGTCGCGGCCGTGGCGCGCCGCGGACCCGATCGTCACGTGCTCCGAGACGCGCCGCAGGCGGTCGAGCATGAATCCGTAGACGAAGCGCGCGAGACCCCGGTCGTTCGGACGCAGTTCGGGCCATCCCTCCGCGCGGCCGCTCGGCACGCGCGTGTAGTCGATCAGGACCTCGGGGCGGGCCGGGTCCTGCGTGGCCACGAAGTAGCCCGGGCCCGTCACCCACGCGGTCGACTGGTGGTTGTAGCCCCACAGCTCGCCGGGCTTCTCGCGGTCCTGCCCGCGCGGGCGGCAGAAGCGCTTCTCGAAGAGCGTGAAGGCCGGGAGCGTGTTGCGCCCGTAGTGGCGCACCGGCCCGAGGTCCGCCGTCGCCGGGGGCACGAGATCGGCGAGCCGGAGCGGGAGGAAGCCGTCAACGGCCGCGTAGAGCCGACGCTGCTCCGCCCGGCCGAGGGAGCGCACCGCCTCGACGCGCTCCGCGGGCACGAGCCCGTCGAGGAAGCGCGCGATCCCGCGCGGCTCGACGGGCGTCGCCGTCGCGAGGGCCCGCAGCTCGCGACCCGGATCGGCAACGTTCGGCATGCGCGTTTCCTCCCCGGAGGCGGAGAGTACCGCCCGCCGCCGGCTTTTTCCCCCGTCTCGAGTCCGCTAGACTTCGCCGACCGCAAAGCACGCGATCCGTTGCGATCCGACCACGGTGGAGCGAAGGGGACCAGCATGGGCGAGACGGCGAAGCTGTCCATCGGCGACCGGACCATCGAGCTGCCCATCGTCGTGGGCAGCGAGGGTGAGCGCGCCCTCGACATCCGCAAGCTGCGCGCGGAGACGGGCTACGTGACCCTCGACCCGGGCTACGCCAACACGGGATCCTGCAAGAGCGCGATCACCTTCATCGACGGCGACACGGGGATCCTGCGCTACCGGGGCATCCCGATCGAGGAGCTGGCCGATCACAGCACCTTCCTCGAGGTCGCCTACCTGCTGATCGACGGAAAGCTCCCAACCCGCGCCGAGCTCGACGGCTTCGTGCACTCGATCACGCACCACACGATGATCCACGAGGACTTCAAGCGCTTCTTCGGGGCCCTGCCGAAGGACGCGCATCCCATGGCGGCCTGCTCGGCGGCCATCGGAGCGCTCTCCACCTTCTACCCAGACTCGCTCGATCCGCGCAACGAGCGCCACATCGAGATCTCGACCCACCGCCTGATTGCGAAGATGCCGACGCTCTCGGCCTACGCCTACAAGCACTCGATCGGGCAGCCTTTCATGTATCCCCGCAACGATCTCTCCTACGTGGGGAACCTCCTCTACATGATGTTCGGAACGCCCTGCGAGACCTACCTCGTCGACCCGGTCGTCGAGAAGGCGATCGACCTGCTCCTGATCCTTCACGCGGACCACGAGCAGAACTGCTCGACGAGCACGGTGCGCCTCGTGGGCTCCTCGATGGTGAACCTTTTCGCCGCGATCTCCTCCGGCATCAAGGCCCTCTGGGGCCCGAGCCACGGCGGGGCCAACCAGGAGGTGATCGAGATGCTCGAGGCGATCAACGCCCAGGGCATGAGCGCCCGCGAGTTCGTGGAGCGCGCGAAGCGCGGCGACCCGGGGGCGCGCCTGATGGGCTTCGGTCACCGCGTCTACAAGAACTTCGACCCGCGCATGACGATCATCAAGAAGGCCTGCTTCGACGTGCTCCAGAAACTTGGCGTGCGTACGCGGCTGCTCGAGACCGCCGTCGATCTCGAGGAGATCGCGCTGAAGGACGACTACTTCATCGAGCGCAAGCTCTACCCGAACGTCGACTTCTACTCGGGCGTGATCTACAGCGCGATCGGCACGCCGGCGAACATGTTCACGGCGCTCTTCGCCCTCGGGCGCCTCCCGGGCTGGATCGCGCAGTGGATGGAGCTGCACCGCGACCCCGACTTCAAGATCGGGCGCCCGCGCCAGATCTACACCGGTCCCACGCAGACCCCCTACGTCCCGCTGGACCAGCGCTGAGCGACCGCTCCACCGGCGACCCGCGCCCCGTGGTGTGGGTCGACGGGCGCCTCGAGGACGCCGGGCGCCCCGTCCTGCGCGCGGACGACTCCGCCTGGCTCGAGGGGCGCGGCGCCTACACGAGCGCACGCGTCGACGCCGGCCGCGCGCGCTTCGCCGCGCGCCACGCCCGCCGACTCGCGCGCGACGCCCGCGCGCTGCGCATCGGCGAGCTCGACCCTGCCCAGGTGCTGCGCGCGCTGGACGAGCTCGGCCGCGCCGCCTTTGGCGACGGATCCGGCGTGGTCCGCCTCCAGGCGAGCCGCGACGCAGCAGGCAACCTGCACCTCGTCGGCGTGCCGCGCGCGCTCGGTGCGGACCGCGACGCCTGGAGCGCCGTCGTCGTGCGTCTGCCCGGGCCGGCCGGGCCGGTCGCGGCAGCGGGTGCCAAGCTCACGAGCCGCCTCGCGCAGGCGCTCGCGAGCGACGCGGCCCGCGACGCGGACGCCGACGAGGCGCTCCTCGTCGATGCCGCCGGCCGCCTCGTCGAGGGCGCGCGCACCAATGCGATCGTGGTCGACGCCGCCGGGCGCCTCTCGACCCCGCCGCTCGAGCTCGGCGCAGTCGCCGGCATCGCGCGCGAGGTCCTGCTCGAGCGCGTTCCCGAGCTCGCCCTGCGCGTCGTCCTCGAGCCGGAGCTGCGCCACGCCCGCGAGATCGTCGTCGCGAACGCCGTGCGCGGCGCGCGCGCCGTGGTCCGTCTCGACGGCGCCCCCGTCGGCGACGGCCGGCCCGGGCCCTGGGCCCGCCGCCTCGACGCGGCGCTGGTCGAGGACCGGCGGTGAACGTCCAGCCACGCCACCGCCCGCGCGCTAAGGTCGGGGCGCCGGGAGGTGTGCGATGCGGATCGACGGAAGCTGTGCGCTCGTCACGGGTGGGGGCTCGGGGCTCGGGGAGGCGACGGTGCGCGAGCTCCTGCGGCGCGGGGCGCGCGTCGCGATCCTCGATCTCGAGCGCTCGGCCGGCGAGCGCATCGCGGCGGAGCTCGGCGCCGGGGTCTGCTTCGCTCCGGGTGACGTCACGAGCGAGGAGCAGGTGCAGGCGGCCGTCGAGCGGGCGATCGCGGCCTTCGGCCCGCTGCGCATCCTCGTGAACTGCGCCGGGATCGGGAGCGCGCAGCGCACCGTCGAGAAGGACGGCAAGCCCTTCGACCTCGCCGTCTTCCGGCGCTCGATCGAGGTGAACCTCGTCGGCACCTTCAACGCGATCCGGCTCGCGGCGTCGCGGATGATCGGAAACGACCCGGACGAGGGCGGCGAGCGCGGCGTCGTCGTGAATACCGCCTCGGTCGCTGCCTTCGAGGGGCAGATCGGTCAAGCCGCCTACTCGGCCTCGAAGGGCGGCATCGTCGGCATGACGCTCCCGATCGCGCGCGACCTCGCGCGCCACGGGATCCGCGTCTGCACGATCGCGCCGGGACTCTTCGACACCCCGCTCTTGCGCTCGCTCCCCGAGGAGGCGCGCAAGGCGCTCGGCGCCTCGGTCCCCTTCCCGCCGCGCCTGGGACACCCGGTCGAGTACGCGCTGCTCGCCTGCCAGATCGTCGAGAACCCGATGCTCAACGGCGAGACGATCCGCCTCGACGGCGCGATCCGCATGGCGCCGCGCTAGGAGAACATGCGCGTGGACCTCGGCCGCGTCGCCATCTCGCTGCCGGCACCTTTTCTCTCGCCTCGCGCCTGCGTCGAGCTCGCGCGCAGCGCGGAGCGCGACTGGGGCTATGACGCGATCTGGCTGGCCGAGACCAACGGCCCGGACTCCGCGAGCCTGGCCGGTGCGCTCGCGATGGCCACCGAGCGCGCGACGATCGGCACGGCGATCGTCCCGGTCTACAACCGCACGCCGGCCGTGCTCGCGATGACCGCGGCCACGCTCGGCGGGCTCGCGGAGGGCCGCTTCGTCCTCGGCCTCGGGAGCTCGAGCCACGCCATCGTCGAGGACTGGAACGGCGTCCCCTTCGAGCAGCCGCTCGCGCGCGTGCGCGAGACGGTGGCGATCGTGCGCGAGGCGCTCGCGGGCCGGAAGACCTCCTTCCTGGGGAAGACGGTCCACTCGCGGGGGCTGCGCCTCGGATACGTCCCCGAGCGGCCCGTCCCGATCTACCTGGCGGCGCTGCGCGAGCGCATGCTCGAGCTCGCGGGGGAGATCGGCGATGGGCTGATCCTGAACCTCTTCCCCGTGACGGCGATGCCGAGCATCCTGGCCGCCTATCGGCGCGGGGCGGCGCGCGCGGGACGCGACGCGAGACGCGACGAGGTGGTCTGCCGCTTCCAGGTCGCGGTGACCGACGACCCCGCAGCCGCTCGCAGCCTGATCCGCTTCGCCTTCACCGGCTACGTGGCGCAGCCCGTCTACAACGCCTACTTCCGCTGGTGCGGCTTCGAGGAGGAGGCGCGGGCGGTGGCGGAGGCCTTCGCGCGCGGCGACCGCGCCGCGAGCGCGGCCGCGATGACCGACGCGCTGATCGACCGGATCGCGATCCTCGGCAGCGCCGAGCGCTGTCGCGAGCAGATCGCCGCGTTCGTGGCCGCCGGCGTTACGACGCCCGTGATCGCCCCGATCGCGACCGACGTCGCGGGCGTACGCGCCGTCCTCGAAGCCTTCGCGCCGGCCCGGACGCGCGCATGAGCGCGGGCGGGATGCAGACCCTCCTCGTCTCCGGAGCCACCGGTCTGATCGGCGGGCGGCTCCTCAAAGCCTTCGGCGATGCGGGGCCGCGCGTGATCGCGCTCACGCGCAGCCCGCAGCGCGCGGCCGCAGCGCTCGGCGCGCGCCGCACGCCGGTCGCCTGGGACGGCCTCCAGGTTCCGCGCGAGGCCTTCGCGGAGGCCGACACGCTGTTGCACCTCGCGGGCGAGCCGCTCTTCGGGGGGCTCCCGACGCCCGGCCGTCTGGCGCGCATCCGGTCGAGCCGCGTCGACTCGACGCAGGCGATGATCGCCGCGCTCGCCGCGCTTCCGAGCGAGCGGCGGCCACGGACGCTCGTCTGTGCGTCGGCCGTCGGGATCTACGGGTCGCGCGGCGAGGAGGAGCTGCCCGAGGAGGCTCCGCCGGGGGAGGGTTTCCTCGCGGATCTCTGCCGCGACTGGGAGACGGCCGCGCTCTCGGCCGCGGCCTACGGCGTGCGCGTCGTCTGCCTGCGCTTCGGGATCGTGCTGGCAGCAGAGGGCGGTGCACTCGCGTTGATGGCGCGCGTCTTCCGCCTGGGCCTCGGCGGGCGCCTCGGAAGCGGGCGGCAGTGGGTCCCCTGGGTCCATGCCGACGACGCCGTGGGCCTCGTCCGCCGCGCGCTCGAAGACCCTGACCTGCGCGGCCCGATCAACGTCGTGGCCCCCGGCTGCGTGCGCAACAAGGAGCTCACCCGCGCGCTCGCCGCGCGGCTGCGCCGCCCGGCCTTGCTGCCGGCTCCGGGCTTCGCCGTGAAGGCCGCCCTCGGCCCGCTGGCCGGAGAGCTCCTCGGGAGCCGCCGGGTCGTCCCGCGGCGCGCCGCACAGCTCGGCCACACTTTCGCCCACCCCGCCCTCGAGGGCGCACTCGCGAAGGAGCTCGGCTAGCGTACGCGGCCGGGAGGAGTCGCCATGCCGAAACCGAGGGGCAGCGCGGGTTGGAGCCTGTGGGTGATCTTCGGGATGCTGGTGGCGGCGTGGCCTCCGCAGGCCTCCGCCCAGAATCCGCCGGCTCCGACCTTTGCCGCGGAGGAGCTCGAGCAGCTCGCCGCCCCGATCGCGCTCTACCCCGACGCGCTCCTCGCGCAGGTGCTGATGGCCTCGACCTATCCGCTCGAGGTGGTCGAGGCGGCGCGCTTCGCGAAGGAGAACCCGGATCTCAAGGACGACGCGCTCGACAAGGCGCTCCAGGAGAAGACCTGGGATGCGAGCGTCAAGTCGCTCGTGAGCTTCCCGCAGGTCCTCAGCATGATGAACGAAAAGCTCGACTGGACGCAGAAGCTCGGCGACGCTTTCCTCGCGCAGCAGAGCGACGTGATGGACTCCGTGCAGCGGCTGCGCGCCAAGGCGAAGGCCGAGGGCAACCTGGAGACGACCGAGCAGCAGAAGGTGATCGTCGAGCCGGCGCCCCCGCCTCCCCCCGAAGTCGTCGTGAAGCAGGCGCCGCCGAGCCAGACGGTGATCGTGATCGAGCCGGCCAACCCGCAGGTCGTGTACGTCCCGACCTACAATCCGACCGTCGTCTACGGCGCCTGGCCCTATCCCGCCTATCCGCCGTACTACTACTATCCGCCGGGTTACGTCGCGGGGGCGTCGATGCTCTCGTTCGGCATCGGCATGGCCGTCGGCGCCTCGCTCTGGGGCAACTGCGGCTGGGGCTGGGGCCACGGCGACGTCGACATCGACGTCAACCAGTACAACAACTTCAACAACAACGTCACGAATAATTTCAACAAGACGGACGTCCAGAACAAGTTCCAGAACGGCAAGTGGCAGCACGACTCCTCGCACCGCAAGGGCGCGCAGTACCGCGACAAGGCGACGCAGCAGCGCTTCGACAAGAGCGGACCCGCGGGAGCCGACTCGCGCGAGGCTTTCCGCGGCCGCGCCGAGCAGGGCCGCCAGCAGATCAAGCGCGAGGGCGCCGCGAGCATGCAGCGCGATCTCGCGGGCAGTCAACCCGGCGGCAAAGGCGACAGCACCGGTGGACAACAGCGCCCCGGCGCTGCGGGCGACCGCACCGGCGGGCAGCAGCGGCCCGGGGGCGCGAGCGATCGCGCCGCAGGTCAGCAGCGCCCCTCCGGTACGCGCGACAAGGCCGCCGCGCAGCCGCGCGCGGGCTCGAAGAGCCCGAGCAGCCTCGATCGCGGCCGTGGCTCCGGCGCCTTCCAGGGCGTGGGTCAAGGCAAGGAGGTCCGGCACGACGCGAGCCGCGGCCGCTCGAGCCGATCGAGCGCCGCCAGCATGGGCTCGCGCAGCGGCGGCGGTTCACGCGGTGGGGGCGGCGGTTCGCGCGGCGGAGGGGGTGGTTCACGCGGCGGCGGGGGACGGGGCCGATGAGCGCGCCGCCGATGCGACGGAACGTCCTGCGAGCACACGAGGAGAGCAAGATGACCGCGCGCGCGATACGCGTCGTCGCCGTGAGCTTCACCGCCGGGCTCTTCGCCGTGGCGAGCGGCCCCCTGCCCTCGCGCGCCGCGGCGGAGCCGGCCCAGAAGGTCTTCGCCTCGCCCGAGGAGGGCTTTTCGGCGCTCGTCGCCGCGGCCCGGGCCGCGGACCAGCCGGCCCTCCTCGGGATCCTCGGCGCCAAGGCGAAGCCGATCCTCGAGTCGGGCGACCCGGCGGCCGACCGCGCGGGCCTCGAGCGCTTCGTCGCGAGCTACGACGCGGCGCACGCGATCCAGAACCCGAGCGATGCGCGGGCCGAGCTCGTGACCGGGAAGGACGAGTGGCCGCTCCCGATCCCGCTGGTGAAGGAGCCCGACGGCTGGCGCTTCGACACCGACGCCGGCGACGAGGAGATCCTCGACCGCCGCATCGGGCGCAACGAGCTCTTCACGATCCAGGCCTGCCTGGCCTTCGTCGACGCGCAGCGCGAGTACTGGGAGCGCAACCCCGACGGCGCCCCGCTGCTGCACTACGCGCGCCGCGTGGGCAGCACGAAGGGCATGCGCGACGGTCTCTACTATCCGACCGGCGACGGCGAGGAGCCGAGCCCCCTCGGACCCGCCTTCGCCCGGGCGAAGGCCACCGGGTACGAGAAGAGCAAGACGGGAGGTCCGACGCCCTTCCACGGCTACATCTACAGGATCCTGGAGGCGCAGGGCCCGCACGCGCCCGATGGCGCCTACGGCTACGTGGTGGGCGACAAGCTGATCGGCGGCTTCGCGCTGCTGGCCTACCCGGCGACGTACGACAACTCCGGCGTGATGACCTTCCTCGTGAACCAGGATGGGGTGGTGTACCAGAAGGACCTGGGACCCGAGACGGCGAAGCGCGCGCAGGCGATCGAGAGCTACGACCCGGACGACAGCTGGACGCGCGTTCCCGGGAAGGATTCGGCGCCGGAGCCGGCCGACGCCGCGTCCGAGTGATCCGGGGGGCCTGGCTAGCTCGATCCGCTTCGCTCGTCTGCGTCCGACGCCTCGACGCCGAAGACGGTCGGGAGCACCTGCTTCACGGTCAGGTAGGACGTTCCGGGGGCCACCTCGAAGAACCCGAGCAAGATCGGGGGATCCTCGAGGGTTGCGAAGCGCTCGCGGAACTCGGCGAGGAGCCGGCGCACGATCCGCTCGGCCCCTTCGCGATCGACGTCCGTCAGCATCATCACCACGCGCTCGCGGGTGAGGCGCAGGATCGTATCGTCCATGCGCAGCGCGCTCGCGAAGAACGCGACGACCTCGGGGAACAGCAGGTCGCCCTCGCGCCCCGCCATCCCCACGACGACGGAGGGCAGCCGGTGCGCGGTCGCGAGGCTCGCCGCCCGGCCGAGCATCTCGCGCAGCCGGAGGGGATCGTCCACGCCCGTCGGCAGGGGAGCCACCATCGCCATGATACTCCCATCGGCCCGGTCGGTCGGGACCTGTAGGGGAGACCCAACGCTTCCACGGGCGGCGTACGCTCCCGGGTTGGTGTGGCTTCGGCCCGTCTCCTACGTTCGCGGCCCGGAGGAACGGACGTGGGATCGGACGCCTTGCCGCCCGGTGAGGGGGCGGACTACTCGACCTGGCTCGCCGCCGGCTTCCGTGCGCTCGTCGCGCTGTGCTTCGGGCTGATCGTGCTCGGGGCGCTCGTGCGCGTCCACGGTGCGGGTCTCGCCTGCCCGGACTGGCCGCTGTGCTTCGGCCGGGTGCTGCCCGAGATGAACCTCGAGGTCGCCTTCGAGTGGACCCACCGCCTCGTCGCTGGGAGCGTGGCGCTCTGCTTCGTGGCGCTCGCCGCGCTCGCGCTGCGGCGACCGGTGACGCGAGGCACCAGGCCGCTCCTCGCGGTCGCCGCGGTGCTGCTCGGCATCCAGATCCTGCTCGGCGCTCTCACGGTGTGGAAGCTCCTCGCGCCCTGGACCGTGACCGCCCACCTGCTCGCCGGAAACTCGTTCGCGGCGACGCTGCTGCTCGCCGCCCTGGCACTCCGCGACGGCGGATCGCCGGCCCGCCGCGGTGCGCTCGCCCCCTCGGCGCGGCGCGCGACCGTGCTCGCCGTGGCGCTGCTCGTGCTCCAGATCGCCCTTGGCGGTCTCGTGGCCTCCCGCTACGCGGGCCTCGCCTGCCCCGATTGGCCGACCTGTCGCGAGGGGGTGTGGTTCCCGACCTGGGAGGGGTCGGTCGGGCTCCAGCTGCTGCACCGCGTCAATGGCTACGCGCTTGTCGCGAGCCTCGCGGCGGCGGCCTTCGCCGCCCGGAGCGCGCCGGCCCTGCGTCGCGCCACCCGCCTCGCGCTGCTCCTCGGCGTGGCGCAGCTGGCAGTCGGGGTCGCCAACGTGCTGCTCGCCCTCCCGTTGGAAGTGACGGGCCTGCACTCGGCCCTCGCGGCCGGGCTCGTGCTCTCGCTCACCTGGGCCGGGCGCGAGGTGTGGCTGGCGCGCCCTGCGCCGGCCGCCGCGGCGAGGGCGTAGCCTCCGCCTGCGTGCTACAAGGAAGCCCCCGATGCGCTCCTACCAGATCTTCGCGTCGCTCCCGCCCGAGCGGACCCAGGCGCTGCTGGGCACGCTCTCGGAGAAGATGCCGATCGTCTTCGCGCAGGCGCTCGGCGCTGCGTGCGTCGCCCTGCGCGCGCGCCCCGTCTACCTGAGGCGACAGCCCTTCGAGAAGCGGGCCGAGGCGATCCGACGCGCGCTCGCACGGGTCAGCGCCGACCCGGTCGCCGCCGAGGTGCTCGCGGCCTACTTCCTCGAGTGCCGCAAGCCGCTGCTCGTCGAGTGGCTCGATCTCGTCGGGCTCGCGCACGCGGACGGCGTGCTCGAGGCCGACGCGCCCCCGCCGCCCGCCGACCCGAAGCTGCGCGAGGCCGCGGGGAAGTTCCTCGGCGCCGACCAGGATCCCGACCGGCGCCTTCTGCTGCGTGCCTTCGCCGCGCAGCAGGCGATCGAGTGGCCCGCGCTCGACGCGCTGCTCGCCGAGAGCGCGTAGGCGAGCGGGTCTTCGGCTACTTGCAGCGGAAGACCAGCCCCTGCCCCGCCGCGGAGATCTGCTCGCCGTAGCTGAGCGTGTTCTCGACGCGCCCGTAGGGCAGGAAGACGTTGGCGCAGTAGCCCGAGACGTGCTCCATCTCGGCCTGGATGGCGTCGCTCTGGCGCCCGTCCGGAAGCTTCACGTCGTCGTCGCTGAAGACTCCCACCACCTGGAAATCGCTCTTCGCCTTCGCCTCGCGCTCCACCCGGCGCTCGAGCAGCGTGAGCGCCCGGGCGGGATCGCCCTGGAGCTCCGGCGTGTCGAGCGCGTCGAGCTCGTCGCCCGTCGGTCCGAGGATGCGCTCGATGCGGCCGTCGGCGTGCTGGATCACGGCGAAGGGCAGGAAGGAGAACTCCTGCTCGAGCTGGACCTTGGCGTAGCCGACCCCCTCCCGCACGATCCCTTCGACCTGCTGCTGCGGTGTGGCCGCCTCTTGCGCGCCGGCCCCGTGGGCCCCACAGACCGCCGCGACCCCCGCGAGCAGGATCCGTCCCATCCAACGACCGCGACGACCGCGCATGCGACACCTCCACGCGAGACCCGCTCGCCGGGGTAGACCGCGGCGCATTCTAGCTCTACCTGGTCGGATCCCTGGCACTCCCGCCTTGGCCCAGGTCGCCGGCCATCTCTTCGAACTGCTCGAGCGCCGCGCGGAGGTCTTCCACGATCTCCTGCGCGATCAGATCGGGCTCCAGCAGGCTGTCGGACGCTTCCAGACTCTCGTCCTCGAGCCCAGAAGACGTCGAGGCTGCACTTGTCCCGCTGGACGAGCTCCTCGTACTCGTAGGAGCGCCAGCGCCCTCGCGGGTTCGCGTCCGACCAGGTCGGCTCGCGCCCCTCCCGCGCCCCGGGGCGGTAGCAGGCCACGAACTCGTCGAGGTCGGAACGCTGGAGGGGCTTCGTCTTCAGCGTGAAGTGCTGGTTCGTCCGCAGGTCGTAGATCCAGAGCTTGCGCGTCCACGGCGTCTCGCTCGCGGGCTTGCGGTCGAAGAAGAGGACGTTCGCCTTCACGCCCTGCGCGTAGAAGATCCCGGTCGGAAGGCGTAGCAGCGTGTGCACCTCGCAGTCGTGCAGGAGCCGGCGCCGGATCGCATCCCCCGCCCC
>Ga0214473_10001852_pt1 | contig 26974 bp, 34 predicted proteins | sample RVTome_7_FD_203509 | JGI IMG/M metagenome (GOLD analysis project Ga0214473, IMG submission 203509) | Soil microbial communities from uranium-contaminated site in the Upper Colorado River Basin, Wyoming, United States - RVT98D197 | ecosystem: Environmental > Terrestrial > Soil > Contaminated >...
CCTGCCTTCAGCTCCGTTATCCTGTCCCTTTCCTCCAGACTCAGTTGCTTATATCGTCTCTCCATAAACACTTAGGGTAACTCCTGTGTAGCCCCAAGTGTTGCACTTGCTCATTGAACTGGCGAATTAAACAGCAATCTCATTTCACCCTTAAGAGCATTACCCGCTACGCAACTGCTGATGTGACGGATGATTATATAGAACACCTTCTCTCCATGGGGCTTATTTCCGGCAATAAGGAAGGCTTCCGACTGAAAAGGGAGAAACCCGTAAAGAGCTTCGGCGAGACGCTTGAATGGTTCATGGCAGAGACCCTTAAAAGGGAATTTTCCGCGGAGGCCCTCCGGGGGGTGCGCTTCAAGGGGCGGAAGACCGGGGGCGATTACGATTTAATAGCAAAAGTGGACGGCTCTAAGATACTCTACATGGAAGTGAAATCCTCGCCCCCCAAGCAGATATACCAGAAAGAGATCGCGGCATTCATGGAGAGGGTGGAAGACCTCCGGCCCGACCTCTCCATCTTCTTCATGGACACGGAACTCCGGATGAAGGACAAGATAGTGCCCATGTTCGAAGTCGAACTGGGAAGAAAGGGCTCGCCGGGGAAGGGGCTACCCATGCCAGAGAGGCTTTATAAAGAATTATTTAATATAGGGGAGAGAATATTTATAATAAATGCAAAGGGCTCCGCGGCCGCCAATATCGAGCGGGTGCTGGCCTTTCATTTAAGGAGGAGAAGTTGAGCACGCCAAACATATGCGCCGTATGCGCCTGGCGGGAGACCTGCCAGAAGAAGTTCTCCGTGAGCGGCAAGGACATGCGCTGCCCGGAATTCGTGAAGGACATCACTATAAAGGAAGAGGAAAAAGAAGAAGAAAAGGAGAAGGAAAAGAAATAGGAGCGCTTAGATTCTAAGGACAATCCTTTATACGGTATCGGCCCTCATTCTTTTCGTCCCTCTCTATTTTCTTTTAAAGACAGGCAATGTCCTGACCCAAGCGCCTCAAGCGCCTCAAGCGCCTCAAGCGCCCAAAAAAGAAATCCACGGAGAAACCACGGAGGTCCGGACCGGTTCTCCTCTCCCTCAAAAGCTCGAGCTCCCGGCCTCTTTTTCAGAGGCGCCCTTAACGGAAGAGACAGCCCCGGAGGCAAAACAGGATAGCTCCGGCAGCGCCCAACTCCTCGCCGCCCAGAACGCCTTCAACTCCGGAAACTATGCGGAGGCCGCGGCCCTTTTTGAAGCGCTCTCGCCCACTCAAAATGATGCCCTCCTGGGCCTCGGGCTCTCTCTTTATATGCTAAGGGACTTCAAGGCGTCCCAAAAAGCCCTTGAGGAATATATCAGGGAAGGAAAGCACCCGGTGGCAAAAAAGGCCCTGGCCTTTATTCATTACGATGCGGACGAGCTTGAAAAAGCGAAAAAATACGCCGGGGAGGGCCTCCGGCAATCGGAGGACGCGGAACTGAGACAGCTTTATGAGCGGATCGGAAGGGAGGAAAAGGGCCGGGGGCACAGCGTCTCGGAGAGCACCACGCATTTCACCGCCGTCTTTGACGGCTATACCCAGAGCAGTGTGAGCAGGCTTGTGCTCGGCATCCTCGAAGACGCATATTCGCGGGTCGGCTCCGAGATGGGTTATTTCCCCTCCGAGCCCGTAATGGTGATACTTTATGGGAACAAGGATTTTTACGAGGTCACACGGAAACCCGACTGGACGGGCGGCCTCTATGACGGGAAGATCAGGATCCCGGTTAAGGGGGCCGAAACGAACCAGGCCGCCTTAAGGCAGATCCTCTTCCACGAATACACCCATGCCCTGGTCCATGCGCTCACAGATAAGTGCCCGGTCTGGATAAACGAGGGTTTGGCCGAGTATTTCTCGCGCCCCTATTCTTCTTATCGGGAGGCCCCTATCGGGCAGGTCATCCCGCTTAAGTACCTGGAGAGGTCTTTTGAGGTCCCAGGCATCCCCGTGGAGACCGCGTACCTCGAAAGCTACTCCGCCGTCTCCTATCTCGTCAGGAAGAATGATATACGTAAGATGAAACATTTCCTCCAGAAACTCGGCTCGGGGGCCTCTCTCAATTCCGCCTTCTCCGACGCCTTCTACCAGAGCTATGACGAGTTTACGGCGACCTGGGGGAAATAGGGTTAAGAAGAGATATTCTCCTTATTGTCCCCTCCCCCTCGACGGGGGAGGGCGAGGGTGAATTCTTTTTTACTTTTTCATAAAAATAAGATAAAAATACGATAGGTAGGAATCTCAATTAAGGGAGTAAGAAAATGCCTCTGGTTTCAATCTCATCAAAAGGGCAAATGGTTATCCCCAAGAAGGTCCGGGACACCCTTAAGTTAAAGCCGGGGCAAAAAATGATCTTGATCGTGCGCGGGGATCATGCCGAGCTTATTCCGATACCCGCAGACCCGGTTGAGGGCTTTTGCGGCATTTTCATGGAAGGCCCTTCACTCACACGAGTACTCCTTAAGGAACGAAAGGAGGAGCGCGGGCTTGAAGAGTAAGATTCTTGAGTCTTCTCTCATATATGGACGTTTTGCGCTTGCGACCGCTATTGACGAAAAGGCCGCCATACTCACCGGGGATCCCGAATTCAAAAAGGCGGAAGAGGTCGCCTCAATCGAATGGCTCTAAAAAATCTGAGTCTATCTATTTTCAGTTCCCCTCTCCCCGATAAAGCTGTATAATACTTTTTTATAAAGCGATAATCGGTTATACTTCCGTTTAAAAGCCAAAGCATTGAGATAAAAGGAGGTAGAAAATGAGCAGGATCACGGATTTCATCTCAATCACTGAGGGCGGGGTCAAGGTAAACAACAAGGCCGCGCTTATAGAGGACCTGGACGCGGTCGTTTATAACGCGGTCTTCGAAGCGGATGCCGATAGCGGGAAAAAACAGCTCATGCTTATAAAAGAGGCCGCCAAGACCGAAGGGATCTGGCCCGCTTCGATACATGACCTCTATATGGAAATGGGAAAGAGCTATCCCGGGTTCACCGTCCCCGCGATGAACATAAGGGGGCTCACCTATGACGTTGCCCGCGCCGTATTCAGGAAGGCGGAAAAAATGGGCGTGGGCGCATTCATATTCGAGATAGCCCGCTCCGAGATCGGCTACACGGCCCAGAGGCCTCTTGAATACGCCGCCCTCGTAATGGCCGCGGCGCTCAAAGAAGGCTATAAAGGCCCGGTGTTCATACAGGGCGACCACTTCCAGTTAACCTTGAAAGGATATAAAAAGGATGCCGGGGGCGAGGTAAATTATATCCGGGGCCTTATTAAAGAGGCCATAGACGCCGAATTCTATAACATAGACATAGACGCATCCACCCTCGTTGACCTGAACCAGCCCACGGTAAAGGAACAGCAGAGGCCGAACTTTGAACTTACCGTAGAGCTTTCGGAATATATCCGCCAGATTGAGCCCGAGGGGGTAACGGTCTCGATCGGAGGGGAGATCGGGGAGATAGGCGGGAAAAACAGCACCCCCGAGGAACTCCGGGCATACCTGGACGGTTTCAAGGAGAACTTCAAGGGCAAAGCGGGGTTGAGCAAGCTCTCCGTGCAGACCGGCACATCCCACGGCGGGGTCGTCCTCCCCGACGGCACGCTCGCCAAAGTGAAAATAGACTTCGAAACGCTAAAGGTGCTCTCGGACGTCGCCCGCAAGGAATACGGGCTTTCGGGCTGTGTCCAGCACGGGGCCTCCACCCTCCCGGAAGAGGCCTTCGACATGTTCCCCAAGACCGGGACATCGGAAGTGCACCTTGCCACGGGCTTCCAGAATATCATATACGACAGCAAGCGCCTGCCCCAGGATTTCCGCAAAGAGGTCTATGATTTGATCCACAAGGAATTTATCGGCGAAAAGAAAGAGGGCGAAACGGACGAGCAGTTCATATATAAAACCCGCAAGAAAGGCTTCGGCCCCATCAAACAGAAGTGGTGGAGCCTGCACAGCGATATCAGGAACGGCATCATGGAAGAGCTTGAGTATATGTTCGAGCTCCTCTTCCACAAATTGAAGGTCGCGGACACGAGGCAGATGGTCTTGGACCATATAAAGCCCGTTTACGTAAAAAAGGATTTAGAGGCTTTGGTTTAAGGGAGTTCCGGTGAAAGAGGTCCTTGCTATCCTTGTGGGCGGCGGCCCGGCCCCCGGCATAAACGGGGTGGTGAGCGCCGCCACCATCGAGGCCATCGAGCACGGCAAGGAAGTCATCGGCATAGTGGGGGGCATAAACAGCCTCTATGCCGGCGACCGCTCGGCCGCGATGAGGCTCACGCTCGACAATGTGGCCAATATAGAATCCTCCGGGGGCTCGATTCTCCTCACTTCGAGGGGCCTCCCCAAACAGCCCGAAAAGGCCTTGAATACGCTCATGTCCACATTGAAGGGCCTTAAGGTGCGATACCTCCTCACTATAGGGGGCGAGGGGACGGCCTATGTGGCAAAGGAAGTGGAAAGGGCCTCTAAAGGGCTGATTTCCGTAATTCACGTCCCGAAGACGATAGATAACGACCTCCCCCTGCCCGGAGGCCTCCCCACGTTCGGGTTCGAGACCGCCCGGCACTGGGGGGTCCAAATTACGAAAAACCTGAAGGAGGACGCGCGCACTACGCGCAGATGGTACTTCATCAAAACAATGGGCAGGCACACCGGCCATCTTGCCCTGGGGATCGGGAAGGCGGCCGGGGCATCCATAACCCTGATCCCGGAAGAATTCGGGCCAAAGACCTCCTTCAAGAAAGTGGCCGATATACTTGAGGGGGCCATCATAAAACGCCTTTCGATAGGGAAAGGTTACGGGACCGCCATTCTTGCCGAGGGCATCTCCGGCAAGCTGGACCCGGGAGAGCTGAATGAGGATGGCGCCGCCCTCCCCCGGGACGAACTGGGCAGGATAAGCCTCTCTAAAATAGGGCTCTCGAGCCTCCTGAGAGATATGGTCGCAAAGAGCCTGGCCGAGCGAGGGATAGAACTCAAGATAGCGGATAAGGACGTGGGCTACGAGCTCCGCGCCGCCCCGCCCGTCCCCTTCGATGCCGAATATACGAGGGACCTGGGATACGGGGCCATAAAATATCTTGTCCATTTAGGGGGTTCCGGGGCGATGGTCATCTTCTACGAGGGGAAACTCCGCTCGATCCCTTTTGTGGAGATGATGGACGAGGAGACCGGCCTCATTAGGGTACGCTACGTGGACCCGTCCTCGGAGAGCTACCTGGTCGCCCGGGACTACATGTTCAGGCTCGAAAAAGAGGATTTCGAGGATGCTAAGACCCTGCAAAAGCTCGCAAAAACCGCCCGTATGAGCGTGGAGGAGTTCAGAAAGAGATTTGAGGTTACGGTAAAGGATTAAGGGGGGCCTCGTTTTTCGCCCCATCCACCCCCATCTTCCCTTCTCTATTTAGGGCGGGGCAACAACATCCCGCCACTCCCATCTATTAAGAAAATCAAAAAGGGCCAAGCCTTCCGGGCCTGGCCCTTTTTTAAGATTTCGGATGGTCGGGGCGAGCCGATTCGAACGGCCGACCTCTCGCACCCCAAGCGAGTGCGCTAACCAAACTGCGCTACGCCCCGATTACCTCAGGAGGTCGAGAATACCGCGAAGGCGGTCCTTGATGAAATCGAGCGTGTCGGGGGTGAGTTTTCTTTCCTGTTTTTTAAAGCCCTCTCCGCCCAGCCTCTTGCGGACGCCCTCGATCGTGTATTTCTCCTCGTAGAGGAGTTCCTTTATCTGAAGGATCTGCTCCAGGTCCTTCTTGATGTAAACCCTCTGGCCGGACTTGTTCTTCCTCGGTTTAAGGGTGGGAAACTCCGTCTCCCAGTATCTTAACACATAGGGCTCCACCCTTGTAATGCGGCTCACTTCTCCGATCTTGTAGAAAAGTTTGTCGGGAAGGCTCTTATTAGCGGTCTTGCTGCCGGCCTGGGCCCTATGCACGTTGCTTCTCTATGGCGCTCTTCATCTGATTGCTCGCCCTGAAAGTGAGCACTTTCCTGGGGGTTATCTCGAGCTCCTCGCCGGTCTTGGGGTTGCGGCCGCGCCTGGAGCGCTTCTGTCTCACATTGAACGTGCCGAAGCCGGAAATCTTTACACTCTCCCCCTCTACGAAGGACTCCTTTATCGTGTCGAATATTATCTCGACTATATTCTGGGCCTCTTTCTTCGAGAGGCCCACTTTCTCAAATATAACTTCTACAAGGTCAGCTTTTGTCATGCTAAATAGCCTCAGTTAAAGTTTTTGTAATTATATTAAGGAGATACGTTAAAGTCAAGGGATATTTGAAGGCGCGGGTGGCTGAACTTATTGAAAAAAGAGGGTTTTTTATGATAATTTAAAAGACCTGAGGGGCTGTAGCTCAGTTTGGGAGAGCGCTTGAATGGCATTCAAGAGGTCGTGGGTTCGATCCCCATCAGCTCCACTTAATAAAATCAAGGGGTTAGCCGGACAGGTTGACCCCTTTTTCTTTTCCAACCGCCTGATTTTAAACGGAATCTATGGCCCTCTGAGCATTACGACTTTATCCCTCCCCTCGGGCACGGTAGCCGACCCGTACATTATAGATTTCGAATAGCCAATATCTTTTCCCCTCTCTCAAGTATGAGATCCGAAAACCCGTGCGCTCTTTTGATCCGGACGTCCCTGTCCAGGGGGTTTTTCGATTTACAGATGCGGATGTATTCTTCGGGAGATATCTTCCGGTTCAGGAGGGGCAGGTGTGTCCACCCATCCATGGGGATGGGAAAATCCGAGCCGTGGACAAGCCAACCGGACGGGATCCAGTCCATTATCTCCTTCAGAAAAAAGGTCCTCGTAGACAAGGAGAGGGCGGAAGTGTCCGCCCATAACCGCATTCCACCGGAATTGGCGCTCTCCATGAACGAGGAAAATTCCCTGACATGGTTCCTGTCTATTATCGGAAAAACGGGCGTTGCGCAATGGGCGGCAATCACCCTGACATCGCATTCAAGAGGGTATGCGAGCTTTTTAAAGAAGTCCAGCTCTCTCTTGCGTATCCCCTCCGGGAAAGAGTACTCGGGCCCCACGTGGCAGAGGAGCGGCATTTCGGCCGATTGCAGGGCATTGTAAAACGCCCTGTGTCCGGGGCTCGAGAGGTCTATGTGCTGGGTAGAGGGGATGAGCTTCAGAAGGACGGCATCCGTCTCGTCCAGCACGTAACGAAGCTCGGCCTCCCAGTCCTTATTATTGGGATTTACAGAGGCCCCCAGAAGGAACTTTTTATTTCCGAGGGCATTATCTTCCAGCCGGCTGTTCAGCTCCTTGACCTTCTTGCTCAGGCATCTGTTCGAAACCCAGAGGTCTGTTGCCTTTTCATCGAGCTGGCCGGTCTTGGCGCTGTAGACCGCGTCCAGGGCGAGCAGGACAAGCCCGTCAATCTCCTCGGAACTTGCAAGCAGCCTGTAAATCAATTCAAAATACTCGTTTGTGGATATCTTGCCATCGCGGTTCAAGTCCGTCTCCATGGACGCGAGATCGGACTCAAGAAGGTTGTAAAGAATTCTCGTAAACCAGTGCTGGTTATCGTCCGCGTTAAAATAGACGTCGTTGCCGATATCGGCGATCCTGGCCCCATTCCCCAGGAAATGGCAGTGAATGTCTATTCTCATCGAGGACCCCCCTTTGAAATGGCCGTTTTCAGCCGCATATGATCCCGCTTCCAGGCAGTATCTCGTGAAGGACTGTAAACCTGTGGTAAGCCCCCGCGTCATGGAAATATTTCCAGTTGCTGGTCTCGAACCCGGGCAGCCTCTCGTATTTTTCCTTTTCGCCCTCCTGCCGGACCTTCACGGCCGAGCGGAACCATTCCCTGTCGTCATACCTGAGCCGCTTGTCCGCTTCAATAACCTTAAACCCGAAAGCGCCGGATGAGACCGCGTCCCGCCACTTCTTTTCTCTCCTTTCGAGGCTCTTTTCCGCCTCGAAGAGGGTCCTGAAAGCGGGCGCTATCTCATTCCAATTCCTTGCCGGGTTCTCGGCATATTCCGGAAAACGGGCCAAGAATCCGACCATCAGCATATAGCAGCTCTGGGCGGCGTCAAGGGCGCGCTCCGTATTGGAGATATCCCGGCGCTTCCCTCTGAAATCCGTATAGGTCCATTCCCTGCAGGGCTCGTCAGGGAAATGCCCGGCCTGGGCATGGCCAAGGCTCGGAAGGGCGTATTCAAGAAACTTTTCCTTGAGCTCACGGAAGATCGCGAGTATTGAGTTCCGGTCCTCATTTTTTACATTCAGGCGTTTCACGTCGTTCTTGTCATGCTGGAGCCCCATAAACCCCTGATGGGACCAGGAATCGGCGTAAACGTGAAGGGTAATGCCCAGCCGGTGCAGGGCAAACGGTTTAGCCGCGGACCCGAGCAGGCCCTCGATCATCTTTTGAGCTATCGGGCTCCCCGGGCGCGTAAGCATCCTGTCCGAGAATTCGGTTCCCGAGTTCCCCGGGAGAAAATGAAAGGGCACCCATATCCTGTAACAGGTCGTCTTCGAAAAGGTGCCCGGATCCAGAAATTGATGGGCCGTGAGGACCTGCTGGAACCTCCCCCCGTTCTCGAACTCAAGGGCGTGCTCATATTTCGCGTCATCCGTGTGCTGGGACGAATAAGCTGCTGTCTGCGCGCTCTCGGGACTGAACCCGGCACACCTTGCCAGGGCATAGATGGCGTAAAAATGGAAATCGAGCTGCATTCTTCCCTCCTTGTCATTATCCTTCCGGTTTTTCCCTTACCCCTCCGCTCCAGAAGAAGTCCCCGTTTGCGTTCCGGTACCATAAGGGGTTCCCATTAATTGCCTCGCCCGTATCCGTAAGTCCCGTATAGGACAGTTCCGTATTGGCCGGGACGGTCTGTATGATGTGGGCCCGGGTGTTCGGTTCGCCCTTGCGAATGTTCAGCCTGGCTATGGTGATGAGCTTGCCTTCCTCCGGGGGGACCTCCACGGAATCCATGGACGTCCCCTGCCCGGTGCATTCATTGAATTCGAGGACGATGTCACGCAAGAGCTGTTCATAGGTCCTCCTGCTGTCTGCAAGCCCTGTGACGGGGTCTTTTTTTCTTTGCGGGTCGAGCATGAAATGGCCCGCAACAGATTTTGCGGGGTCAAGCCCAAAACGGAAACAGATGAAGGCGATTGTCCAGATGTATTTCCTGTATGCTTCGACGGGGTCTATGCGGCTTCCATAGCAGTATTCCACGCCGATTGCGACATCGTTTGCGTCATAACCGAACATCTGGTTGTCCATCGGCCTGCTGTACCAGACGTGCCAGGCCTTTTCCGGGCTCCCGGTAAGGGCGGGAATGCACTCTATTATCTCCCGGTCGTCCACGAAGATATGGGCCGATGCCTTCTCCTTATTGTGGGTAGTTTCGTAGTATTCGACATTATTGATAGCGGTGGAGCCGCGGTTCCCGGTATCGTGGGCCACTATGAAATGGACACCCGGGGTGATGAGGCGCCCGGACCTGCGTTTTGAGGGCTTTCTCAGATATCTGGGAGTCACGATATATTTCTCTCGGAACTCGCTCATCGGCTCACCCCGGTGCCGGGATCACCCCTCCCGGTTGTGCTATTAGCAATTAACATAACCGCCTTTGAAAAAGCAATGAAAAATTTCTGCTTGTCTCCCGCTTGAAGATGGAATACTCTGCCGTACCGGCCGCGTTCATAACTTGCCGGGCCCTCCCCCGCCGGGCAGGAACTGGACCCCCATGCGCCAGAGTTCCTCGTTTATTTTTATGTTCCACCTTACGATGCCCTCCCTGTCTTTGCTGAAATGGTTCGAGCGGGCGAGGATGGGTGTTCCGGCCTCGAACCGGCGGGCCGAATAAAAACCGACCCCGACCCGGCTTATGTTTATGGAAAGGGCGTCGTGGAATGTGTTCCCGCCGTCCGTGGATATCCACAAACGGCAGGTAAGCAGAAATCTCGGCTCTCGATTAAAATGCATGGGGCACTAAGCAGCCTTCTCCAGGTCTTTCAGGTATTTGAACAGGCGGTATTTGCGCACTTTAACCCTCTCCAGCAGGTCATGTATGGGAATGATGCCGGGTATGGTCTCGGAGCCCATGTAAAATTGAGGGCTCCCGATGCTCGAGAGCGGAAACCCCAGCAGGTTCAGGAGCCTGAAAAAGCGCCCGTCTATGGAAACGAAGACATGTGATATGCCCCTCTCGACACAGGTCGAAAAAAGGATCTTGCACAGTAGGAGCGTAAGTTCGTGGGGCTTGTAAGCCTCATTTTCAGGAATTATGAAGCGGGACACCTCCGCAACCTGTCTTATCCGCCCGAACCTGGCCTCCATCTCCTCGGTCGGGATGAGGCTGAAATAACGGTAGATCGGCAAGGGTATCGCGCCCGAAAAGATAAGCCGGGCCGTCCCTATTGCGCTTAGCCCGTCCAGGAGGAGCACCGAGAGGGCCTGCCCCTCATCGTACTCATCCCTTTCCTCCTCGTCCGGGTACTCCTCAGGCGAGAGCCAGTTAAGCCTCTTCGCCATGACCTCATAGCGCATCCTGAAATGCAGTCTCTTCTCGTTCTCGGCCATGGCCAATTTTCCCCTAAGCAATGTACTGGATCTTCCTTTCGTAATCGAGGGGGCAGGGGAAATGGTTGAAGTCGCAGAGTTTTAAAAGTATGTCTATGCGCGGGAATGCCGCCCTGAACCTCGCCTTTATGCCGGCCGTGAGCCGGACGCCCTTTTTCAGCTGGATATTCAAGACAGGCCTGTAATCGGGGACCATATGGAAATTCCCGGTCACAAGGTCCGCTATTTCCGCCCTGTAGAGGATCTCCTTTACCTGTTCCGGATAGATGTTGCCTATGCTCATGCCTCTGCCGAAATGGGCGAATATCCCCGTTTCCTCGTCTTTGAGGAACCCCGGATAGCCCGCCTTGAGGAGGGCGGCATTTATTTCATCGGCTGAGAGTACCCTGCCGCAATCTCCGATCTGGTATCTGATGAGCGGAAGGATCCTCTTTGGGCTCAGGGTCGTTATGAGTACGGGACTGAAATTCTCATCCCGGACCGTTTCGACATATAACGCTTTCCTGTCATAGAAGAAGACCATGGGCGTAAACGGGGTCTTCCCGAAGAGGGCCGTCCTCACGGCCCTCTTCTGAAAGAGTATCTGCCTCAGGAGGACGGTCTCCACGGTCTCAAAAAAGTAATTGAGGCCGAGCTCGGCCGTGCCCATCGAGGAGAAAACATTGGCGATGCCCAGTATGCTGCCGAGATACGAGCGGTACGTCTCCGAGATCCAGTCCCCGCCGAGTATCATATGCAATGGGAGCAGGTGCCATGGAATGCCCGCCGCCGCGCCCTCCTCGAGCAGGTTTTTGACAAAGACCGGCTCGCCCACCATTATTATCTGGTCGAAAAGCCCGCTGAAGGTCCTTACGGCCGCGAGAGCCGAATCTATCCTCGTCCCAACGGGCAAAACCGTCACGGAGGGGATGTTCACGGCGATGGCTCCGGGCAGGACGTTTATCAGCAGGGTCCGCTTCTGGTTTGTCTGAAAATAATCGTTCACATGGTGCTCCAGGGAGAGGGTGGAGTTCGATATCTCCTGGGCCCCGAAAAGCCCGTAAGAGAACTCTCCGGAGGTCGTGCCCGAACTGGGGACGATGTATCTTATCCTGTTTATCGGGAGGGAGTTGGCCGCCTGCCGCAGGAACTGCTTATTCAGGACGGGCAGGTCTTTTATGGATTTTATCCGCGCAGGATTGATCCCGCTGTTCTCTATATATTTCCGATAGGCCGGCCAGGAATTTATTATCTTCTGCAAATAAGCCAGGTCAAGTGCCATAGGTCTATTCAAACCTATAGCCGAAACCTATAGATACCGCCAAACAGGGGAGAGGAGGCCCTTGGAGGCTTTTTTTTATCCTGCTTATAGGGGAGAATTAATACTGGAGGGCTTTTATCACGGTGGAAATGAGAGAGGCCTTGCTGTTGACGCTGAATTTATTATATAGATTATCGAGATATTGCTTCACGGTAGAAGCTTTTATTCTGAGGAGGTCCGCTATCTCCTGGTTCTGGGTTACCCCATCCTCCATCATTATCCTCAGCACCTTCTCCTCCTGTTTCGTGACCTTCATGCCCTTGAGCTTTTCCCAAAGGAGGACCGGCTTCCTCGTCCGTTCGAGCGCGCGCCGGACGGAATCGAGCATATGCTCCGTCTTGAAGGGCTTGGTGAAGTAATCGAACACCCCTTTTTTTATGGCCTCTATGGTATTGTCGAGGCTCGGGTAGGCCGTTATCACGATCACGGGTATATGGGGCTGGCATTCGAATATGTACTCAATCAGTTCTCCGCCTCCGGTGCTTCCGGGCATTACGAGGTCCGTGATCACAAGGTCGAATTTCCTTTTTTTGAGCAATTCCATCGCCTCCTGGGCCGTCCGGACGGGGGTCGTGAAATAGCCGAAACTGCTCAGTATGAAACTCAGGTTCCTCCTCAGGATGTTCTCGTCTTCGGCGAGGAGTATTTTAGGCGTCATGCGGGAACCTCAGCTCCACTAATGTGCCCTTCCCCTGAGCGCTCGTTATATCTATCGAGCCCTTGTATTTCTGCATGATCTGAAGGCATACGTCGAGCCCGAGCCCCGTCCCTTTTTCTTTCGTAGTGTAGAGGGGCGAGAAGATGTCCGCCTTCATCTCCTCGGGTATTCCGGGGCCGGTGTCTTCGATTGCCACCTTCATCTCGCCGTCTTCCTTTTTTGTGCCGATGGTGATCATTTTAATATGGCCGCCTGTCTCCAGCGCCTCTATCGAATTTTTTATCAGATTAAGGAGCACCTGCTTCAGATGCCCCTCATGGCAGATGAGAGGGGGCAGGTCCGGCGCAAGGTCGGTGAGGACCTTTATCCCTTTTCCCGAGAGTTTCCTCTGAAGGATGCCGAGCACTTTAGTGATCTCGGCATTGATGTCCAGGGGATGAAGGGTATTGTCATTGGGCCTGTAGACATCGAGTATCCCGGTGACGATGCCCGACATCCTTTCGATCTCGTCCGTCATCTCCTTCAGGGACTCGGCCCTGGTCTCGCTGTCCACTTTTATCCCCTTTAATATGAAGAGGGCCGTCTCTATATTGGCAAGCGAATTATTTATCTCGTGGGCGATTTCGGCCGCTATAATTCCCTTTGCGGCGAACTTCTCGGCTTCCAAAAGCCTCCGGCTCATCTCCTTGTCCCCTGTGATGTCCCTCGCAATCAGCATCAGGCCTGCGGGCGCTCCGTTATCCATTATCACGCTTGAGTTTACGGACAGGAAGACGTGTTTCATCTGTTTGGTCAGCATGACGACCTCGACCACGCTGGGGCCTTCCCGGGAGAACGCCTCGTGGAACTTCCTCAGCGCCTCCACTATGCTCTCTTCGTGAAGAAATGCGGAAAAGTGCCTGCCGATGATCTCGCCCTGCGAGTAGCCGGATATCTCGAGCCCTTTCTTGTTGACGAAGGTTATCTCGCCTTTCGTGTCGAGAAGGCAGATTATGTCCCCGGCATTTTCCATAAGGTCGAAATACCTTTTCTCGGAGGTGCTTACTTTCTCATACGCCTCCTGGAGCTTGAGGTGGTTTTCCTCGAGGTGCTTGACGGCCTCCACGAGGACGAGCTTTTTATCGAGCCTGTTCTTGAAAAACCCGGTCTTTTTCCCTCCCTCCCATTTCATCTCGAACATGCAGCTCCCTGCCCCGAATTTTATGCCCTTCCCGGCGCCCCCTTTTATCTCGCTCCCGGGCACCACGCACTGGTGCTCCTTAAGGAGGCCGGGAGGGAGCCCGAAGAACTCCGGTATCACGCTGAAAAGCCCCTGGTTATAGAGGCAGGCCCCCCTCGTCTGCCTTCCCTTGATCTTCATCTCGATAAGGGCGCTGCCCTTCTTCGCGTTCAGTACGGATATATGGAGAATATCTTTAGTGAAGTATCGCGCTATCCTCGGGGTATATTTGATCAGGCGCTCCGGGGAAAGGAAGAGGTTCCCGAGTATGTTCACCAGCCCCAGGGATTTTAAATTAAAGACACTCCTCCCGATCCGGAACATTACGTTCTCGTCCCGGTAGAGGTCGGCCAGCCTCTCTTCGAGGATCCTTTCGTATTTCCAGGGTATCCAGTTGTTGTTGTCCGTCAGATAAGCCTCGGTATAAGGGATGTCCCGGAGCAGGAGGGGAATGAATTCGGGGCGGCTCGTTTTCAGGTAGTGGATGAAGCTGTTTGTGATCCTGCAGCTGATCTCGCTCGCTTCCATGAATGGAAAGAAAATACCACTCCGAGGGAATTTTTGGCAAGGCGGGGGATTAACTGCGGGCCTGAATCCAAGAGACCACTTCGGGCCAGATTTTGCCCTGGGCGTTTTTGCCCACAAGCACCCCGGCATGGCGGAATAGGATGCCCTTGTCTCCCGCGTACCAGAGGACCTGTGTGTCTGTGCTTTTTATTTTTTCGAAGAAAGGCAGGACCGAGCGCGGCGTAACAATGCGGCAGTCCCTGTCTATGATGGCGAGAACCGGGAAATCTATCCTCTCCGGGCTCGCGGAAGAGCCGTCGAGCTTTAAAAGCCCCCTCATGAACACGTCATCGCGATACAGGAGCTCCACGACCTCTTTAAACAACTTTTTCGGGAGGGGGGTCTCATCGAGCATCCAGCGCCTTACGGCCAGATGCGTCCTCATCGCTCCGCTGTCTTCCATGCTCTCCATCAAGTCCCTCAAGGGATAAAAAAAGAAGGTCTCGGGGTCAGCCCCCGTTGCCACCACATCGAGAAAAGAGCCGGGCACATTCCCAAATATCCCGACCACATCCCGCAACCCTCCAAAAAGCGCGACCGCCGTGTCGAGACAGCCCACCCCGGCCCCGAAATGGACCGGTCCCGCCGCAAGCACAAGCCCCTTAATCCTCTCCGGCCTGTAAGAAGAAAAAATAGCGGCAAGAGTGCCCCCCAACGAGTGGCCCACAAGAAAACAATTCTCCTCCCCGGCATACCCGCTTATCTTATCGAAACAGTTCAGGATGAAGCTTCCGGCATATTCGGATAACCCAAGTTCATCGTGCCCCGGACCCGGGGCCTTCCATTCAATCAAAAAAACGCGAAAGCCGCCTCTCAGAAGGCGACGTATTACGCTCGACTCAGGAAAAAGGTCCCAGAGATATGCCTTCTTGATCGGCGCGGGCACAACGAGAATAACAGGACCGGACTCCCCTCCCCCATAATCCCTCAACCTGTATACCGGCCCCTCAAGCACAACGCGATAGGGCGACTCCTCCGGGCCAACCCCCCCGGCTTCAAGAAGCCGGCCCTGCGCCTTCAGCAATGCGTCCAACTGCTCATAGATCGAGAACATTTTAATTAATGGGGGCGCTCCCCCCGCCCAATTTTTCATAAGGGGCTCCGCCCCTTAGAACCCCGCAAGGGGGCCAGCCCCCTTTAAATTAAATCGTCCTCTCGACGATCATGGCGATGCCCTGGCCGCCGCCTATGCAGAGTGAGGCGAGGCCGATCCGGCTGCCTCTCCTGAGCATCTCGTAGAGAAGGGTTACGAGTATTCTTGTGCCGCTTGCCCCTACGGGGTGTCCGAGGGCGATAGCGCCGCCCAGGACATTGAGCTTATCCATATCCCAGCCCATCTCCCGGTAGACCTGGACGGACTGCGAGGCGAAGGCCTCGTTGACTTCGACCAGGTCCAGGTCCTTGACGGTGAGTTTAGCCTTGCTGAGGAGCTTTTTGCAGGCGTTGATGGGTCCCAGGCCCATGAAGGCCGGGTCCAGGGCGGCGGATTCGGCCGCCGTGATGCGGAAGGCCCAGGCGGGATTGAGCTCTGTTATTTTCGCCCTCGATGCCACAAGGACGGCCGCGGCCCCGTCGTTTATGCCGGATGCGTTCCCGGCCGTAATTGTGCCGCCCTTTTTGAAGGCGGGACGGAGCTTGGCCAGGCAGTCCACCGTTGTGCCGAAGCGCGGATGCTCGTCCGTATCGAACGGCTTGGGCTCGCCTTTCTCCTGCGGGACCATGACCGGCACGACCTCGTCTTTGAACTTTCCTTCCTGTATGGCCTTCTCGGCCTTTTTCTGGGAGAGGACTGCGAAATCGTCCTGCTCCTCGCGGGTGATATGATATTTTTCCGCGATGTTTTCGGCGGTAATGCCCATATGGCAGTTATAGAAATTGTCCCAGAGGGCGTCCGAGATGAGCGTGTCCGTAATTTCGCCGTGCCCAAGCCTCTGGCCCCACCTGGCGTTCTTGAATACGTAAGGGGCGTTGGTCATGCTCTCCATGCCCCCGGCTATTATCAAGTCGGACTCGCCGGAGGCTATTGCCTGTCCGGCAAGGGCGACGGACTTGAGCCCCGAGCCGCATACCTTATTCACAGTGAAAGAGGGGGTGTACTCATGGAGGCCGCCCCTTATGGCGCACTGGCGCGCGGGGTTCTGCCCGAGGCCGGCCTGGACGACATTGCCCATGATGACCTCGCTAACCTCATTCGTCTCTATCCCCGTCCTCCTGACCAGTTCCCCTATAACGATAGACCCCAACTCTATCGCGTCAATCGGCGCGAGCGACCCCTTGAACTTCCCGACCGCAGTCCTCACGCCGCCAATAATGTAAGCATCCATCCTTTACTTCTCTCCTTTTGATTTTTTATTTTTTTATGGGGGTGCTGCCCCCAGCCCCCATAAAACGCTCAAATCCTCATTCCTCCGTCCACCTCGATGATTCTGCCCGTGAAGAAGTCGTTCCTGATGATGAACTGGACGGCCTGGGATATTTCTTCCATTTCGCCCAGCCTGCCCACGGGTATATTCTGGATGATTTTCTGGAGGACGTCCTCTCTTATTTTTGCGACCATTTCCGTGTTGATGTATCCCGGGGCGATGGCGCCCACTCTTATGCCGTAGCGGGAGAGTTCTTTTGCCCAGGTCACGGTGAGGGCGTCAACGGCTGATTTTGTCGCCGAATAATTTGTCTGGCCGAGGTTGCCCGCGCGGCTTATGGAGGAAATATTAATGATAACCCCTCTTGTGCCTGCTTTTACCATGTGGTACGCAGCTTCTCTTCCGCAAAGGAAGACGCCCGTCAAGTTTACATTGAGCACTTTCTGCCAGTTCTCCAGTGGGAATTTTGTCACCTCTTCGCCCTTTTTTCTTATAAAAAGGCCGTCCGCGATTATGCCGGCATTATTTATGAGCACGTCGGGACTGCCGTTTTCCGATACGTATTTTTCAAAGAAGGCTTCCACGTCCTTTTCGCTTGTCACGTCGAGGGTATCGCCGGGGACCTGGGCCTCGGACATGAGCGCGTCCAGGTTTTCCCTTGCCACGTCAACGACATAGGGTTTGGCGCCCAAGTTTTTGAGGTCCAGCGCGAACCTCTTGCCCATGCCTCTCCCTCCGCCCGTAATAATCACTTTCTTGCCGGAAATATCCATAAAAAACCTCCTTGTAAAAGAGGAAAAAGCCTAAGGTATTTTTCTGAGGAAAACTTCTTTTAAGAGGGGCCGGAGAATGGCCCCTCTTACGATCTTTCCAACCAGCTTACTTCTTGCTTCTTTTCCTTCTCTTAATTGAATTTTCAGGGCTTTCGCCAGGCGATTCAGGGCTCGCTGAGCCGGCCTCTTTCGTTTCTTCAGCTTCTCCCTTTACCTGAGTCCTTCCCTCCGAAAACTCGGCGACAGCCTCGGGGATCTCCGGCGCCGACTTTTCCTTCGGGGGCTCGGCATCCCTTTCCCTTAGCCAGGCGGCAATATTGGGCGCAAGCTCTTTCTGCGACCTCGAACCTACGAAAACGCCTATATGGCCCCCTTTGAACTCGTAGAGGGACTTGTCCGTGCTCCCAACGAGGTCGTTCAAGGGCCTTGTGGCCTCGGGGGGCACAAGGTGGTCGGCGCCGGCATAAATGTTCAGGACCGGCATCGTGATGCGCTTGAGGTCCACGCGTTTATCGCCGATGACAAGCTCTCCTTTTACGAGCTTATTGTCCTGATACAGGTCCTTAAGGAACTGTCTGAAGGCCTCGCCGGCCTGTCCCGGGCTGTCGAATATCCATTTCTCCATCCGGAGAAAGTTCAGGAGCTTCTCCTTGTCCTCCATGATATCGAGCATTTCTATGTACTTCCTCACATTGAGCTGGAAGGGGGCCAGCATGAGGAAGCCCTGGTTCAGGAAGTCGCCCGGGATCACCCCGTACGTATCGGCAAGGACATCCACGTTCCAGTGCTTGGCCCAGCTGAAGAGGAGCCCCTTATTGGTCGAGAAATCGAAGGGCGCGACAAGCGCCACAAAGTTCTTTATCTTCTCCGGGTACAGGGCGGAGTATATGGCGGAGAACGTCCCGCCCTGGCAGATGCCCATTATGTTCACTTTTTCGTGCCCGGTATCTTCCCTCATGAAGTCAATGCAGTCGTTCAGGTAGCCGTTGATGTAATCGTCGAGGGTGAGATACATGTCTGCCCTCGTCGGATAGCCCCAGTCGACTATGTAGAGGTCCAGGCCCAGTTTCAGGAGATTTCTGACAAGGCTCCTGTCCGGCTGCAGGTCCAGCATGTAGTACCTGTTCACAAGGGCGTACACAATGAGTACCGGGACATTGGCGGTTTTCCCGGCAAGCGGCCTGTAGTGATAAAGCTTTATCTTGTCCTCGGAAAATACGAGCTCCTTCTCGGCGGTGCCCACGTCGATTTCGTCTATGTGGGCCAGGTTTTCGGTCCCCTTGATCAGGCTCGTCGTAAATTCCCCCATTTCCCTCAGGAAATTACGGGTATCGGGCACCATAAAAGGTGTCTTCATGCCCTCGCTTCCTCCTTTGTTTGAAGATTGCTCAATTCTTTCTCAAGGCTATTGACTCTGCGCTTGAGGTCATGCACGGTCCTGTAAAGGTCTTTCGTTTCGGACCGGAGGGCCACCGGCAGGTCATAAAGATAGAGTTCCAACTGCTTGTGGAAGTGCCTCCTCACGTTCAGGGCCGCCTGCATCATCTCGGATTGGGCCTTGGCGAACTCGTCGGTACGGAAGAGGTCGAGGAATTCCCTTTCGTTTATATCGACCCACGTATTCAGGAATTCGTCGAAGCTCTTCATCTCCTCTCCGCTTTTGATCCTCTCGGCAAATGCCTGGATGACCTTCTCCATGGCTTCGAGGCCCGTCCCGTAGAGGATATGCTGGAAATGTATGCTCTTTATGACATAGACCGTCAGTTCGTCCATGGCCCGGAGGGCAAGCTCCACTTTTTCCCTGTCCTTGCCCACGGCTGGTATGTGAAAAAGCCTGCCTATTGTATTATCGAAGGCGTTGAAGAGGTTGTGGAAGATATTCAGGAAGGCCTCCGGATGCCCTTCGATGAACTGCGGTACGGTCTGTAAATTCTTCTCATAAGCTTCCCGCCAGGGCACCAGGAAGTCCGCCACCGAGGTGTTTATGACCATTATAGCCTTGGCCGCCTGGTCATAAACCTCGAGGACTTTCTCCGGGGACGTAAGCCCGAAGACCCTGTCCAGCACCTCTTTATATGCCTCGGGATCGAATGCGCCGGCATACGCCCTGGGGTCAAATGCCCTGCTTTGAATGGCATTATACAAGGGGAGCCAGATTTCATATAGTTTTGTATAAATATTGGACCTGGTCGAGAGCCTGACCAATGTATCCTTTAAAATATCAATATTCGAACTCCCGGCCCTCGATACGGATTCGGTTAGCGAATCAAACCATTTCTCGTATATTTCCATTATGTCAGGGCCGTTTCTCATGGGCCAAAAGCCTCCTGCTCAAAATAAATATATTATTTTATTTATTATATACAAAAATTCGGATGCCCGTATGTGCATCCAGACACATACAGGCATCCCGCTTACCTATCGGGCTTCAACAAGGGCTTCAACAAGGGTTGCAATCAGACCCCTGCGCCGACTTTTTCCCTTTCTACGGTGGTTTTCCATTTCTCCTGCATCTTCGATATCTCGTCCGTAAATATCTTGGAGGAGTTGACCATCGTGCTGAGCCACGCGTTATACATTTTAAGGAAATCCCTCCCGGGGGTGCCTTCCTGCGTGCCGCCCAGGTTTATGAAGGCCTCCTGGAATTTTCTTGTCGCCTCGAGCCAGTTGTCGAGCACGTCCTTCTGGGTCTTCATCCAGCCCTCGAGAAACTCTCTCTGCGAGCCGAGGAACGACTCGAAGAATTCACTGGCCGACCTCTTGGTCTCCTCGGTAGTCCTTTCCTCATTCATCTTTTCTTCCCTCCTGACAGGTTTGGTTTTGGGTCCGGGATATTCGAGCGGAGATCACTGGGCCCTGTCTTCAAGGCCCTGAAGAGCTCGAAGAAATTCCTTGCTATCTCCTTGTTCATCTCAAATTGCTTGTCGATGATCGCGTGCCAGCTCTCTTGCAGGCTCTTCCCCCCCGCTGTGAATATTACCGTTTGCAGCTCCTTCAATGTTTCCTTGAGGAATTTGTTCTCCTCTTTCAGGTTTTCGTTCTCGGAGAGCGCCTGCTCGTATTTGAAGCTCGGGACGAACCCCAGGATTATGTAGAAATCGATTATCTTCTCGAAGATGTCCGGGGTGCCCGGATAGATCTTCCTCTCGGGGCTCAAGCTCCAGAACCTTCTGGCGGCCTCTATGCCTTCCTGCTGCATCTTGAGATAAAACTCAAGAAAGCCCCTCTTGAAGAGCGGGTTGGAAAACATTTCCGCCATGAGCTTCACATAATCTCCATTGAACATAAATGCCTCTTTCAGGTTTTTTTCAAGCGGCTATACGGCGGTCTTTTTTATGCCCAGGGCGTTCCGCCGTCCACTATCTCGTATTCCTCCCACATGTACCAGTTCCCCGAGTCCGCCAGAAAGCTGCATGTGTTGTTGAAGACCCTGAAATGCTCCTGCACGGCCTTCAAGAGAACGGTCGCAAGGGTCTTCCTTTCCTCCGGGCTCGCCGCGTTCCACATCTCCTTCAAAAGCTCCTCGTCCGGGTTTCCCGTACAGCCCCTTTCATTCAAGGTCATGCGGAGTTTGCGGGCCATCTCTATGCCCTCATTCAACTTTTTTTGCCACTTCTCCCAATCCTGCATGAAATCGGGCGAGGAAATATGACCTGCGCTCTTCATAAAGACACCCCACTTTCTCCTGCACTTAAGTAAATACTATTTAAAAAGGTAAGTACTGTAAACCCGTTAATTCCTATTGACCGGGCAGGGGCGAATAATTTATTTCGAAAAGAGTTATCCCATCAGATCATATCTGTCCAAAATAAATTTCTTTTTTTCTTGACAGGGCGTTCCCGGGATGTAAAATATAGAAATTTTTCCACGGGAGGGAGCATGAGGCAAGCTTTCTGGAGAGTACTGTTCTTACTGGCCGTTTTGGTCCTCGCATCGGGAAAAGGTTTTGCCGGAGAGCCTTATGCCGCAAGCGGGTTCTATGTGGGAGGGGACTTCTATTATCACGCTGTGGGAGGAGATTTCGAGGCGGATAGCGGCTATCAGACGGTCCCGCCGCTAAAGCCCGCCATCATTCTCCTGGGCGAAATAGACAATGGCCCGGGTTGGGGGGCGAGGCTCGGCTACAGGGGGCCGAATTTTGCTGTCGAGTTTGCCTACCTCAAGTCAAGGCACGACGATTTCAACGAAATATTCATGGAAGAAGGCAAGACTGCAATCGATATACTTGATCTTAACCTGAAATATTTCTTCTTCTCGGAGAAAAAGCTCCAGCCCTTTCTCCTCCTCGGAGCAAGTTATATCTGGCTTGAACAAAGGGACAGGACCCTGGTTTTATCGGATGATGAAGTTGACCCGGAGATAATCGAGATAAGAGACGCCAAGTACAACAATTTCGCCCTGAATGCGGGGGCGGGGCTTTCATACCTGGTCACTCCAAAAGTGGCCCTTAATACGGGCGTGAATTACAGGTGGACGGAATTCGATAAAAACAGGGGCTACGAAACGGGCGATCTCGATCCCCCGATCGATTTCAACATGGTGAGCTATAATCTGGGCCTGACCTACACCTTTCCATTCAAATAAAAAAATACCTGACGAGCACAGGGGGCCGGGGAAAGACCGGCCCTTTTTTCTCGCCCTTATAGGTGAGCATCTATTGGGAGGGGGAGCGCTTTTTTGAGTCGAACTCGTCCATCAGGGCGGCGAGCTTTTTCCAGTCATATCGCTGAAGGTTCTGGACCTGGGTGTGCAGGTACCCGCTTTTCACGGCGCGCGCCCTCGCCTCCTCTCCCGTTATCCCGTAGAAGGGGAGCATGATATGAAACGCCCTGTCGGTGTATTCCTTTATGGGCGTAAGGACGTCCTCTCTCCTCGTGAAGAACGGGTCCTCGCCTTCCCGGCAGCTCTTCCCAAAGACATTGAACTGCCTGCACGAGACAGGCCTTAATGGATGAATGGAGCAGTCATCCCCGATGAGAAAAGGGCACGGTGGGCCGGCTGTGTGGTCTTTCAATTGGCTTTTCAGATTTTCCTTTAAATAGCCGTTTATCTTCTCGGTAGAGTACCAGTAGATGCCCACGGCCTCGAGGGGGTAAAGGGGGATATCCGTGTGCGCCCGGCAGCAATTGGCGCAGCCCCTTTTGCAGGCCGGCTTCCCGCCTCGTTTCTTCTCTTTCTTTATGGCCGACGCTATGCCTTTATCGATAACGGCGTAGGCCTCCAGCAAGAGAGGAAGCCAGGGGTGGCGGGACTCCTCAGGGAACTTAAGGCGGCTCATGGATTAAAAAATTATAAGCGAGGCTCATGTGAAAACTCAATTTATATAAGAAAGGAATCCCCCGAGTATGAAGGGAAGATGGGGGTGGCGGGGCTCAGAAACGAGCTAAATGGCTCGCAATGACCCAGGACATTATGATGCGCGGGCTCTCACCCGCGCATGATCTGCTCGCCGCATCTCGTTTTTCGCCCCATCCACCCCCATCTTCTTTGCAGTTGTTCCAAAAGGAAAAGAAACAGGCATTCAAGAGAAGGGGGCAGGGTGCTTGCCGGGAGCGAGGGAAGGCAGAAAGCGGCCGGACAAGAAAGGGAAAGATAAAAGGACATCAGGTGAAATGGAACGGAGAGTTACTAAGCTGAACAAGGTTACTTGGCGCGGTTCCTGAGCGAGCGGCGCAGCAACACCCCGCCCCCTTAAAAATTCAGATGGGCTTTTAAATCGGCGGTTCCGGCTGGGTGTTCTTCCAGGCGATATACTTGCAGAGGTCGTCCAGGTCGGCGAATAGCGTGGCCGCGTTTATGCCGCAGCGGTCGAGCTGGCCCCTCAGCTCCTCAAAGTTCCCGGACGGGACAACGATTTTGACAAGCCGGCTTTTAAAGTCCTTGTTCTTATTCAGCGGGATGAAGCTGCCCCCCTCCATGTACCTGTGCACGGTGAACGCGGCCGCCTGCGCCGTTATCCTTTTTGTTATGTGGCTTGGCTCGTAGACCATTGTCTTCCGGACCTCGAACGGGTTTTTCTCCTCCCCGATATTCACGAAATCCTTCTCAATGAATTTGAGCACCCATACTATCCCGTCCGGGCGGGCTCCCCCCGGCTCTTCCTCTTCTTTTTCCACCGTGAACCAGAGGGCGGCAAGTGGGTTTTTAGTCCAGTCGAGGAGCCGGGTCGGCAACCCATGGTGCTCCGCGAGCGTAAGCCATTCCCAGTCGTTTTCGGGATGGGGGCCCGCGAGATACGGAAGGCTGAAGCGCTTGAAGTCCTCGAACATCTTCCTTTCGTATTTGAGGAGGTCCCCGGCGGGAAGCCCCGCGCGGGCTATCTTGGGCAGGAGGTCGGTGTCCTTTCTCTGCCCCCTGAAAAGGACGTAGGGCTCCGTGCAATCGGTCTCCACGAAGCGGATGTATTCGCTAAGGCTCTCTATCCGGAGCGTGCGCACGCCGTCACCCTGCATACATTGAAGATACTTAAACGGGGCATTTCAGTCAAGAAGATATAACCAAGAAGTCCTTGACTTTAAAAGGAGAACGGGTCTAATATTAAAAAAGTCTAAAGTTGTAGCTTTAGACTTAGGCAAGGGCCGGGGTTCATTTACAATCGCAACAGGCGCCTGGGCCGGAAAGGAGAGCCGGGAGATGAGAGAGTGCGAGCTTCTGAATTTATGCGGGTTCTTCAAGAAATACGGCGTCACGGAAGAGCTTGCCTGCAAGGGCTTCATAAGGAGCTATTGCAAAGGGGACAAGATGGACGCATGTAAAAGGAAGGAACACAGGAGGAGGCACGGCGCGCCCCCGCCCGATGACATGCTCCCCAGCGGGCAAATCTATAGTCCGATAAATTAGTCGGCCCGCACGGGCCTTCTCAGTTCCTTTTTCTCCGAGACGGCGCGCTTTTCCGCGAGGATTTTCTCCTTTGCCCGTTTGGAGCGCTTCCTCTTCTGGCGGCGGACCTTCTCTATCCTCCGCTCCTCTTCCGATTCCTTTCCCTTAATCAGGGCCTCTATCTTGTTTGCGAGGATAACCCGCGCGTAATAGCGGTTCATCGCCTGGGAGCGCTCCTTCTGGCATTTGACCTCCACCCCGGTGGGGATATGCCTCAGGTAGACGCAGGAGGCCACCTTGTTCACGTTCTGCCCCCCGTGCCCTCCGGAGCGGATAAATGCCTCCTCGATATCCCGCTCGCGGATGCCGAGCCTCTCCATGCGCTCCCTCAATGCCTCTTCTTTTAAAAGGGTCACCGGAAACATGCCCATAACCTAATATAACAATTAACAGGCGTGAGTTGGGCAAAATGGGCTTTATTAAAGGCTTTTCGGGCCGGGCGTCGGCTTTACAAAGGGCCTTCCGATTCGCTAAAATGAAATGCTCGGGAGTAAGGAGAGGTGGCCGAGTCGGTCGAAGGCAGCCGCCTGCTAAGCGGTTGTGGGGCTAATAACCTCACCCAGGGTTCGAATCCCTGCCTCTCCGTCATAAGTACCGGAAAATATATCATTCCAAGGAGGATTTTTATGGTAAAGAGATTGGCTCTCGCGGGGCTTGCGCTCCTGATTGTGTTCACCTTCGCCTGCAAGAAGAAGGAAGAGGCGCCCCCGGCCGGGATGCCCGGCGAGCCCGGAGGCGGAGTTGTGGTCCCGCCCGTTGCACCCGAGGTGAGCGTTCCTGAGGATGTGAAGGCCAAATGGAGCGCGGTCGTACTCACAGTGCAGGACAAGACAAGCGGCAAGTCGCAGGATGCAAAGATCAATATAGGCGGCGAGGCGGCGGTCCCCGGCACACCTCTCAAAATACAGGTTGTCGAGTTCCTTCCCGATTTCAGGATGGAAGGGGAGAGGATAACCTCCGCCTCGAATGAGCTCAAACAGCCTGCCGCGTATGTGAGGGTCTTCGAAAACGGCCAGCAGCTCAAAAATCCCCAGACGGGCGATGGTTACTGGCTCTTCTCCCTGATGCCGCAGATCCATCCCTTCCAGCACGAGAAATACGGGATAACGCTTAAAGAGGCGATAAAGAAGGGCTGAGACCTACAAAGCTTAAATTCACAAGGCTGGGGCGCACCGCGCCCCAGCCCTTTTTTTGTTCTGCATCTGGGCTTTTAATGGAGAATCAGCGGATATATTGTAAGATAGAGTAAAAGGGAGGTGAAGTGATGTCATCGAAAGTGAGCATTGTAATCGAAAAAGACGAAAACGGTTTTTTTGCTTTTTGCCCCGAGCTTGAGGGATGCCATTCACAGGGCGACTCTCTGGATGAGGTCCTCGCAAATATGAAAGAGGCAATCGAGCTGTATCTTGAAACCCTGAGCGAGGAAGAGAAAAAAGATCTCTTAAGCAAGGAGATACTTACCACTTCTATAGAAGTCAAGGTTGCCTAAGCTCCCCCGACTTGGCCCGGAAGAAGCTGAGCGGATGCTTCTAAAAGCCGGTTTCGAACTTGCCAGAAATCCGATTTTCTCATCATTGGCCTTTGTCGTCATTCCCGCGAAAGCGGGAATCCAGGTTTTTCAAGCCTTTCTGGATGCCCGCTTACGACATGCGGGCATGACAAATTACACAACTTCAATTTTGTGATAGGGTCTAATTAGATATTGATCTCACGCGCTTTTTTTATAATGTGAAGCATACCAATCTATAAGCTGCCGGATCATTTTCTGATAAGAGGTATGCTGTTCTTTTGCCTTTTTCTTGAAAAATTCAATGCTCGATTTTTTCAAGGCGATCGTCACCTTTATGTTTTCTTCCTCTTTCAAAACCAGTTGCTCCGGCGGGGGAAGAAAATCCTTTACGACTTTCGGCTTACCCATCGGTTCTTCAGTATATTTTATTTTGCTCTTCATATATCTTCCTTCCTTTTCTCCAATATCCCGCACCATAAATGCGGATTACATCGCTCCTGTAAGTGAACCTCACGGTTATTATTCCCTCGCCCACACGTCCAATACAGTAAAACCGTTCCTCCTCCGAACTATGGTTGACGTCTTCCACTATAACGCGGCGAGGATCAAGAAAGGCATGCTGAGCAAGCGAAAAAGGAACATTGTGTTTGGCCTGGTTCTCCCTGTCTTTCTCCTCATCCCATTCGAAGCGGGTCAGCTTCATTGGAATTACATTAGCATGGATAAGCCAAGAAAAGCAATATAAATATATGGCTATTAATATGGGTTAAAAATGAGGATGCTGGGAGTTCTTGCCGGAGGGCCTTCAGGCGAGCCCGTGCGTCCAGTCCCCTAAAAGAGCTGTTCCCGCGCCCAAATCGTCGGGAAATCGAAAAAGCCGCCCCTAAAGAGACAAGCATATTAATGCTTTAAAAAAGAAGAAAAATAACCAGCATAGCTCCTAAATTTGAGATGAGGTATTCTTCTAAACTAATTGAAATTGTATTTTAGATAAGAACGCCAGTTCAATGAGCAAGTGCAACACTTGGGGCTACACAGGAGTTACCCTAAGTGTTTATGGAGAGACGATATAAGCAACTGAGTCTGGAGGAAAGGGACAGGATAACGGAGCTGAAGGCAGG